>VSKX01065396.1_pt1 | contig 11816 bp, 14 predicted proteins | sample 4799481 | NCBI WGS metagenome assembly VSKX01 (sample SAMN12179537, study PRJNA552185) | sponge metagenome | biome: deep-sea hydrothermal plumes; feature: spots directly above weak diffusing fluid; material: sea water; isolation source: sponge from the Swan site of a hydrothermal vent ...
CTTTGCTCCGCTAAAATATCCGGCTATACGGTACCAGGCCTCTGTTTCTCCTTTCCTTTCTTTTAGAGAAAGAGCGGCCTGGGAACGAGGCTAACCATGGCCTAGATACGTACTATAGTTACGTGTCCATGTCGTTGTCATTAATTCTGTACGAGCACACAATAATTATTACGTCCTTCATGAATGAATGACACGTGAAGGCTGTAAGTATTGTGTAGTAACATCTATGTTCTCCCTCACACACAGCTCACACTCAATAAACAATATCTTTACTTACTAGGAACACAGAGCAACTGATGCTCAACTGTTCAAATAGAGTCAATCACAATGCATTTGTGCCTATTCTAGTAATTCTTGTTTTTGTGCAATTAAAAACTACCTCAGGTAGAAGTCTGCATTCATAGATCTGTTGTTGCATAGCATAACAATGATGTACTTGTCCAATGTGTATGTATGTGTTATCATTGTGGGTTATTATTATAATTATTATACAGATCGACAGTGACTATAATTTAGTCCCTTTATTGTGCCGTTTTCTTCAATATTAATCAATATTCAACACGTGCCCATAACTTTACTTCTATTTGGTCCTTTGATTTTCTGAAAACCCACAAGTGCATGTTTAAACTTTTCAAAACGTGTATATAATGAGTAGTCTACCAGATTACTGGTAGATAGCAAAGTAAAACACACTCAAAACATCGCCGGCTAGCTACACTACAGTTGAGTACGAGGGAGGAGGAGTCTTTGCTGTGGACAGTTCTCGATCAGTGTTCTCGTCTTGTTGCTGCTGCTGCTGCTGCTGCTCGACTTGTGTGGGAAATGCATAGTGCCCTTGATCCTGAGTAGAGGTGCTGATCTCATCAGTGGTGTCTTGTAGAGGACTCTCCTCTCGTGCTGCTGGTGCCACTACTACTTGTGGCCGTGCACTGCTCAGATAAGGGATTGGATGGCTGGGCCCAACTGCAGCAGGTCGCATGGGGAAACTGTGGGAAGGTCTACTAGCTGAATAGCCGCGAGGAGTGAATGGAGACTTTTGAGGCTGATAGGGAAGTCCAGATTCAGGAATTTCCAGTGGTCTGCTGTCGGCTGTTCTGCTTGGCGTGAGCCCGGTACTTGTGCTCTTGGCCTGTTCCAGTCCTCTTCGGTTATGGCTAGAGGCTGATCTAGCATTGAGCACATGCTGCTGAGAATACTCTTTGTCGTTGCTTGTGATCTTTTTGAAGGACTCGGCATTAATTTGACTCAAGTGAACCACTTTGTTACTCGATGAAGAAGCTGGTAACGTGTTGACAGCCTCGATAAATTGCTGTGGGTTTTGTTGTACAGTGCCTCCTCTGAACAAAGGATGAGAGGCAGTGGATGGTTGGAGAGTTGTAGAGAGAGAGTTGGAGGGAGGTAGAGAAGTGTAACGCTGCTCTCTGACCGGCTGTTGAACACTGTTTGTGTTCTCGAGACTAGATGGTCGCACTCTTGAGTGCTTTGGAGACGGTTGCGGTACTAAATTCGGTCTGGGTCTGTGTGTATCCCGTTCACTTGCCCTGATATCAGTCTCGTGTGCAGATTGAAGAGGCTTACAGGGCATTCTGCACTTGCCAAAACAGACGCACAGAAAGACCACAATGCACAGGGCAATGATGAGGAACGAGAGGACAACCGAGAACCCAACAATACTTGCAGTAGACGGAGTAGGACTGTTCTCTTGACCTGAATGACACAAACAGATACTAATGAGTAAGGTGTGTTGATTAGGCCACACAAAGTAAATTACTTGTTTCTCAGGCATTTTTATTTATTTATTTATTCATGAGGGATGAGGCTTTTTTTCTCCTTTTTTTTCTCCCTTGATAAAAAGGTCGAAGTGTCAAGAGATAAAAGATAAAGGTGTCCATTGTTAAGAAAAGCGGTGGCAAAAAAAGGAAGCGGGGGGGCCTGAGAAACAAGTAATTTACTTTGTGTGGCCTTATGTAACTGCTGCCATAAGGTTGGGGATTCCCACTACGAGTTTTCTAATCATCAAACTGTTAGCCTTGGCCGAGAAACGCCAAACAATTGCCAATAGTTGGAAATTTGATTAATCACACCTTTTTCCATACATGAAATAGTACGGTTGCTGCACAGGAATGAAAAACGGCAGTTCACACTCACACCCGATGTTTTCTGAGGTGCTGTAGTTACTTTAGTGTTATTGCTACCCTGATCCTGCTCAAAGGCTTCCTAGATTCATAACAATTAAGATCAAAGGCTCTCATAAAGCACTCACACTACGCACACATATTATATCAAACCACATCAAAGACTGTAGTCACACTTTCGTAGGGAGCTGTTAGAAGTGTGCTCGATATTTTGGTAATGATGTCCTAGAAAGCACACAAATTAAGAGTGTTTGTTGATGTAAACATCACAGGGCATTCGTTGTGGAAGCTCACATCAAAGAGAGAGGCAATCAAACACTAGCAATATCAATTACTCACTGGTATGCTGCTATACTGCACAACTCATTATGAAACACAATACATATTTCAGCCTCACATGCATTGCCAAGTTAATTCTAGAGTGTGTTGCTTGACACTCTAGCATAGCTAAAATTATGGTACTAGTCATCTATCCTTCTATCGTGAGCCACAGTGGCGTTTTGCCGCAGTAACTAATACAGGTAGCCGGCCAACAACAATTGCAATATCAACAATTGCAATATGAGCACATGCAGCATGCAATAGACAAATACGAAGTAACAAAAATATGGCCACTTGACATCTCACATAAATAGTACATCCACAGATACATCATCATGTACAGGTATAGCTTACTCACATCACATGTAGTTAATAGATTATTGCCTATAGCTAAAGCCCTACTAGCTAGCTACAGGAGGTTCTCTACCTTGCACACTGTGAGCACAAACAAGCAGCAGCAGCAGTTCCAAAGCTCTTCGTCTGTTCGTCATCCTTCACTAAGCACCTTGCAGCATCCAGGAAGAGTAACTGAAACTAGCTACGGAGTGACTAAACCAGCTAGCACCAACTTGACGCTTTTAGCATTCACTCAGTGTATGCAGTGAGAGTGGGAGGAATCCTTGTACATGCAGTTCGACACAACAATCCACCATTTCCAGTTTTTCTCACACAAATAACATGTGCATTACACCAAGTACAGTGTGCACAGTGTGCACAACCGTACTGTAACACTTACAGTACAAGTCATATATATACAAGCATACAGTTTACAAACAACATTCAGTATATCAGTTAAATCTCTGTACTTCCAACATACACAGACTGTTCAAAACTGGCTTTTTTCTCAGCATTAATTCTCTTGTACTTCGGCCAAAAGAATAAAACGTAGAACACAAACAGGAGAGCAGTGAAAGTGGGTATGAAGATCATGGCTGGTCCAAGTTCGTTCAGAGCAAGGCTACTCATTATGTCGTCAGGTATCGAGGCATTATTAGCGTGGCGATGACAAGAGGGCAGGGAGGTAGAGTTGACATCAACATCACTGATACACTGACTGGTAGATATTAAGAATGGACTCATGGGCACTGTTAGCAACTGACTGATGAACACGATCGCAATGCCAAGCACTTGTCTATTGTGTGTGTGTGTGGGGGTGGGTGAGGGTGTGTGAAAGTGAGGGTGTATGTGTGCATGGGGTATGTGAATGTGAGGCTGTGTGAAGATGTAGGGAGAAAGAGAAAATTGTCTAAAGATTCACCCATGCAAGGAAAGGGTTAGGGTTAGGGTTAAGAAATTGACCCCTCTACTCACGCTGCACTCCAGAGAAGGCCTGAGCTGATGGACTCAGACACAGGGTAAGTGATCTCTACTCCCAGCTCCATACACACAGGGAGCTGAGCCAGAGCAAAGAACCCAAACACACACAACGAGGCTGCCACCAGGATGCTTTGACCCGCCATATTGGATACCTACAGATAGAGAGCATGCTGTGAGTTCAACACAGAGAAATAACAGGGCAGTGTACAATAACACTTCGATGAGGTGACTTCAATGTCCAATTTGATGGATTTTTAACAGATGCACATGTACATGTGTGTGTATGCATACCCCTTGGTCGTCCATAGCTACTGAATACACATGAATATAACACTCTCTCATTACCTGCATGAACCAGACAAGAGCGAGAACAGCAAAGCCGATGGATATGATAGAGACATCCCTGTACAGCTTGGTGTAGTCGATGATAAGCCCAGCCACAGTGGCCCCCACTAGACCAAAGAATATCATCAAAGCTCCCCACAGGCCAGAGTCTCGCTGAGTAGAGAGAAAAGCAAAATACGAACCACATGACAAAAATTCTTGCTTTTTGTTCCAAAACAGCTAGGCAATCAACTACAATTATTACAGAACTCTCTGAAGATAACCAGTATATACCCTTGTGCATATATATACTTGAACCAGCAGCTAGCCAACTAGACTCACTCACATCAGAGTATCCGTAGGGACAGAGTATCTGAGGGAGGAGTGTGACGAGAGCATTGAACATCCCTGCTGCCCCACCCCAGAATATCAGCAACACCCAAAACGACCAGTTTTTCAACACCTGAGAACAAAACACACAAAAGCAAGTCACCACAAATATAACACCCTAAAACTGACCAGGTCTGGCAACAAAACAAGTCACCACAAATACAATACATGGACCCCTTCCTAAAACCCCACGGTCTTGTCTCAAGTGGTTCTTACCTGAAGCACTCCCTTGAAGAATGGTGGTATGTGGTCTCTGTTCCCACTGGGAGCAGGAGGAATAGGCGGTTCTTTCCACCAGAAGGCCACTAATGTGAGGATAAAAGTCACTCCGGCTGGGATGGTGTATATCCATAGCTGTGAGTGGCCGGGAGATTGAATAGTGTGTGAGTGTGTGTGAGTGTGCTTACCATAGTGGGAAGCTTGTCCACAGTGGTCACAATGTAGGGCGTGGCCAACAGAGCTATAGCAATGCCAATAGGGTTGGCTGGAGAGCAAAATAATAGTATCGGCTGGGAATGACAGACGCACTGCGCCTCAGGGACTTACCAACAGATGCAAAATTGGTTGCCAGTGCCCTCTCCTTTGGACCGAACCAGACAGCTGCTAGAGTAGTGGGTGCATAGAGACTAAAGGGCTGAGCCACGGCTGTGAGGGCCTGTCCAAACAAGGCCACATAAAATGCAGCCTTGGGTACGGTGGAGCAGGTAAGACCCTCCACGGAGCTGATGAGACGTAGTGCTGCTCCGACCAGATTTAAGGTGGCTCCAATATACAGCTGCATCAAGGACAATATACAATTACACATAGCTATACAAACAGGTATTCTAAGTATACCATTGTCTGCCATAAACCTTTGAAATACGTGTACAGGCTAGCACTAAGCACCACTTGGCCATTCTGCCCACATAAATTCATTCGTTTCTCGTACATAAAGGTAATACTTTAATTAAGACGTTTACTGTAGTAACATCATTCACGATTATACGTTGCTCTGCGATCACGCCCACTAGACTTACAGGTATTTTGAGACCAAATTTGTCGAGTAGGAAGATTGCCACAAGGCCCATCACTAGGGAGAGGATGAAAAATATGATAGAAAACATGTCAACATCACTTAAAGTGATGCCGTAGTAAATGGCAGTCAAGCTTGGGACAGGAGAGAATGACAACCACATCTGTACAAAAAATAAATAAATAATTAACTTTTCGTGTCTCCAAATATTCATTTCACCATTCCATTGCTGACGTTGAGCAAACAGACAGCACAGAGCATGAACCAACGCCACAGGTACACTCTATACTGGACCTGCTTGTATGAGGGCACAGAATCATCACTACGAGTCCTCTCCTCAGGTGGTACTACCGTCACATGCACAGGAGCTGGACGGCCATTCTGTATGTTTCGGTACGTTTTTACATCTTTGTCCAACTCTACAGAGGTACTTGAGCTGTCTACAAGGTCAGGCTTTGGTGGTATGGAAGTCATTCTCTGTTTATGTGCTGCTGGCGGCCGGCTACTTGCTGGCTTGGCCAGCGCTCTGAATGATCTGAATGGGAGGAGCGCTAGAGGAGGATAGTCAGGGTCAAAAGGACTTTTCCATTCGTCTACTCTTCCTTTGGTATCTCCTATTGAAGCCATACTATGCTACACTCCACATGAATTGGAGATACTAAAGGAAGAGTAGACGAATGGAATCCCTCCGATGCAGCTTTATGATTAAGACCTTTTGACCCTGACTATCCTCCTCTGCCCATTCATTCAGAGCGCTGGCCACTCCCAATTAACTTAATTAACTAAGGTCAAGTGGTTCCTCCCTCTGCATAAATGATGTGCAGTATGTGCACTAATTAAGCAAATCACACTTTTGTTGGTGAGATAATTATAATTAATTTTATGATGTGATTGTACAATATAAAAAAAAGTTATTGCTTCTCAAGTCTGTACCCAGCCCTTCGCCAGCAATAGATGGCCACCAGCTGGGGACTCTTGCAGTAAAGTGGGCCACCAATGCACTACAATGTCACTCGACTCTTTGTCAGAGTTGAAGAAGCGCTGATGCAGTTCGTCATTGTAGACTGTCTCTTTGGAGTTGATGCGCATGGTTGGGGTCTGCACGCACAGGTCCCAGCACACCTTGGAGCACTCAGTGATGTAAGTCCGCACAGTGTCCAGCTCCCAGACCTTAATGAATACTGAGTGAGCAGAGTATTTCTCCTTAAGGAGGTCCTCTACACTCTGTGTGTTGTGTGTGTAGGAGAGAAGGAAGGTGTATACAGTCACACAGCGGCATTGCTACCAACAATTTACAATTGCTATTATACCATGCACAAATACAGGTGATAAGTATGTTCTGTGTATACACCATCGCTCCAAACTGACCTTGGTGATGTCAGTTACATCTTTGAGTGAGCAGGTTCTCCTAAGATAGAGTCCAATGGCAGACTCCATGTGTCTCACAGCCACACTGTCCTCACATCCCTCCTCCACACCCAATAAAGAATGCCAGTCGTGTTGCATTCGGCAGAGGTGCTGACAGGACACCTCGTGAGAAAACTGTTTGTGTGTGAAGAGAGTTAGTGCGTGGTTAAATGTGGAGGAATGTGTGTGGGTGTGGGTGTACATGTGGAGGGAGTAGCGTTGAAACTAATTGGCCACCTCTTAACATTCATTTTCTACCTCTAAAGCATCCAGTACAAACTGAATAGCAAACAGTTTGGGTCCTTCTTCTCTCAAGTCGTCTGCTGACTGGAGTGCTTCAATAGCATCCACTGCCTCTACTCTTCCCTGCGAGAACAGCTCCTGATAGCGCATCACAACCATAGTGGGTCGGTTGAGGCCTAGCTGAATGTCTTCAAACTTCTCGCTATCATGCAAATGTCTTTGTGCTTGCTCTGAGAGTCTATATATACGAGACATGGACTCCTGACTAACAATGTAAACATTGTAATATGTTAGATTATGTGTATTACAAGATAGCTAGATGGTTAAAATTATATAAGTATTTACCTGTCGGTGAGTTCTCTCTCTCTCTTTTTGAGCTCGTAGAGTTGGTCTCTAGTGAAACGCAAGTCCTTTGTTTTGGTCTCCAGTTCCTGCTGGAGTAGCATGTAGTGTCCCGCATGTTGACCATCTACACTCAACTGTAGGGAGAATTAAGGAACGACGATATCTATTATTATTATGCTACTGATTAATCTCTTACTCTCAGGGGAAAGCTGGTATTTTGGCAGTTTAATTCAACCGTACCAATTTGAACTCTAGTATGCAATTTAAAATTTTTCTGGCTCGGAATCAACCAGCAGGTGTAAATCGTGTAATTCTATAATGGATCGCAATAAGCTGAGAGACATAACACAGGTACACTCACTTGTCGCTCCCACGGTCCAATTCCATCAGACTCACTGCAAAACAAGCTCTTCTGTTTCTTAACACTGCTCACGTTTCCAGTAGACTTAGAGCCAGAAAGAGCGTTCCAACTGTTTCGAGTTTTGCCCGATAATTTCCGTTTCCCAGCGACCACTTGCACAGAATAATTTGTTTTCAGTGATTGAACTCGAGTGAATGCAAGCGGTGTGTCCTTGTTCGTCGAGTTGAGATCTCCGATGCTCGAGCTAGCTATAATCTCACTGTTGCTACCACTGCTTGAATTCGTGGACTTTGAGCTAGGAGAGCGTACAGGAGGACCTCCATTGACTCGACGTTGTTTGCTGAGGGACGTTGATCTTGGACGATGGCCCAAAAGAGTAACAGATAATCGATTTTTGTCCGTTCTCTTGCTTAGACCAGTCGGTGTATCTTCGTCTTCCTCCCACTTAGAATTTGACTCCACGATAGCAGCCGAGTGCCTACGAAGGGGGACGGGTGAGTGCTCGTAGCTTCTACTCCGAGGCCTAGCAAGTACAATATGAGGGTCTTCATCGACAACTCCACCGGGACTAGGACGCATTTGAAATTGAGCCGGAGATTCAGATTTAAGGACTCTGATTTCGAGGTCTTTCTCAATGTCTTTGATGAGGCCGATTGTGCATTCTATAGAGCGTTGATGCCTCCTCAACCAGGGATCAATTGGTTCACCGTCAGTAATGCCACCATTTCTTTGTCGAATTCTTCCAAAGACTGCAAGCACTTCTTTGTCGCCTTTGATTCGTTCGTTCAACAGTTCCATTAGTTCTGGCAGACTTCCTGTTCTTCTGCTGGGCTGTAGACATGTGCGGACACACTGATTCTGATATAGCCTCTCCTGCAATTGAACTTGATTGGGGTTTGGGGGTTGTGGGAAATCTTGATACTTCATCAATAGTGCTCCATCATCGCCACTGTCCTCGTCTGAGCCTGAGGTCAGCTCCATTTTTCTATCCTCTTGCAAGGCCTCGGTTAGTGTGAGCCCTTCTTTTTCCTCAATCTCTTCAAGACGGTCCTTTGCATCGCTCAAATCAACAAGACATCCAGTGATCTCCTTTTTTATAGCATGTTGTAAAGAGAGAGCTGTTCTAGAATCACTTCCTAAAGGCAAATGCAGGCCGAGTGTGTATAATGAATGTTGAACTCTATCATGTTCCTTGTATAGGTTCTCCAAGACACTGTCGTACTGCATGTAGACACATTTGAGGACTCTCCTGCACAATACGACCAGCTCTTGCCCGGCTTGAGATTTCTCGTCACGCATCTCAATTAACCATGCTATTCTCAGTACTAGCTCGTCACAAGCATGGTACGGAAACTCACGAATGTGTCCCTCTTCAGAATTGTGAAGTTTTGTCAACAATGTCTCCCAAATAGGAAACGTATCTGGAACGGCTTTATTTAGAGCTCGAAATGGAAAGCTCTCGAGACACTTTAGTATAAAAGCTGACGGCTGCTCTCGGAGAGTAACTATCACTTTTTGGAATAGTTTTCTTTCTAGCATCTGCTTGATTCTAATAGACATTAGTTCATAGTCTGTCTTGGATAGGATCAGGTGCGGTTGACTCTGAATACCAGGACTCGTGATTCTATTGAGGCTTTCTGTACTGCCTATTCGACGACCAAACCACTTCTTCATTCTCTGCATTCTCCTCAGAATGGCTGTGTGTGAGTGTGTATGTATGTGTGCGTGTGTGTGTGTAAATGTGTAAGCAGATATCTACACCTGTATCAGTATGTATGCATGTGTGTCAGAGAGAGAAGTGTGTGGGTGCGTGCATTGATTCTGTCTACTGGGAAATGTTTGATACAGAGAGTCAAGTTACACGAGTCTTTGTTGATATGTAGGGAAGCTAATTGACAAGGCAAGGGTCACTAAGTTAACTTCCTATGTTCCTCTTGTTTGCAAACAATAATTACTCAATGTATGAACTGGAGACATTCAAAGCAGAACGCAAAGGCACTCAACTAGAAAATAACTCTATACATTAATCGAGACAGACAATTTGATAGTGTGGGTGCTGGCTTAAGGTAAAAACTGATAACAGTTAACAAGCGAAACTGCTAACTTTTATGTACGCATAACTAGACGGACGGCGTCTTTGTTGACAATATCTAACTCTTAGAACCCGAAAAGGTCACCACACTGAATAAGTTGGGGGAGAATTGTTTTGCATTGCTATCAAAACAAAATTACCATAAACCTCCTGAGGCAATACATGTTTATGTTTAAACATTACAACAGTAGAATTAGGAAAGCAATCGTTGCAATCCTTTGCGACCTAGCCCAGTTAGTATAAGTACACCCAAACTCTACCCACGTACGATACTAGGGCACAATGATAACACATTCGAAGTATAGTTATGACAGTACATAAGTTACCAGTGACTGTAGGAGTCAGCAGGGTGGATAACACAGAGTTATTGTACTGTATCAACACGACAAGACCAGATGGTCACTTGAGCAACCCACCATCGTAGCTTGTTAGCTAGCAGCTATAATTAGCTACACCTATTGGTCATAGTCTGATAATTAGAAGATCGACTATGAGCAGAATGGGGTCAAGTTTCAACACAATCTTGCACTGTACACGAGAGAATAGAACACCAATTAAATGTTCGTTTAGCTGAGCGATGTATCAAAACAAAGTCTACTCCCTGGCCATGCCATTCCGTACGATCTCTTTGAAGTCCGTAGAAGCAAATTAGTGGTTAAGGTAACCATTATAGCTCCGGACATACCTCTCGTTAAAGTATTTCTAAACTGCGGATATGTTACAATAGTCAAGATATGGAGCTTGTTTCATGGTCGAAGGATGCTACTGTTCATTGTGCCCACCTGTTGTATGGATAAGCCAGTGGGAGGATGTATTAGGACATGCTTAGTTAGCTCTCTGCTTGAGGCCATAATGTTTGAGCTGTTGGCTTAAGCACTTGCTGCATCATAAAGTATGCTATGCTTCACCGACTAACTGAAGAGGAGTAAGTACAACAAGGGAATGATCTCATAGATTCTCTAATTGCTACGTCAAATAGCTAGATCGATGTTAAAAATATTATTATAACCTACTGCTATACATAGAAATATAATTTAGAGAGTATACAGTTTGCATAAACTAAACACAATCAGCTCAATCTTTTAATGTTTGATGTATCATACTAGCCTCCTCCACAGGCCTTCGAAGAGAGAAAAGAAGGCCTGCTACTGACTGTTCACGATGATGTCATTTTCTTTTACTGAGCCGTCCGTATACACGTTATCCGGATCTTAGTCAGAATCTGACTAAGGTTAGCGCATGTGCAAGCAGTCGATACCAGGCCCATCTTCAGTGGGCGTGGGGACGAGGCTAGTATCATACTTCTTGCCAAGCATGAACATATAATAATACTGATTCAGAAGCTCTCTGGTTACTAGGAGTGATATGTATACAGTTATTTGAGCTCTGAGAAGGGCCTGGCAATGAGTTACTTGACATATGGTGCTCTGTGCACTGAGAGGCTATTCAATATCACTGATCCTACGACTAAATCTCACAAAGCAGTTACACGTTCGGGGTGGACACACTACCACGCCGAGAAACAATGTTGACACAATACATGGGAAAGCATTTTGTCTGGTGAAATGTGATCCATTACTGTTTTTTCTACATGATACAGTAGTGACAAAGGTGCATGCATTAGATTGTACTGCCTGGAAGTGTGCAGTACGTGTGCCGGTATTCACATTTCACTAGCTGCACACTTGACTCTACCATGCAGTACCAACTGAATTCGTTAGTAGGACATAGCACATAGTGATACATACTGATTGCATTCACAACTTATAAGCTACTGGGCTAAGCAGTCACCAGGGAATACACACACCACAACCACAAGACATGGACATTACAGTAGGCATGCATGTAGCTAAACAACAAACGTACCTA
>VSKX01066619.1_pt1 | contig 11814 bp, 9 predicted proteins | sample 4799481 | NCBI WGS metagenome assembly VSKX01 (sample SAMN12179537, study PRJNA552185) | sponge metagenome | biome: deep-sea hydrothermal plumes; feature: spots directly above weak diffusing fluid; material: sea water; isolation source: sponge from the Swan site of a hydrothermal vent ...
GCAAAGAGCAACCATTCATATTATATTAACCGGGGTACAGTGGCAAACAGGAATCTGTACGTGCAACATAAGCTCACGTGATGAATTCATTACTGACCTTTTGACCTTGGCAGACCTCCTCTGGTGCAAGCTGAGCTGGCCATGCTAATCGAGCCGGCCATGCCTAAAAGAAAATCAGCTTGTAGTGGCAGTGAGCCTTTACAGTCTCAGTCTAAATGTAGTGAGGATGGATGTACAGTTCTCGTCAACAAGAAGGTGAGCAGATATCTAGTATGTGGCTTGTACCTGTCTATAGGATATTTATTGCAATATATTTGTGGCAATTTTTCTAGATAAAAGTTGAGAGCAGGAAAAAAAGACCTGGTATCACTGAAGAAATATACAACGAAACATCTTATCACATCAAAAATGGTACTGATTCCATTTCCGAGTGCCACTTTTCTCAAGATTTCCATCTTTGCACAATATTCAGCATTTTTTTTGCTTCTGATAGTTAGTGTCATTATGATTTGGTGTGTGTTTGTTGTTGAGTAAGTATATTTTCATGCAGGCTTGAGGTATGTGAAGCCATACTACTTCACATTCACTACCCATGCTAAAGGAAGGTGGGTGGGATCAAAAATCATTGACGTCTTCTGTCGAGAGTTCCAGTCAGAAAGCCCGGAATATTATGTAAGAACCGGTTTGGTATAATAAGCACCGTACTATTCACGTTAAAAATGACTGTATTAAAATGTGTTTAGGAAAAGGCTGTTAAAGCTGGTAAGGTCACTGGTAAGTGAATTATTTTGTTGGTAAATCCACAGCAAGTGTGTCCCTCCCCTAGTCAATGGTGAAGTGGCCACAATGGAAACGGTTGTACGAGACAATGAGCTAATAACGCACAGAGTCCATCGTCACGAGCCCCCAGTGGTTGCCACACCCCTCAATATCGTGCACCAAGACGAGGACTTGTTTGTAGTTAACAAGCCTGCCTCTATTCCAGTGAGTGTATAATCATCTTTTAGCGTGTGCTAGGCAAACATATGCAAATTAATGAGCAGACAGGTATCTCACATTGACAACTATAAAGCTAGTTATAGTTATTGCTGTCTTGACCACACATAAGGTGTCCTTGTAAGTAGAGTGGAACCTCTCTACAATAGATGAGTTTGGAGAGGTATTCTAGCTGCTCTCGGAGGTCTATTTTGTGTAAGTAGCTGCCTGTCCACTGTAGGGATGCTGTTTCTCGGAGGGTACATTAGAATAAGTTCCACTATAGTCGATATGGTTTTGAGGTCAATGGCAAATGTTCATTCATGGGTAGCCTGTGTACATATATAAATGTCAGTTGTGTCTTGGAGAAGTACTTCACACTTTAATACTTCAATAACGGCGTGGTTGTCTAAAATGACATACAAATACACACTTCCGTACATACACTCAGGTGCATCCTTGCGGTAGGTACAGACACAATTCCGTGGTGTTTCTCTTAGCCAAAGAGCATCAGCTGCTCAACCTACACAGTGAGTGTGTCGTAGATTGATCACCTTTTCGTGTTGTAGAAGAATTACATGAGTGTTGTCATGTACTGTATGTATGAATTATCTCTGACTTTGTGGAAATTGACAGGACTACAGTAAATCCCACCCACTAATCCCCTCCGAGCATTGTTCCACAAAAGCTGGAGCATCATGTATAGCTTTTGGCAAAAGTCATTAACAGCAAAAGATACGTTTGATCTAAGAAAGTTGACTTGCAGCTAATTTGTAGCATGTAAATTAATTTATCGACTGGTTGTTATACCGCCGGTGCGCATGCACAAGCGAAGTATACGACAGTCTGTTGGTTTGTCTGTCTGTGTATGCTTGCTGTAGCGGCTGCATGGTGGCAGAGCGATTGCTACTGAGGGCTTCTGGGTTACCCCAGGTATAAAATCATGTTCTCTAACTTTTAAATGTGCAGATTTACGAGACATAGCTTCGTTTTCGAGTTATGGGTACTTTTAGTCACCTTGAAGGCCCCTTCGTCTGCTTCGCTGACTGTATGAAGAAATGATGACTATTATATACACATAGCTCTATTGCAACATTAGCTCTAGTGTATGCTATAAAACTGGCTATAAATGCTATCAGACACGAATAAACGAGAGTAAAGCTACACACAGCAGCTAGCTAGGCTTGGACTTACCGGTAGTTGGCCACACCCACTTAGATAGTTCTAAATATGTATCACCATAGATAATATTGTAGCATAACACAAGACAGTGTTTCACTTTTTGTGAAAGAAAGTACGGACTTGTACACTACTGTGCTTGGATCCAAGGGTAAGGGTTGTGAAAAGGTCCTATACCCAACTAGTCGCGGTCGTTTTTTTAGTCTGTTTTTATCCTAACCCTGACTCGAAAAATGACCGTGACTAATTGGGTAGGACCTTTTCACAACCCTGACCGATCCGAGCACAATTTTTTTTTCGATGCCCCATCCTACTTTGTAATGCTTCAGTTCTGGTCAATTTGATCCTTTCATGCCCAACATCTTGTGTCGCACATTTTACCTTGTAGATCAATTCGTATTCTCATTATAGAGCCATCACAACTGATATATGCTGTAGTTGTCTCTTGCACCGAGGTATCAGCACCATCGATGCTTTATTGCAGTTGCCTTTTTAGTGGTAGCGGTTTAACCAGTTTGCTGTACTGTAGTACTCACTACTAACCTAATCTCCCTCATGTGCGAACACAATGCAGCAGTGCACAGACTGGACCGACTGACGTCTGGTCTACTACTGCTCGCTCGGTCAGTAAAAAAAGCCCAGGAGATGGAGAGGCAGATCAGAGAGAGAAGAGTCTCCAAGGTCTATCTCTGCAGGGTACAAGGGGAATTCCCAAGGTCAGAAGTCATCCGTGAATAATTTTGTGTTGATAAAGTACCTGGGGAAAGTCTTGACCAACATGCAGTCTATAACAGTGTATAACTATAGTATGGGGTGCCGTTTGTATCAATCTTATGACATTTAGATCATACTGGTATTTACTAAATGTCAGGGCGTGTAAGAGCAGGTAGTGTAAGAGCACATGGTATTTACAGTTCATGCTCGTATTTAGAGTGCATGCTGGCATTTACAGTGCATGCATGCTGGTATTTACAGTTGTTGCTGGTATTTACGATGGGCATTTGCCGCGTCACTACAATGTTAGGAGGTAGAAGTACAGTAAGTAGATATGGGGCAGATATGGGGCAAATAACAGACAAGGAATTAACGTGATAGGTAAAAACATGAGAAATCCCTTCCTGCGTCAGCAACTACTAGTTTCCCCCTCCCCGGCTAGTAAAGCTATAAATGGGGGTGAGCCATAAATTCACTGTATAGAGGTAGGGTGCTCTTCAGTGGTGCCACTAAGAAAGGATTACTTGTGATCGATCAAGTCAGGTTCCTTCCTCCTATAACACTTTTAGTGCACTTTGTTTTCCTTTAACTAACTTTGATCTCCTTTCTGTTGCAATCACAAGAAACTTAATATTGGTTTTAGTTCCTAAATAACACTTTTATTACATACCCTATCATGTGCTTTATTGGCTTCTTTACCAGCTACGGGCTGTCCACCCGTTTCAAAGAAGTGCCTTTTAGAGTTGCATGTATGTATTTCACACCTTATCACTCACTATACATGCTGCATGATACACAAAGTCAATATTCCTGTGACACTGTTCTCACACCCTATATTCCTCTGCGTGTGCACAGTGAACCTGTGGTGTGCAGTGAGCCCATTCTGGTGGTGACCCACAAGGTGGGTGTATGTCGGGTGAATCCGTTGGGTAAAGAGTGTTGCACTACCTTCACCAGACTATCATATAACGGAAACACGAGTGTTGTCAGATGTAAGCCACATACAAACAATACATTTGTAATGATGGCCACCCTCACTAGAGAACTGTGTATGGATGACACTCCCAAAACGATCGCTATTTTCGTGCTCAAATATTTTAAAACCGTATAGCCGGGTATTTTCAAGGAGCAAATATTTCGCGACTAGCTGTCTTAGTGATTCGCGTAAAATATTTTCGTGGATCACTGCAGTGGTTGGTTTCGAATACAACCGCAGGCTACAATGGGGATGCTATAATAATACTAATATAACGCCCACCTTTTTTCGTGAATAATATTTTCGTGTAATTGCAAAATTCGCGAAATTTTTCTCCCTCAAAAATAACCGGCTATACGATAGTTCCCTTTTTTGTCTCTATACAGAGGATGCTAGACAGCATTTGTGGGATGCTGTGCAATGTTTGCTAATGGTGTGTATTTTTAGGCGAACCCAAAACTGGACGTATGCACCAGATCAGAGTTCACCTTCAGTGGTTAGGGTACCCCATCGTCAACGATCCCATTTACAACCACCCCGCCTGGAAGCAACATCCCCTCTCATCCAATTCTGGAGACCAATCAAACATTGAGAGAGTAATTAGTGAGATTGTGCGCACCAACTATAGCTCTCAAGTTACAGAGAAAAAGCAAGAGAAAGTACCTTCTAAATGTGACAGTACTCAGGATATACTGCCAGGTGAAGCCACTGAGACAGAAAGCTTTCGTGATTCTCATGATGGACCTACAACAGGAGATAAGTTATCGAGTGTTCCCAGGCAATCCTCTCCCTGTTCAGCCTTTGGAACATCATTGAGCTGTCCTGGAGACATCAAGGGCTCCCTGGATGAAACTGTAGAGGAACATTCTGATAACAGTTTAAGCACAGAACAGACTATCATGGCTTCCAGCTCAGCTAAGCCTGTGGTTGACGACGTGTGTACAAATGATGGTGTGGACCCTGACTGCAGTGAATGTGGTCTGGAGAGGTCCGACCCTTCGCCTGCTGATCTGCTCATGTACCTACATGCGCTCTCATACAAGGTGGGTATATAATTTTACTTACAAGGATGCATTTTAGGGGGGAGGTTTTTTGTCCTCCCCCCAATCTAGCCAGTACACAGTTTACTGATGCTTGTCTAATTTTCTCCCTAACGATGGCGTCTTCTTGTTATATAAGGTACTCCACTGTTTCAAAGGGGTGCTGATTCTGCTGAACCTCATGCATGTTATGCTCTACTACAGGGCGAGGGTTGGGAGTTCTCCACACCTCCTCCAGAATGGGCACACTCAGATTGGATAAAGTAGTGGCATGCACACAACGTCTCTAGCTATATTTGACTAAAATAGGAGCATTATTAATTTTTTGTGCACAAAGATTTTTTTGTTTTCATGGAATCCTGTTATTGCGACCAAAATTGTATAATATAGAGTGTGTGTCCGCTACTCGGAGTTTGTTTTAGTACTTCAATACGATCTGTGCCAAATCGAGGCTCTGTCCAATAGACTATAATAGTTACTATAATTATAGAGAGTGAATCCACTTCTGGGAGTGTCCGTTTCCACATACTGTAGCTACACATACATGTCAGTTGTAATTTTTGCCTCAGCATAATCGAATTGTCACATGTAACAGACATGACTTCACGTGAAGCAGTACTGTAATGCACTAATAATTTTAATTATCACTTGTCTCTATAAGCTAAAAACATAAAAAGTGAACACATAAAAACTTATATCTCTAAATCTTCTCGTTTTCTCTTTCTACTGTTCTTAACAATATTAGAAGTGTGTATTTTGTGACTGAGTCCTCTCTCCCAGTTCTCAAAGCCAGCCATTGCTCTTTGCCCCACTAAAAATAGTTTCCTCTCTGTTTCATCCAACTTGGTAGTAAGAGCAGTACTACTTGTTTGGAAAGCATGCTGTGAAGTGTCCATGATGAGTCTGAATCGATTTAAAAAAGCTTCTAAGAGTGATTTAGAAAGATCTCGCCTCTCTAAATGATTGAAATAGAGTAGTTTAACACCTAGGGAGTAATAAAAGGGTCCGAGTCTATACAAATCCACAACTTTTGCATCTGCACTAAGAATGTCTCTTTGAGCTTCCCGATACGCCTTAGGTAACTCCACACTGACAATTAATTTCTTCCTCGAACACAGAACTTTGGCTAACCAAAATGGAAGTTCTAGTTTAGTGCCGACCTCTAAGTGTTCCTGGTTTGTACTCGGGTCCAAAAAACCCAGTCGATAAACTGGTAGCTCAAATTGGCATGGAACTCTCTGGTCGGATGCTAGAATGTCATCGATGGAAAAGTAATTGTTGTTAGGGGGCGTGCCCGATGAGGTGTAACTGCCAGAGTGAGAGCCTTCAGAGAAACTCAGGCTCGAGCTTGCGTGGAAGGAAGAGGACATATGCTTGTTACTAAGTTCAAATCTGATCTGAAGAAAAATAAAAGCAACTCTGGCTAAGTTTTTTGGTGGGAAGGCGAGATCTATCAATTTATGACCACTTTTATAACATCCTTAATTATGTGTCCTGAACTTACAGTTTGCTCTACGTCCAAGATTATTGTATCGATATCTTCAGTCGAGTTTGTCGATCGATTGTGTGCCTGTCACGCCAAAATCGGTCCGCTGCCAAAATTGGTCCGGGGTACAACACTGTACTACCTAGCTAGCTCCACCCACTTGGGCACCAAAGCAATGTAGTCTCGTCCTCAGACTCCCCTGATTCTTAGGACGAGACAAGCGCATGCTATTTGACGTAATCTGAGTAGACCAGGTTGCAAAAAGACACAAAATAATTAAATTAATGTCTGTTACAGATCACCACAAAAAAAGTAAATCATAATTAATAGCTAGAGTCTACAGCCATTATAATTGCTCTCCTGGACTATACACCAAGTGTGTGTCACTGCAATTATATAGACAGAAAACTGTTTCTCTTGATAAACCTGCAATAACAAACAACAATAATTATAACAGTACGTAATATTAATTGCCAACTTTTTTACTTGATGAAATTTCACCTAGCTGTTAGACTCAAATACATGTCTTCATTCTAAAACTAAAATACTAGGATTGCTCAAGTGCTCTTTTTCTTCTGCTAACTCGTCCTTGGTAAAAGCTATTATTAATATATTTTGTACATTCACAGCTCTCCTACTGAGTCTGTAGTCAACTCTGGCTGATAAATGACATAAAAAAGCTTGAAGGATCCTCGATCCTATCTACATCCTGAATACAAAAAAAGACTAATGGCTCTTACTTAGACCTGGCTTTGACACATACATTTTTTCTAACTCAAACATTGTAAATGTGGTCATAAAACCACTATTTATTAATGAACTGCTAACCCTAATAATTATACTACAACTCGCGAAATATTGTGAACTAGACTGCTGCATTCACCTCTTCTAAATTACCCTTTCGCCAAGGGACGCTGTATTAAATATACCTCTCCTTTACTTTAGCCACCAAAATTCAATCGCTTATGTGAAGCGTACCTCCAAATAACGACAAATGTCCTGAATTTATATTGGTCCCAAAGTGTCCTTTACTCCGAGAATATTATATTTTGTTGTTGTCATTAGAACGATTTTAGCCTCCTCTATCAGGTAGATCTACACTGCAGCAACTTACTGTAATCTCATCGATCTGCAGTAACTGTAATCCCACCTGCAACTTTGTTAGCACTGCTCTAATGAGAGACACATTTCCCGATTTGAATTTTTTGTGTGGGTGCAGTACAGTAATTAGAACAAAGATGGTAGTGTCCATTGATTGCACCTGATTGCACAAAATAAGGCACAAAGCCATTAAAATTATTAACTGTTAGTTTCCTTCAATCTGTACACTTTTAGTGTACTTTTTTTCTTTCTCTACCTTACACCTAACTTTGATCACCTTTCTGTTGGAAAACACAAGAACATTTTACTTGTTTGGTTCCTAAATAACACCTAGCTAGTTAGCTATATTCCGGTTGTAACACACATATGACTTTAATCATACCACTATACATATTTTATGCAGACAACAGTGTTACTATAAAGGCTCGCGATAATATCCATGCAATACGGCTGTGTAGTAGAGCAGCTTTCAATGAATCTTACAGAAGTTTGAGAAGCAGAGAATGGATAAAGCAAGGATCTTGATCAGACTGCTCTATGCTCTCGCAGTGTGTACGCTGATACTGTCAACAGTGTCAGTTAGCAGACGGGCTAGACCAAAACCATCAGAACCATCACCTATATTGCTGTGTAAGAAACCATCCTTTTCTACATAAATATAAATACTAAGTTAATGTGCACGTGGAGTACACTGTGGAATTTAGTTGGGCTCGTGCTTTGTCACGCTATATGCTCTTGACTGCGCTGATTGTGTTGTAAATTCCACAATACATGCATGAACAACTGCACATTACCTGTTGTGCATTGTGACGGCAAATGTCTTTTCAAGCTTTGTGATAGCACGTAACTGTTCAATACATAATGAAATGCTTTTGCTTTCCCTTTGGTCCAACCACACAATTTGCAATACTAAGAGATACTTCCGTGTATTGCTTATACAGTCCCAGGAATAGGAGGCTCTCAACTGGATGGGAAACCAAATAGTGGATATACACTACAGATACATCAAAAAGGTGTCTGCTGGTATTCATCAAACAAGTATAAGCGAATTTGGTACGACGCCCTGGCATCACCAACATGCTTCAACAATCTCAGGTAAACATGATTGTATCAAAACAATTTCGCTGTTTATATATCTAGTAAGATGTTGGAGGCACATATACACCTGCAATCAGTATCTGGGTGTTAATTGTATAGCAGATCATAGAGGTAATAAAGAGTAAAAAATCAATGAGGGAATAATATAGTTACATCTGCAATTCTTATGTGTTTATGCTCAATGCCACCACACTGTACGTCATTTATGTACATTATGCAGGTTGCAATATGACAAATCTAGTAACACCTACCAAAATGACAGTAGCTTTGACATTCGAGTTCCAGGGTTTGGAGATACTGAAACTGTTGAGTACTCAGGCCAAATAAACTTTGGCAGCAGCAGCAAAAACATAAAAGAGTACATGAAGCCTTTTATAAAGTACTTTACTGGATGCGGATATGAAAGAGGTGTTTCTATCAGAGCTGCCCCATATGACTGGAGGCTGGCAGCGGGTAAGTGATAGGTATACAGGATGTACTGTATCACACATCACAGAAAGCATTATAGAGCTAACCCGAGATTCCGGTAGTACTTCCACACATTTTCTACGTATTTGCACAAAAAAAAGCTGTTATTAGACCGCTTAATTAACAAGTACAGTATAGCAGCTACGTACAATAGTAAGATAAAAGTACTCCACTATACACATGCTGTCCGAATAAATATCCATATCTATTGAGTTGTTGATACAACACACACAGGCAACAATACTGATATCAATTTAATTTTCAGATGAACTTGATAGAACAGGCTACTTCAACCGAGTCAAAGGACTAATTGAAGAGATGCATGACGTGAAACAACGAAAAGTGGCTCTTGTAGCACACAGTATGGGCGGATTAGTCTCCCACTACTTTCTCACTAGCTACAAAGGTATCGATCAGCCCTGGAAGGACAAGTATATCAAAGCCTGGATCACTCTCGCGACCCCTTGGGCTGGCTCAGTAAAGGCACTTTAAATTTTGCTTACGACAAGCAAAACAGTACCTTTTAATTGTCGGATTTTTTCAAAATTTGGTGGATATATTCCCAGAAAAATCCCACTCTTAAAGGACCTCATTCCTAAATGTGCTTGGTGGAATGTGTTAGTGCCATTTGGCAAAACATTTGAGAGCATCGTATGGCTCTTGCCTAAACCATCACTATGGGGAGATCAAGTCATCGTCAAAACAAAGAAGAAAACATATTCAGCCAAAGAATACAAAAAGCTGTTCAAACGTATTGGATATAAAAATGGCTATAAAATGTTTGAAGGTGTACAGAAAATTGACAGTGAGATCTATCCCAATGTTCCTACTCATTGTTTTTACGGAACGACGAATAAGAAAAAAACACCGGAAAAACTTTCCTACAAATATGGAAAATGGGAATTTTTGAAGAAACTATTCAAAAACGATGCTATCAAAGACAAAAAGCCAAAGATATCATACGGAGATGGTGATGGAACTGTGAACATTAAGAGCTTGGATACATGTGTCACGCAGTGGAGAGACGAAAAAGATTTTAAGCCCAAAAAGTTTGACTCTGTCAGTCATTCAGCGATTGTAAGCAACCGAAATGTACTGAAAGAGATTGCTACCATTGTTGAAGCACCAACGTGTGAGAGCAATGACCTACTAGAGCAATTGTTTGAAGCAATGAACTAGTTATGTCAGACATGAATTCCTACGAACATTTTTAGAGTAGACTGACTAGCTACAGACTAATTTAGATATAGTACACCACAGGAGAAAGCTTCTGTTTGGTTTAAGTAGCCTAGTAGAAAAATGTTAGCATAATCATCTTTCAGTTATTATTATGTGGAATTTAATAAATACTTTAATAGTAACCTCGTAGAGCATGTCTAATCCAGTTCTTCTCTGTTCAATGTTCTAGGGCGCAGTAGTGAATACAGAATAGTTTTGTTAATAAACAGTTTGCCTGACAATTATGTTGGGGTGGCTAGCCTATAGTTGGGTGTGGCTACTCTTCCATCCGTGAATTACGGAGAAGGGGTTGGTGACAGAAGTATACCTAGTTTTGTTCCTGTGGTATTCGGACATGGTCGTAATTGATCATACACCCACGTGGCATGAAGTAAAGCCACCATAGCTAGTCACCCACACTAAAGATCCAGTGCTGAGCCTGTTAAGAGAAAGAAAATCTGTGTGTGGTATATCACGGCGCAGACAAGTAGTCTATGCACACGAAGCTAGAGTTATCATTACACACCCTACTTGAATGGACGATCTGATTGGGCTGCAAAAATCCTGCAGTTGGAACAAAACTAGGTGTACTGCTGTCACCCAACCTCTTCCTCATAATTCATGGCTGAAAAATGAAAAAGTGGCCACGCCCAACTAGCTAGCCTACAAATTAGCAGTTCACTGGGATGCAGTGCTAATCAATAAAATTACGGGGCTAGACGTTAATTTGACGCATAGCCCGAATATTCAAAGAGTGCAGGGTCTCATCTATTCTAACTTTAGTGATAACGGACAGCGCTAGGGGCCAGTTTGAAGAGCCTTTAATATCATTGTACAGTACAAAGGTATGGGTAAAACCAATCTCACCTCAGTCTACATGTACTCCTCACTCTTCCATATGCTTCAGCTCCATGCATGTTATGTATCGAGTACTGGACATATGATCGAAAAGGACCATCCTCTTAGCTTGGCTATAGTTAGGCATGGCGACTTCTTCCTGTGCCGAGGAAGAGAGTTAGGCTTCACGTGTATGTGCAGTTTTGTTCCACTGCAATTTTTTTGCAGCTTATCAGTTGGTCAAATTGCGGCGTTTCAGTTGTTGTTTTCTAGTTTATTCTCTACTGAAATCTTTGTTGCTGCTAGTCCGGCCAGCTGACACTGCACTGCACTGTGGAGCCTGTAAACAGAACATAATTATACTAGTCTCAAAACAATAAAATGTCGAAGGTATAATTATAGGAATGGCCAAAAAGTCAAGAAACAAGAATAAAAAAATTCATGCCATGAATAGCATGCTTTTTGCAAATTTAATGTTTGTTACCTTTCTTTCGAAATTTTCACAAGTGTTAATGACGCCTAGAATAAAATTGGCACAAACCACACACACATTTAATAGCTACAGAGGTACGTGCATGGGTCTGTAGTCTACGATGAAGTATCTTAAAATAAAGTTGCCTGAATAACTCTTGCTTCTTGTCTCCCCAGCCACTCCTATACCTTTAATATTTTTAACAGGTAATATTCAACATACCTTAATGAATGGACGAGTTGGAGTGTCA
>VSKX01050474.1_pt1 | contig 11795 bp, 4 predicted proteins | sample 4799481 | NCBI WGS metagenome assembly VSKX01 (sample SAMN12179537, study PRJNA552185) | sponge metagenome | biome: deep-sea hydrothermal plumes; feature: spots directly above weak diffusing fluid; material: sea water; isolation source: sponge from the Swan site of a hydrothermal vent ...
ACACACTCACACTACCCCTCTTGCTTGTCCAGGTATGAAACCCTCCTGCGTGACTGTCACCATTGCTATGTGTCTCAGAGAGGCCTTCTACTCACACCAATTGTGTCTGCTCACATGGAAGAGCTCAAGAATGCACACACCTTTGACCACACAGGACTGGTGAGTCAGTCATCATACTTGCTCAAAGTACACCTAACTGCACTCTACATTGGCCCTCAAGTCTAGGATGGGCGTTCTTTTGAATAGGGCTGGTTCCTTGAATATATGCCCACTTATTCTCAAACTGGGCCCCTCCCCCTAGTTTTGTTCACGAATTCACAGTACAAGCAAGAAAAATGACAAAATTTGGCTGCACTGTAGTTTAGTGTCTCTATCTTCTTTACTTTATACCTACAGCAGAGGAGGGTTTCACATCTCTCAGTAGTACAGCCACCATAAATATGCAGGGAGACACTCTGACTGACCCTTAGGGTTGGTTCACAATACACGCAACGCATCACTCTGTGGGGAGACATTGCCTGCATTTTACGTAGGAGTCCTATTCTTCACTCGACAGTGTTTTTTGTCAATGTTGCGTGTATTGTGAACTGGCCTTTATTGTAGTCTCTTCAGTTGGATTGGTGCTGGTCTCAGTATTCCTCAACAAATTGACATAGAGAAACCTCAAGCGTCCTTCCTAAGAGATTCGTAAAGTTGCAATATATATATCTTCATGAAAAAGAAAGAATCTCTTCGTTTCTATAGTATAGGCAGAACTCTGACTATGATTTGTATGCTCTAGCAACAGTTTCTACAATACAGTAGTAGAACAACTTGTCTTGGTCACTTTGCTTACTGTGAATACAATCATTGCGCATGCTCGGCAAAATTAATTTTGACGTGGCGTACAATCAAAACAATAATACTTTCCGGAAAAAGCAGAGTGAGCATTCTTTTGGAGGTGGGCGTACACATATACATGTATTATCGAGCAAGTATGTAGTCAATGTCCATGTTGTTGCTGTGTACATAGTTAGTGTACTATTTGTCTACTTTTGCAGGTTCGCTCTGGTTGTAACTACCTTTGTCGTGTGTGTCAGGATGAATACCAGTTATTCTTTCATTTCTTCACTGAAGACAGTCAGCATCTAGTGTAAGTTCCAGCTCATAGTCTTCTGGGTCACTGAATTAGCCACATCTCTTTTTAGTAGCTCTAGGTTACAGCCAGATAATTTTGTAGAGATAAATTTTTTGTTTCGCAGAGTCAATCCCAAGAGCGAAGCTTTAGTTTAAATTTTTTTTTTACACTCCCACAAGATAATAATCTGAGCGCACTAGTAAAAGTGTAGTCTCTTTATAAGACCATGCATGTTGCAGCTATAAAGCAGCTTAATTTCGAGGAGGAAAGTCAACATAGCAACCACCCGATATTCAAGTCCGTGTGAAATTGTTTACCCTCAACATTATCTGGTTGTATGGTATATAGGTAGTCCCCTATGTTGTAGGCTCACGTGACTCTCTTTTCATCTTGTGCAGTGGACTGTTGGAGAGCCTGTGTTTCTCTCTCTACGATACGTTGAGACCAGTCATCATCCACACTAACCATCTGGAGACTCTAGCTGACTTGACCACCATCTTCAAGGTCAGCCCTCTTCTCACCATCCTTCCTATACCCCTCTTTCCCTCTAAATACAGGTTGAGATGTTGGAGGAACGAGTGGAGCCCAAAGGTGAGATTTTCTCCTATTAGGAAAGCATATTGTTACCATAGGCTTCTGTCTCTCACTCAGGTAAGGAGCTGGCTGCCTTTGGAGGAGTTGTAAAGCAGATGCTAGAAGATGCTCAGCACCGACTCATATTCAGAGCACAAGTATGTATGACATTTTTAATGTTTAAATGCAAGTTTAGTTTGTCTGTACGACAAGATCCACCTAAGAAAATGAAAAAAAGTTTTTGGACCTTGTAAGATTGTCTGCTACCCTCCTTTTGCAGCGATTTATCCAGACAGACATTCGGGGCTATCGCCCAGCTCCGGGGGATTTGGCCTATCCTGACAAACTGATTGTGGCAGCAGAGGCTACTCAGGAAGACAAGATGGCCACTGATTCTGACTCGGTCTTTGACACCAGTGAAGCTGACGTGAGTTTTGTAATAACTTTATGCAAATAAGGTCATTGCATTTTGTGAGTCGATAAAGTAGTAGTAGTCATAGTACTGCATGGTTGTGCAAAAAACTTTTTTGTTGTATATATAAATAATGGTTGCTATGTGTTCTTATTCTAGAGTGATGTGTCTGGTGATTGTAGTAACAAGACTCCTCCCCAAAAACGTAAAAAGCAGCGTGCTATGGTCGCAGCAGTAGACATGCATGCCATGTGGTACCCCACTGTCAGGCGGACCCTTCTATGCCTCTCAAAACTCTACAGGTGTATTGAGGTGAGCTACAGATATTTCTCACATACATTTTCACTGTACGTATTTCATACATTTGACTCTTTCTTCTCCCCAGAAACCTGTGTTTGAAGGTATTGCACACGAGGCTCTGTCAGAATGTGTGAACTCTCTTCTTTCTGCTAGCACGGCCATTAAAGACAAGAAGGTAACAATGAATAATAAAGTATTTTGTGTCCGTTGTGTAAAATCTTGTCTTATTTTGTGTGTAGTTGAAAGTTGATGGTCAGCTATTTCTGATCAAACACTTGCTGATTCTTAGGGAGCAGATTGCACCCTTTGAGGTAAACTTTACTGTGACTGAAGTCTCTTTGGACTGGTCAAAAACAAAAGGTTAGTATGATCACACGCAATGTACTTGTTAGTCTGTGATATAAATTCACTATTTTTCTTAGCTGCTGCATATGGTCTTCTACATAAAAGATCTCGTCTCTTTTCACTCAACAGTAGCAATGCCATCCTCGAGTTTTTCATTGATGGCTCCCCAGGCATAGTGGAAACACACCTTGACTCAAGAAAGGTAAGCAGAACCTTGTTAGATAGGTACGTACGTGCTGGAAGTAGTGTGAGGGAATGCCCCTTCTCAAAGAAGTCTTGACCAATACTTTGGTACTATGTAGATAATTGCTTGGTTAGGGTTGCCTTGTGCCTTGTTCAGTGGCATAGCCAGCGTGGTGCTTTGGGTGCTCGACACCCCCTCCTGACTGAGCTGTACATGCAAGTGATTGTGAGAGATATCCAAAAAGTCTACTTGAGCACCCCCTTAAGTATCTAACTTGGCTAGAAATAGTTAAACTAGCTAGCTAAACATCGTTTGAACTTACTGGAGCCTGCAGAGCCACGGAAAGAGTGCGGGAAGAAACTGTACTCAGTGAAAAGTGAATACTGATTACTTTTGACCACATGCAACCACGGCAACGGTCAAATACGTCACTTAATTAACTGCCGGTACGTGGGTGTGACTTCCGGTTACAAAAATGTTCGCGCGCGGACCCCCATACTCAAAATCCTGCCGACGCCCCTGTTGTTGTTGTAGGAAGTGGACAAACAGTTGAAGTTGGTTTGCGAGAGTTTCATATCTAGCACCACTGACGTCATTGTGGACCCTCTCAAGACTCTACTGGCCCGGTTAGATGTTTTAGTCTCGCTGGCATTGAAGGACAGTTTGAACCTGACAACACTCATTCAACAACAGCCATTTGCTGAAGCAGGTAATCAGTAAGGACACAGCCACACAACTACTTCAGTTCCTAGTGTCTGGATAGTGTTATAGCGGGATTCATTTTGGCTGTATTTTCAACAAGGGCTGTAGCCCACATGTATTCTAGAATTGGTACACCTACTGTCATTTTATGTTGCCACACAATTAATAGCTGTCGCTTGCTGTGAGTTTTCCATTCTTCCCCAGACTGTGTACACCAAGTGGTGACCAAGATCAACCAACTGGTAAAAAGTCGTGTGCCCTCCATCAAAAAGAGCCTGTCGCTGTATCTAGCAAATGAGGAGACAGAGCATATCCTCTTCAGACCATGCAGGGCAAGTAACTATAACATTGATGCTGGAGTAGTGTATCCATTTTCTAATCCGTACCACCTTACATGCATGCTACATAGATCATTAGCCAGATGTATTATTGTCATATGTACTCCTCAGGCTAATATCCTTAAGTCCTTTGAGAGCCTGGAGAAACTAGTAAAGCAGCACTACTCTACTGAAGACCAGTACATTATCTCCTGCCCTACACAAGAAGAGGTGAGGGAATGGTATCGAACCGATGGTTGATTGCACTCTACCTTTCTGTGTAGGTGTCACTGATGCTGGCTGGACAGTCTGAGTGATAACAATGTACAAACCAGCCTAGCAAACATTTGTATTGCTGTCCCATAATTCATTGAACATTGTATTTGCACATGATATTAATATGACCTTCACATGTGATATCTTGATACAATACCTGCTTTGTGAAGTACAGTAGCACCCTGGTGATGGCCTAAGAAGGAATTAAGAAAGTATTGTAGACAGCTGACTCTCTTGTCAGGTATGCCTGCTATATAAGGGATATGGCTTTATTCATGATCAGCATCAATACCCCTACTGTCAAGAATGGCTAAAGTAGTTGTGTTATCTTTACTGCTTACTGTAGTCTCACTGAGATCCTCAGTGTCAGCCACAGGATGTAGCTGGTCGGGACATATGCCTGGTCCTGGAGGCAGTGCCCCTTGTCCTTCTCCTGCTAGCAGTCAACCGTGCCCTAGGACACCCTCTTATGAAGAACTTCGGGCTAAAGGAAAACTATGGCCTTGCCCCAGTTATACTCAGGCCAACGGAGGAGAATACTTTGGCAGCTGCACCAAAGGACAAGGTCCTAACCCCCTTTGTAGTTTTGATGCTTCATCGCCTAAGTTTGGCTGCTGCTGTCCGCTAGATGGTTGTTGGACTCCTCCTAACTTTAATTGGATTATTGCCACCTGCAAAGCGAGTGGTTGTGGTGCTTATGGGAACACACCAAACACCCATAAATATAAAGATGCTGGAAGCGAGGTTGTTATAAACTATGCTGCATCATACCAATGGAATAGTAATCAGAAATTGTGGATTTTAGCATCCGATTCGTCTTTCAATACTGATGGTTCACAACCACCCTTTGATACCATGAAGCCCAACGGCGGTCTAAAAGTTCCATGGATGCAACCACAGCCAGGAGGAGCAGCAGATTGGTCCTGGGGCTATTATCCAGCTGGGGTAAAAGGTGTTGGCCCTCCAGCCATGATGTTTGTAATCTCAACAGAGAAATCATTCAACATGGCCTGGTACATGCTTAATCAAGTCACACTTGACAAGGGGCCTGTTATTGGCTATCCCAACAATAAGTGTACTTATGGAAATAACAATTGCTGGGCTACAGGAAATTCTGGAGAAATTGATTTTTTGGAGTCCGCATGGACTGTCGATGCTGGTGCTACAGACGGTTACAGAAGATTGTATGCCACTCAGTGGAATATCAAGTTGGTCGATCTTTCATTGGTGATCAAGGATCCACTTGCAACGCAGATGGTGGATGGTTTAGCAATCAAGAGAGTTCCAATAACTATTTTCTGGGGAGTGGCTACAACCAAAGCATTCCATATGTTTTTGTTGCTGTGGTTGATCGTATTGGAACATTTATCTATCGCATACCATCATCAGCTGTAAATTACGTCTGGCCTGGTCTCTCTCGTACCACAGCTGCTTGTAAACTTCAAGCAAGACCCACCCATCGGCCCAGCAACAATGGACCCCCGTGTGATGACACCAACCCCTATTGTGCATTGTTCCTCCCCAACTGCCAGGCCTCAGATTGGGGTGGGGCTTCAGCTGGTCACAAAGGTGGTGCTAATCAAGGCTGCAAGGTTAATGGGCAGCAAGGGTGGTGTAAGAATTGGTGGAATCTCCTTGACAACACGGGTCAATGGCTATGGCCCGAAAATGGTCGACGGAGTGTTGTACAATATCAGAGCACAGCTGCCCCCTATGTTAACCCCTGGAACTATGAGATGGAGGCTTGGAAAGTGGACTGGCAGGGGCACCCCAATTACAATGCAGGCTGCTGTGTAAAAAACACTGGACATTGTCCCAAAGCATAGTCAACCAAAATTATAATTATGCTTAGTGTAAAACGTTTTTTATTTGCCAGGTAATTATAGCTACAGTTGTATGCAGCACTCAGAATTATGCTGAGCAAGTGTAAAACGTTTTTTATTTTTGCCAAGTAATTATAGCTACAGTAACATGCATGTATGCAGCACTCAGAATTTTTTGAACGACCCACTCAATGAACGACTCACTCAAAAAACAACAAAATTAATGATTAAAAAATATTCAACAGTATAATTATAGGCTTCAACAATATACATGTATAGGGCAAACCTAAAATAGTTCGCTATAATAATAATTATTATAACTAGCTATAAATCTTCTAAAAATAGTTCAGGTTCTTTGCAACACAATGTGAGGGTGGCTATCTTTGTTTACTGTATTGTGGAGCACCCCCATACGCTCTGCAGCTTCATGCACCAGTCGCCGCTCGTAGGAGCTCAAATCTGCCGACAAGTGAACCTCCTTCTCTCCACTTGAGCAAAACTTGGTCACTAAGCTAGCGCATGTTTGAACAGTTGTGTCAGCCACTGTTTTCATCACTTCTTCTTGTTCGTACTGTAGCAATGATTCAAAAACAAGATCGATACTTGCGCTATCAGTTGTTCGGTATTCCGATACTTCACCCCAGAATGGCCGAAAGATTTGTTGAATTGTTTTTTGGCCACTGCCACCTTCAGGCACAGCAAAACAGAAAATGCAAGTCCTTTCATCATTTGTGGTGAGACAAGGAATGACATCAATCTTGGCATCTAAAAGTTGTCGTATGTAAGTAGGCAACTTTGCTTCAACCACAGACGCTGCTTTCCATAGCAACACTTCATCCTTGCTCCTGAGCCTAACACTCACTGTAGTGTAAGCTGGTTGGGGGATAGGAACTTGAGCTCTCAGTGTATGGTAGGTAGCAGATGAGGGGAAGTTATGTGACTCTACATGGCTACGAATTGTGCCAAAAACTTTAATGATCTTGTCAACGTACTGACTGGGCATAAATTCTCCAACAAGTTTCTTCCATTTTGGTATTGGGAGTTGACAGCAGCTGATGACAAATGCTTTGAAAAGCGTATCTGCATTCCATTCGAAATGAGGGGCTGAGGCTGACACTCGAGAATTTATGAAATCAGCTAGTAGTTGAATGATGTGGAAAGTACGAATGCAATGATACGCGTTTCCTTTGAGGTGACTAACTCGCAAGATTTGCACAGTCATCTCCACTACTGCCGCAAAAATAGGATCTGGGACAACACTGTGAATAGCTTCTTTTACACGGTGGAGAAATACAGGTCCAGAAAATGCAGCCTTGCTGGCAGCATCCCCGGGCTTCAGCAGGCTCTGCAAATCAACTACACTAAGACTATCAAGCTTTTGCAGAACCAAATCTTCTTTAACGATCGCAAACACAATGTCGTAATCAATAGGTCCAGTTTCGTTAAAATTAATTCTAACTTTTAGCCGTGGGCAGCGAGAACTTCGACCCACATGAATAAACTTAATACCACATGAATCCAACTGTGTAGCTAGCTTGTCAGCAAACTCCATGGGTGTGTTAGTGGGTGGAGCCAGGAGACAGAGGTCAACATCACTTAATCGTCCGAGTGGAAACGAGCCAAAGGGGTATGCCAAAATATTGGGGTCACTTTCGAACTCAATAATACGAGAGAACTGCTGTGACAGAAAGCGAACTCCAACTTGAGCAGCTTGGACATAGGTAGGACTTGGCATGTGGCGGTATGATGCGAGATTGGTCTCCAGACGAGATTTGAAGGATTGTAACCCTTTTAAGACTGATTCCTCGAGGTAATCAGGTTCGAGAGATGCAGGTACTTCCATGAGCAGCAATTCCACCTGAACACTCGGCTTAACAAGTTTAACAACACGCTCAACTTCTTTCAAATTTTCTTCTTTGTCATCCCAAAATTTGATTCTGGTCACATTAGGGAACTCTGAGAGTAGATTCTTTACAGCATTTCCTTTGTAAACGTAGCCAGGCACTCTTGTATCACTGGGCTTCATCAAAACTCGTTCTGAAAAAATGGAAGCATGTTGGGCAATCTTTATTAAAGGTTCTCTTGTCTTATCGATACGAGATGTCAGAATGAACGTTTTAGAATTGGCTCGGCCCAGATGTGAGCGGAAATCTTCAATAGCTGGCCCAGGATAGGTGACCAGTGGAGGCTGTAATGACTCAGGAGAAGCCCACCATCCTTTGTGTGGCCAATCTTTCCCTGTTAGTTGTTTGTAAAGGGCTATTCCCTCTTTCAGACAGGGTGTGTGGAATAAGGTGCCATCAAAATCGAACAAGAATACCTCTGTGATATCATTAGTACCAGTGCGAATTGACACATCTATCTCATCGGGAAATAAAAGTGTAGGCCAAAGCTTCTTTGCCACTTTTTGTTGAAAAATTTTCTTTGAAGTTATGGTAACAGATGGCAGCTTGGTAACAGATTCAGCATCGTCTGATTGTAGTTCAGTATCCAAGTGTTGGTCAGTTTCTAAGAGCTTGCGTACAACAATCCCTACGGTCCCTTCGAGAACAATCGACTTTTGCTGCTGCTTGGTACTTACTTTCTGTTTGCTGAGTATAGTTGTGGCTGTCTTTGGAGACACACCATTGTCGGTAGAGATGGTGATGTGCGGGAGGTCAGCATCGCACTGGACATCAAGAAGTTGCACGCGGACCGCTTGAACACCAGTGGCTGCTTCATGACCAGTAACTCGCATTTTTGTTTTCAGCCCAACTTTTGTAGCAGCTAGAGTCTCGGCTGAGGGCTTGAAACAGAGGGTCACATGATCAGCATGTAGGTTGGCAAATGCCGGTGGATACGTGGACGCAAGCAGCCATTGAGACTCAGTCGTCAGAAAGATACCAGTGTACACGGCAAACAAGGCAGGGAAAGAGTCCAGTTCTCGAGCTTGGTATGTGTCAGGTTGGACGATACTTTCCAGTGAGAAGGTCGACTTGCTAGTGGAGCCAGTTGGGTAGGCAAGCTTTGGAGATACAGAAATAGCTGTTTCGTCTTTCTCCCACCTTTGCATTGTGCTTTTGATGGCAATGGTGTCAATACTGTGAAGGTTTCGACTTCGAAACTTGCTGCCAATGAAATCAGTCGGACAAGGAATTTCAACAATATACACAATAATATGCAATATGTTGCACAAGTACTTGTATATCTGATACTCCCACATCTGTGAATTGGTATTGTCAACAATCACAAACTTTTTGTTTGAAACCGATTGGAGGAACTTCTGCAGACAGTACTCATGAGCCTCAGGTATAAGCTCAGGAACAAACTTGTAAATGCCATCTTTTGTAAAATACTCATCGGCACTGCAGATAGCAAACTGGGATGGGTCACCAAGGTACTCAGCCGAGTGAGTTGCTAAGAACGATTTCCCTGATCCGGGAACACCACGAAGAATAACAACACTTGTTTCTTGTGAGCTACTAAGGCGAGTGTTGGAAAGCAAGTTGAGGGCTTGCTCAAATTTCCTCTCATTGGGAGAATTAGAGGAAGAGGTGGTGACAACATTCACTATCGTAGCCTTTTCTCGTTCTGAAAGCTTTCCATGCGTACAAAGCGTGTGTACAGCTTGCAAAAGTGGAGGTTGAAAGGTTGGTAACAGATGCACAAGTGAATTGGAAATGGTATGTAATCGTAAAAAGAAGCCATCGTCTTGCGCGGCACCAGTTATCGAGCATAAATCAATTGTTTGCAGTTGCTGTTTACCCATTATTTTGTCTTGGAACTTTGAATACGAGGCCTGACCAGCAATCCTTGCATTGCTGAGTTCTCGTTGCATGGGCCTTGACATTTTGACAATAGTCACGTGAGGGGTGTACTCAGAGTGGTTACCAGGTGTTTTAACACCAGCTGCTTGAAGCCGCTCAATTAGTACGGCAACGAGCTTCGACAGAGCTGCATTTGGCGCAACTTTGATATATACCAGTCGATCTTTAAAGTTATCGACTCCGTTCAGTAGCAAGTGTACACTTCGGGGTAGCAACAGTAAAAATTGTCGCTTCATCTTTTCGAGAGCATGCTTTGCTTTGGTGATATGGTCATCGTTCTCAAGTCGAACCATACAGAGGGTGACATGAAAAGCAGTGGGGGAAACAAGCCCCTCAGAAAGCTGGGGTGATACAGTCAAAATGTGCTCTTGAACAGTTTGTATGTTAGTCACCACCTCCTGATCGCAGACGTGTATACACACAAAATGGGTTGGTCTATCTTTGTCATCATTATAGTGTTGTTTTTTCGGACTCATTTCTAGGTCATTTGTAACACTCTTTGTTGGCTGTTTTTGATCAGTTGTGTCAACTACAGCCTGGACAATCTGATCAATTGTGGAGCCACCTCTTGATCCAAAAAAGTTATCAGTTTGAGAGCGTTTGTCCCAAACAATCTGGTTTTTGAATTTGAAATACTGGATTCGGTGTTTGGGAATGGACAGAACACTTGGTCCAACTGAAGCAATATCTTCCCAACTAAAAGCGGCAAAGGGTTTCTCAATAATTCCCACAAATCTGTCAAGATAACCAATACAAAACTGATCTGTTGGTAAATCTCCATCCCACAATATACGTGATATTACGTCAGTAGCCGATCGCATTGAGGATTTTTTTTGTACTTCCTCTTCAAGGAAGGTACTTTGCTTTGATCCTTTTTGATCTACTTTACTTACAACTGCATTGGTCAGTTTCTCTTTGTGTTTAGGTAAAATAGTTGCTGTAGCGCTGTCGGACATAGAGGGGGAATGACCTTTTTCAGGGTGGAGCAGCTTGCATTTATCACCAAACTTGCAGTTTCCTTGCTTAAAGAATTTGCACACATTTGCATCACTGCTGCGTATTGGAGAGGCATCACGTGATCCGCAAGTCTCATCAGGGTGGTTCTGTAGCCACTCTCTAACGGCTTCGATCATCTCGAATAGCATTGGTGCACCGATCAAGTTCTTAGCGACGTCAATAATACATTGTTCGAGTTCAGGAAAATTGTACTTCAGGGACAACTGAACATTGGGAGGGGATTGCGGATAGTTACCTATAATTAAATTAAGGTAATAACCACAAAAAATGGGTGTATGTAAAGGGTTGATGGTGTAAAGACTGCTTATAATTAAGCTGCTCACCTGGGAGTTCAAAAGTGGCCACTAGTTTCTTTTTGCTGAAAACGTTAACAAGCATTTGCTTATCTCTCCCCACAGAATGAGAGACATCATTTCCAAAGATGGCTGTCAAGGATTCCAGCTCCTCTGTCAACTCCATACTGCAAATATCATTCTAATTTACACAGGGGTAACCACTAAGCTAATGCTATTTAGTAGAGAGATCTAGCTAGTCTCCATGCATCAGAAAATATACAAATCAAATGATAATTCCTCATACCTCAATCAACCTTCTCACAGTTTCAGTCAGACTCTTGGTAGCTTCTGATTGCTCCTTTTAGATCTAGGGTATATCTACTGTAGCTTATATCCACAGTGCTCAGTCACTCGGATATTGCACACTACAAATGAAACTTTGCTATAATTGTGGTCAAGCTTGCACCACAAGGGTGAAACAAAGAACAAGCCCTTCCCCTTTGCTATCAGTCTGCGTCGCACGGGACCAGAGCAGAGGAGGTACGACAGGCGCGGTGCAGCTCAAGCAATTAGCCCTTGATTGAAAACTGTATAATTACATTCCGCTCACGTGTTGCGGTATTGCTGAGTCAGGTAATTAATGAAGCC
>VSKX01026699.1_pt1 | contig 11790 bp, 13 predicted proteins | sample 4799481 | NCBI WGS metagenome assembly VSKX01 (sample SAMN12179537, study PRJNA552185) | sponge metagenome | biome: deep-sea hydrothermal plumes; feature: spots directly above weak diffusing fluid; material: sea water; isolation source: sponge from the Swan site of a hydrothermal vent ...
ATGTGACCTTGTAGAGTGTGCCCTGGAGGCTACAAGTATAGGACCTTGTTAGAAGACCTCTCAGGAGGTCTCTAAGTAAAATATTGGACCTCTCACTGACCAATCAGATTACAGTATTACTACAAGTGAATTCTAAAGAGCTATTATATTGGCATTCCTAGCTCAAGTTATAGGGTCTCAAAGTTAGCTGCAAAACTTTTCCTGCAGTTTGGCATGCTGAACATTTGTGGGCAAGTGTGTACATATAATTATACACTATGTACATGTGTATATTTTAGCGCTCACCAGAGGATTCAGTGGTTGACTTGTTGACATCAGTTGCACTTCCTGCTGAGAACAGACTAAAGTCATCATCACCATCAGTAACATTGTTAGTAGTGGAGCTTTGATCAAACCCAAACCCTCCAGAAAACATATCACCAGCACTCTCATCTGGATATACCATTAGTATACTGTACATGCAGAGATGATAATTATTATACTTACCAGGTTGGTTCTCCAATCCTGGTACGGAGGCCTCCATTCCATAAAACAACTCATTGGCATCATCTCCCGTAAACTACAAGTGTGTGTGTGTGCATACGTGTGGGGTGTATACAAAAGCACATGCATACATAATGCACATATGAAGTCCTAACAATGTGTCTTACCTCGAGCTCCTGTTGGTCAATCGCAGTGCCCTGGTGATCAGTACCTTGTTCCATCATACTCTGACCTTCAAAGTCCCCACTAGCACTATCGCTTGCAAATAGAGCAGTAAAGGAAGTGTCGTTCTCTTGAGACGTGCTCAGATTAATATCAATACCTCCTCCAATTTCTTCCTGTGATAATTGGTTCTCTGTGGAACAATGTTCATCATCTGAATTGCTCAATTGTTGATTTTGTGTGTTGCTATAAGACTCCATCCCTGGGGGCTGTGAATGACTTGTTATCAGTGAAGATACAGCAGGCACACTCCTAATATTTGGCACAGTGAGGGACACTTGCGATGTTGACTTCATGGTATGTGGAGGTTTGAACGACAGAAGTTGTGGTCTTTGCTGTATTGGTGTGCAGAGCAGAGCAGTAGATACTCTTGGTCTTATTGGAGGTGCACTTAAAGTGGGAATTTGGAAACTCGAAGCAGCTCGTGCTTTAGGTACCGCGAACATGAAGGGCTGAGCCGAAGGGGCATTCTGTATAGGAGTCCTGGTAGTAGGAGCTGTACGTGTTGGAAGAGAGAGTTTAGGAATCTCAAGTGTGTAGCGCAATGGAGTAGTAGCAATAATGCTCGGTTTTGAAGCTATGATTAATTGTGGGGTGGTTGGAAGGGCTGTGTTTTGGGGCTGCTGTAAATTTGGCACTGAGTTGATGGGTGGTGGCTGAGTTCTATTAGGAGTAGATTCCTCAATCTCCGTAGATCTATTCTGTACGGTTAATTGATAAATAAACAAAGGAAACTATAGGAATTATTACTGATGTGTTTCGTAGATGCTCTCTTTCCTCTCTCTCCTTTTGTTTGTTCATCTCGAGGCACTTGGTTCTCTCACGAAGGCTCTGTATCTCTTCATGCAGTTGACTTGCTTTCTGGTTGTCTGTGTTGAGTTCTTCCCTCACTTTCACTGTGCTCACATTAAGCTTTGCCCTGCTCAGAGTGACATGCTCACAAGGCAATACACTTGTACAGCTGCAACATACATTTTAAGTACCGTATCAACCAGGGAAACTCCCTCTCCTGTGTTGGAAAACACAATACACCACTGTGAACACACAAACAAGCTGGTTGTTAGCTATACGCTATACCTTGTTGCTTCAGAGCATGAATTGCTTGTTTAGTTTGGTTAATATTCTCTTCGAGAGTTGCATCTGCAGAAATGCACAATAGATAGGCAGTAGTTCTCAATAATGCTCTTACTTTCTTGATACAGTAGGCTGAGCTGTGTCTGTGTGTGCTCCAGGCCAAGAGCCTTCTCAGTACTGTTATACTGGGCTCTGTATTTCTCCCAGATGCCCACATATTTAGCAAATGTTTCCTTTTGTTGGCACCTGCATGGTTGGTTGGATACGCAAACAACAAAGGATCACATCACATTACGCGGCACAGTGTCAAGTAGCTAGCTAATTGTATACCGGTCAGATTCCACTTCCTTTTGTGTTGTCAGTAGTTTTGCTTTCAATGCTTCTTCATGGTCAGCCAGGACCAAAGCAGTGCCTTTCAAACTATTAAACAAACAGAATTAATCATTAGATTTCATTACCTAGCTACCTTTCACAGTTGTCCCTGTTGAGAAGGAATTGCTTGTGGAGTTGTTTAGCATGCTCGTCCAAATCATTGATAGCTTTTTCAAGCTGGATTGTTTCCGTCTGTTTTTCTTTGATTTGAGACCGACAGCCTAAAGAGATTTATGAGTAATAATCATTAATTTTTGGCAAGTCAACAATTTACATTGGATTCTTTCTTGCTCAGATTTGATAGATTTCAGTTGCTGGTCATTTTCGAACTCTGCAAAATGGTTAACAGTGCATGCACAGGTATAAAAAATAAAAAAGGGCACCTGTATTCTTTAGTATTTGATCAAAACCAAATTCTTCTGCAGTAGTAGCCATTGCCATTGTCAATTGCACATTGCTATGACAATCATGACGTTGACATCATCTTGTTGGTTGTTGTTGCCGCCTCCGGCGGGTAGATTAGCACACGTGGTGTTCGTCACAGCAAGCAATGCAAAACTAATTTCCCACATTCCTAACCACAAAACAGTTCTATCTAGCTAGCTGTACTAGACTGTACAGTTGTGAGTTCGAGTCAGTGGAGTACTGTGTGTACGTACTGTAGAAGAGAGAGTGCTCAGTATTTTCGCAAGACTACAGCGAATCAGAAAATCGTGTCTACAATCTAAAACAGTACAGTGACAAGCAAGCGAAGTGGAGTAAACATATATTTCCACCAGTCATCCAACTGTAGCTGTTACCATAGATCTGCGCTGTTTACTTAGGTGAGTTTATACTGTAGAGTCTTTTAAAGATAGCAGCAAATGGATGAATGTGTATAAACAAAGCAGATCCTCATCCAAGCACACGATAGTTTTCATGCAGATTATGATCATTGTATTGTAGAGCAAATCATGGAGGAGACGAAAGTGATATACTATATTGATGATGAAGAGACCCCCTATCTAATGAAGATAGGCAAGTCACCGGAGCTGGTCACACTTGGGGACTTCAAGGGACAACTTAACCGCACGTACATAAAGTTCTTCTTCAAATCAGAGGATGACGACTTCGGGTGAGTGTTATACTGCGCCTAGTGTAAAAGGAATGCTAGTGTAAAAGGAATGTTTAGACAGTGGTAGCTCCTGTGAAATGTAAGTGTATTCTCCCCATATACTTTGAGGTGTCCATAATCATATTTACCACTTTGTTCTTTTGACACCTTGAGGTTTTAACGAGTTCGCCTTGTTCTCGCACAGGTATCAATTTAAAAGTGCTGTGCATAAAGGCTGGTTCATGATATGAAGATAGTCCTTTGTTTCGTATGGTACCGTAAGCTACCGTCCGATTAGCCCGAGTCTAATCTAGCGTTTCGTACGATAGCTTACGAAACGAGAGTCTATCGTCATATCGTGAACCAGGCTTAAGCCTCTGTGTAGCCAGCACGGCATTATGTATTTGGCTCAATCAGCTTTAGTTTGTGTGAGAGCGCATAGCTTGGCAGGGAAGAGTTTCTTGGAATTTCGTTACAAAGAGTATTTCTTTTGGCACTTGCACTCTTAATAAGCTACACTTGTAACACCTGTCTGCCTCTGTAACAGGAAGGCAGATTATTGTGGAATAACTAGTTTCTACTGGTGCTTGTACACAACTTCCCTTGAGCGCAAGGTGTACATATTGTGGTTTTGTGGTTTCCTTTGAAGTTTCCTTTGAAGTCAAACCCACTTCCTCAGTGTTGCAATGATCTAAGGAGCCTTGTCTTTATTCATAGCTTGTACAGCTGATTACTCCCTTGCCTGGGTTGCCAAGTAACCAAAGCTGGCTAGGATTTATTTACTACTTACTGCTGACCATTTTCTCTTTGATGTGTAAGGATAGGTATATAAATGGTTTTATGTGGAGTTATTTTAATAGATTTTACCACATTCTCACGCTGGCTGATTAGATTAATGTGGGAATTAGCAATGAATGTTTACCCTTTTACTTGTTATTGTGTGTGTAGCGTGCAACTGTGATAAGGATGAAAACATTCTTTGTTGTATCGCTTTGTAGTCTCTGGTCTGCAATGTGTTAGGCTAGTGTTTGTTTTGTTACACTTATCTGAAAATCCGTAGGAGAGAATAGTAATGTCTAATGTTGTAGCCTAGCGTTGTATTATATTTCAGGGCCTAAGGAGTAGTCACAATCAAATTATAGTGGGGGGTGGGGGGTGTTTACTGTGTAGTGTGTGCTTCAGTGTGTAGTGTAAAATATGTGTGCGCATGGAGTCGGAGGAGGTTGGACACGCATCATCAAAGCTCACGTGAAACCACTTAAAGTTTATCCTTTTGATCCAGCTGAGTTTACTTTGAATGCTGTGTTTATAGTTTCATTCGCCTTGTCTTTGAGTTGTTGTTCACTCTTGGCTAGATCCACGCAGCCTAGCTAGATCTACGCGGCCTGGCTAGATCTACGCAGCCTGGCTAGATCCACGCAGCCTAGCTAGATCTACGCGGCCTGGCTAGATCTACGCAGCCTGGCTAGATCCACGCAGCCTGGCTAGATCTACGCAGCCTGGCTAGATCTACGCAGCCTAGCTAGATCTACGCAGCTTAGCTAGATCTACGCAGCCTAGCTAGATCTACACAGCCTGGCTAGACCTACGCAGCCTGGCTAGATCTATGCAGCCTGGCTAGATCTACGCAGCCTAGCTAGATCTACGCGGCCTAGCTAGTGTAAAATCCAATGCAATGTGCAATGCGAACGCAAAATCTCTGCAAAACCATATGTTACACGAGGCAGTTAGTCGAAGGTAAGTCGCGATAGATGTCACTAGTCATTATGGTGCATGTCCAACCTCCTCTGTTCAAGAGTGGATCCACTTTTGGTAGTGTGTATTGCAAGCAGTGCACTGTCTGTGTGGTGTGTGAGGGTGGGAACTCCCTGCGCCTAGTGCCAGTAACTGGGCAAGGGTTGCTAAGTGGCCAGTGTCTACCTGGCTGTGAAAATACGGGTAATAAAGTCTGTGTGTGTGTGTTTTGTGTTGTCAGCACAACTGTGTGAATGGTGCTGGGCATAATGGCTGGGCATAATGTTCCTTTGAAGTATTTCCTCCCTTGTACTGGCAGGTGTGTGTATATTAGCACTTGTACTTGCTCCTTGAGGCTTTTGTAGGCTGACTAAATTCGGTTTAGGTGGGGATAATCAGATTACTTAAATTGTCACAAATTCAGTTAGTCATTCACGAAGCTCGTATTATCTATCCTGTGTGAGTGTTTCTCACAGACCCTGTCAGTACCTGGTTGAAACCATAATTTACTTTCACTCTGTCTCTTTTCAGTGTTGTGAAAGAGGAGCTAGCTGAAGATGATGCTCTGCTACCTCAGGTCAATGGCAGAGTCGTGTGTTGGGTAAGTTCATGATTTGTTGTACATACACTTTATAGCTCAAACTCGTACTAATGTTGGAGGACATCACTGCAGCACCTGTGTAGAGTGCCTTAGCTACTGTATGTTTTCAAGCATTGTTCCGAGAGTTAGCATTCTCACACTAGACAGTGCTGATAATCTTGTCACTTTAACACGAGCCAAGTGTGCCAATATTCATTCGCGCACTCTTATCTCCTTCACTGCAGGTGGTCACAGAGTCTAATGTGAGTGGGTCAGAGGCTGGTGGCTCGAAGGGAGATTCAGAGTCTGTGTGAGTGTTCAGCAGTGGTTTGGTCAAAAACTGACTGTTTAGTGTTATGTGCATTACTAAGGTCAATTGAGTTGAGCCCAGGCAGTAGACAAAAAGTGGTTCATAAGGCAACTAACTATTGACTGGTAGGTAGTCACTATATACCTCATTGAGGTAGATTTTGACCTTAGTGTTTGAGTCACAGTTGATGCTGTGTTTGTTACATAATAAAACTGTTCGTCGTTTCTTGATATAACCTTGTTGGGGCCTGGTTACCTGAGCTAGTTTGGCAGTAGTCTAGTGTCTCTGAACAGCATGATGGTAGTGTGTAGATCAACCAAGACCTGAGGGTACACTGCCTGTTGTAGTCAGCTTGTAGGAGGTGTTTGATGTGGTCATGTGCAAATGTGTACTTGTCATGTTGTATGTTGTTGTTTTGTTTGTTGTACTTGTGGTTTAGCATGTGTATAAATTATACGCACACAGGAGAGGAGGTAAAGAAGCTGACGGGATGTCCATTATGTCAGGAAGTAAGTTAATCCAACAGTTATTCTCTGACACTCTTATAGTCAAAACAACTCGCACTGCCTGCAAATGACCACATGCACTGTTCTCACTATAATTATATATACGTACCCTGCACAGTCTCAAAGGGCTCGCGTCGTCATCACCACAAGCACCGTAACAGTTCGTCAGGTCGACACCATCGCTCCCATAAGCATCGTAGCGGAGGTGGAGGGAGCACTGTGAGTGGTACTGACCTAGAGTCAGCCACAGACATCACGGCGACAGAGACGGAAACATCTTGTTATGAAACTGAAGACACAATGAGGTGAGTATGACTCTTGCCCACTGCACGCACACACAATTTGCCCTGAGTTCACAGCCTTACTTGTCTACTTATTCCGTAGACAGTAGTGGGAAATTTTCGTTAGGTAAAGTTTAAGCAAACTGTTCTGTGAGTGTTTCACAGCCAAACCACTCTTTCAAACTTCTTTGTTTCAGACCTTGCAAACGTATTTTCCTGTGGGCCGGCCGGGTACGTATGTCATCGCTGTAGCTTATTGTCTGTGGCTACTATCAAATGTCCAGATTTTTCATTTTGGCTTTCCATAAAATCCAACGAATTTTTCCCCGTATACGATACATGCAGCAAGTTAGCCTTAGTTACCTCTGTGCGTTTTAGAGAGCTTTGGAAACCTTTGATACGGCTTACTTGATTCTACCACTACTATATGTATCCCCCCGCCCTTGCGCACACACACACACACACACACACACACACACACAAACACACACACGCACACACACACACACAGCCGTGTCACTTCTAGCACACTCACATCTCTCAGACCTCGCAAGAAAGTGCTGACTAAGCATCGTCCTAAGCTGCCACGAGTAAGTTTAACTACATTCTTGTCTTGTTAACCCCTAAAATGTCCTAAAATGTGTTGTCCACTCAAAAGCAAGGCGTGTGCTTTGAGCTGGCCAGATCTAGTCGTATGCAATTTGTACTGCTAATGCTATTAACTACTGTGTAATATCACGAGTTGCAAGTCTTTTATCATTTATTGGTTTGCCGTAGCTAGCATGTAGCTGAACGTTTGTTCGAATTTTCTTTTGGTTTATCTCGTTGACTTTCGGATTCTCTACAGAATGGTACTTTTTCCCTGGTTCTTTTAGTGTTTTTCGCGTTGTTTGCCGTTTTTTAGGTTGTTTTAGGCGTTTTTGGGTGTTTTAAGGTTTTTCGTAGCTTTTTTAATGTTTGTTGGAATCAGGATTAATAGGACTCTAGAAAGTTGTGTGCGTGCTGGATGAGCTCTATTTCTCTCAGTCCATGTAGCCCCAGCTTTTAGTCATTGATCTGTCTGACACCAAGGCCATTAGAGCTGAATAAGTGTTATAGAGTGTGGCTCCTTGTGTTCCCCGCCTCCCTTGTTCTTGGCCCTGTTCTTGGCTTTAGAAGTTAGTCTCTGTAGTTCATTTTTGTGACTGTGTGGAAAGATAAGTCAGTTTTTGCTGCCAATCGTTCATTTGTAAGCAGTTCTTTTGATGTATTCACTCATTGTGTGATTGGCTTGTAATGTAGCTAACATATGCTGTGGTCTAATCACAATCACCATTATGTGAATCCCGCTACATGTATGTGAAATCCTTCTATTGTGGTCACTTTAAGCAGTACACCTCATATAATTATAGGTAGTCTAAGGTCTATACAATGTGTTAGCAGGCCACTCTCAATAACACAGCCACAGTAATGACCCCTAGGGTGTCCATGGTGTGTGTTTAGACCTGTGGTTACAGTCACTGTTCCGGCTGCCCAGTGGTTAGTGGTCACTTCAACAGGCTTTGTTGTAGCTAGCCACGAGATTCTTGACCACTTTCGCAAGTATGGCTTTTATTTTTATTCCCACACTCACATTACCCATCCACACACACACTCACACTACACACACTCACATTACCCACCCACACACACACTCACACATATTACCCACACACACTCACATTACACACACTCACATTACACACCCACACACACACTCACACCTACAGAGTGTGTCTACGAGCACCATCACAACCACCACCATGACGGATCTCTCTTCCACAGAGATTGTAAAAGTCTCTCTAAACATGGGTAAGCTAGCCCCCTTTAATTCACTACAAAATTGGGCGTTGTCAATTTCGTCTCTCTGTTTGCAGTACGTATTGTAGAATATTAACGAGTTATCTAGTGCCGCTACTAAACCAGACGCAACTGTTTGGAATAGCTCTTTGGGGCTTGAACTGTAACACAGTAAAATGCAAAGAATGCACTTTACTATGCAACTGGTACACATGCCATTGATACTTGGCTTTCCCACACACCATCCTGTATGGAGATATTGAGCTTATGGCCACTTTTTTCAACTGTTAACGGGTCCCATTAGGCAAGTAGGTCCTCATATTACAAATTCTGAACAATGGCCAACTGCCATAAACAACCTGTAACAGCCAAATGTTCTGGTGTATTTGGTGAATAGGTTAGTATGTACTGAACAACCTCTTTGTGGAACCTTCTATTACTCAATTGTGCGTGTTGTCTTCCTATAGACACAGTCAGTTTCCTGGGTATCAGTATCGTGGGACAGACTAATGAGGAGGGGGCTGGTGGTATCTATGTCGGCTCTGTCATGAAAGGGTAAGCCCCTATAGCTGCCACGCTTTCTATATTCTGTTGAGTATTGCTTCATTGATTGAGGATGTGTTGCACACACAGTGGCGCTGTGGCAGCTGACGGGAGAATCGAACCGGGTGATATGTTGTTGGAGGTGAACGATATCTGTTTTGAGAACATGAGCAACGATGATGCAGTCAGAACACTTCGAGAGATTGTACAGCACCCAGGGTATGTGACATGGATGACATTTATAGAAAAATCTTTGACTAGAAATAAATTATTGATAAGAAAAGGCTATATCAAATAGCTATCCAATAAATGTTTTTATTTTAAAATTGAACACTCAAACTCAAGTTATCAACGTTAACTGCCAGAATAGCTTCATTTCGCGGAAAAACCCAAGGCTATATATAGCCCATGGTTTTTCAAATTTTTAAAAGATTTGTACCAGAAACAAATTGCTGATCTATGCATATCACCTGAAAGGGCAATCAAAGAGCTACCCAGTGCATGCTATAGTTTTGAAATTGGTTACTCCAAACTCAAGTTAAATGCCCTCAAAATTAGCTCTCGAAATGGCGGGAAAAAAATTACATTTTGTTTGGCCAGTGCTGCAATGTATATATGTACCGTATAGCGGGAAATTTTTGTTATCAGGCCTTGAAAGCATATTATTTTCGTGGTCCTATTTTCGTTGTATGCCCTGTAATGGCATCATATAGCCTACTGTCTAGATTTTTGTGGGTTAATTTTTGGGGCTCTCTGAAACGAAAATAAAACCAAACGAAAATTTCCCACTATACGGTGTATATGTATGTCATTTGTTATTCATACTTTACAGACCAATCACACTCACTGTGGCCAAGTGCTGGGAACCAGAGCCGATAATACCAAGCTTTGAACCAAGACGTAAGTCCCTCTATCAACAATAGCCCATTTGATATTGTTACATCTTTGTTGTGTTATCGTGTGCGTTAAATTTTAGTGTTTCTTCCGCTTGTGTAGTGGAGCCCATTCGTCCAATCGACCCGTCGGCCTGGGTCATGCACACCAATCAGCATCAAGCAGACTACCAGTTTGGCCGCCAGTTTGCCGGGAGTCCCACGCTCAGCACGATGACATCAAACTCCTCCCCCAGTCTCTCCTCCTCTATACCAGAGTCTGAACGTGCGTGAACACTGCATTCACATGGTCACACCTACTTGTTCATTATTCATAGTCACATGCATTTTTTTCTCACGTAAACTTGATATATGACCCCCCCCCCCCCCACACACACACACACACACACATACAGGCGACCTGGTGAAGCTCACGTTGACCACGCCTATGTACAGGATAGCAAGGGCACTAGCCACGCCCAAGTCTGGTTTGGAGGTCAAGGATCGAGTGTGGCTCAAAATGACCATTCCAAAGTCCTTTATTGGTAAGAAAATTAGCTTTGTATGTGATGACTAATTATCTTTGCATCTTCAGTGCATGTAAATATTGTGATGGTTGACCAAAAATTTGCCCTTTGATGATGATATCAATCTTTACACGTGTAGCTACATGCTGACGTGTGTTTGTGGGACACTGAAACCTCTCTATAGTTGTGTTCGCAGAAAACTAACAGATGCCATTTTATAGAGGGTGGCCTGCGCTATGCAGCCTCATTACCGAGGGTGGCCTGCGCTATGCAGCCTCATTACCGAGGCTGGAGGGTGGCCTACGCTATGGAGCCTCACTACAGAGGCTGTATCATAGAGGGTGACCTGCGCTATGGAGCCTCATTGCCGAGGCTGGAGGGTGGCCTACGCTATGGAGCCTCATTACCGAGGCTGTATTATAGCGGGTGGCCTGCACTATGGAGCCTCATTACCGAGGCTGTATTATAGCGGGTGGCCTGCACTATGGAGCCTCATTACCGAGGCTGTATTATAGCGGGTGGCCTGATAACAGAGTGGCCACAATAGACAGCTTCACTGTTCATATGTGTATGTGCTCGATGCTCATCTCTGTAACTGTGTTTCACCCCTACCCCCTACCCTCCCAGGCTCTGACCTAGTGGACTGGCTGAACACCAATGTGGATGGATTTATTGATCGTCGTCACGCCAGGAAGTACGCTGCTCTCATGCTCAAACATGGTTTTGTACGACACACAGTCAACAAGATCACCTTCTCAGAGCAGTGCTATTATGTGTTTGGGGACTTCAAGGCAGCTGCCAATTCGCTACCCTCGGGTGAGCCAGCAGTGCTGTGAACTATCACCCTTTGTACTATATTGTTAAAGGCGGGTTCACAATATGATGCAATGCGAACACTGTGGGGTGAGGGTGTCACCTGTGTTCAACGTAGGAATGGACTTGTTGAAGTCTATTCTTGTGTTGTGTTACGATTGAAAACGCGACCTCTTGCATCATATTCTGAACCTGCCTATACAGTGTACAATACCCGACTACCTGTCATAATGCACTAGTATAGTTATGTACAGTTCAGTACATAGTACAGTACATAACTGTACATGTACATTGTGCTTTTACAGTACAGTGTGTACATCAGCCCTTGTGGTAGCATTTTAATGGCTGTGTAGGTTACTTCGCTGACAGTGGCCACAGCTGGTGTTTATACTGTGTGCTTAATGATGTCTCTCCGTATGTGACAAGTGTCCTATAGCAAGAGATTTTTGTCAAGCAATTAGGAAGGCAAGTCCATTAGAAGAAAACTAACAGCTACTTATAAATTAGTCCTAATAGTACAAGCAGAGTATCCGTCACTTTCATAACCATGACATGATGTCTG
>VSKX01024912.1_pt1 | contig 11777 bp, 13 predicted proteins | sample 4799481 | NCBI WGS metagenome assembly VSKX01 (sample SAMN12179537, study PRJNA552185) | sponge metagenome | biome: deep-sea hydrothermal plumes; feature: spots directly above weak diffusing fluid; material: sea water; isolation source: sponge from the Swan site of a hydrothermal vent ...
GACCTTTGGGACCAGTTGTTGAGCGTTTAGTGTGTGTATCTGTCTGTGGTGAACCTCTGGGACCAGTTGTTGAGCGTTTAGTGTGTGTATCTGTCTGTGGTGAACCTTTAGGACCAGTTGTTGAGCGCTTAGTGTGCCCATTCAGTGCTTTACGATGTAAGCACTGTAATAGCAATAGCCTATGCACATAGGTGCGCATTCTATAGAATGGCACGCATTGTAGGAATTCCTAGATTGCGTGAGTCCTTAGAAAGCGAGGAAAATATACATACACTACACACTCAGTATATACACCTGGTTCTCCATAGTGAGAGCAAACTCGTTCACACAATCTTTTAGAGCGATCCAATACAGGTCAGGATGGAGGTAGTCCATTATAAAGGCAGCACTTTTCATCAAACGAATATCCAGGTCCATAGCCTCAACTATACGGGGGTGCAACACTTTGACAGCAATCGGCACGCTCTCTTGTGAGAGACCATTCATGGTTTCTTTCGATGATGGTTTCAAATAGCCTTGATAGACTTGGGCGACGCAACCAGAGCCAATCGGATTAGAGTCTTGTATCACGAGACGCTCTTCCCAGCCCTCGCCAAAACTTTCCGTCAACAACTCCTTTGTTTCAGCCCAAGTGTGCAAATTACATTGAGTATGTATGGAGGAGAGAATTTGGCAGAAATTGTCACTAAAGAGGTCTCTTCGAGTACTAGCCCACTGACCAAGCTTGATAAATGCAGGGCCTGCCTTGTGGAGTACAAAAATGATATATCCAACTTCCAGCTTCTCTAAGCGAGTGCTCCCGGTTAAGTAGACAGCTGCGTGAATGAAGAGCGTCGGTGAGAATAGAAGCAAGAGATAAATTAAACGAAATGATATATAGATTCTTTGAAGAAGGGACAGTTGGTTAGTAAATGGTGATTGTTGAGAGTGTTCTTTAGTGCTGGTAGTTTGACAGTTTGTAGGCACAGATTCAATAGGCAAGAGACAGTGAGAAGATTGAATCAGTCTCAATGCAAGATAGCTTCCAAACACTCCACACCCGAGCACCAATAAACTAGTTGTGCGACTCTTTCTCAGCGGTAACCAAATATTCACTTTTGAAGGCCTCCATTTTGCACGTTGTACTGTGTTTGTTAAAGTCCTGAAACATCCTCCGAGTCTAGCTCCAGCCGACAATACAGTGCTTGGATGATGCAATGCATGTCTCACCGCAATTGGGAATTTGTGAAGACACAAGTTGCATCTTTGCATATTTATAGCCAACATTTGAGCACTGGTTAGTGGTCTGCAGCTCCAGCTAGTGCCCGGAGACACTGTATGAAGAAAGAGTGCAAATGATGAGACAGGATTGTTTGAACAGTTGTCTCACACCGCCTACAATAAGTAGCTAGTAGACAAACTGTAGCAATTATTCTGCTTTAGCTTACCAATTGATGTACACCCAGTGGAGAGCCAGGAAAACCAGCAAAACAGCAGACTGACTGAGCTAGCTAGCTAGCTGGCTTGGGCGCTGAAGTACCAAGAGTTTTTATTTATTCGGTAAAGGACGTCAAATATAAATCTAGAATGTTGATTTAGATTACAGCCGCGGTTATAAACGAGGCCGAGGCAGATCAAGAGGCGCTAGGCTTAGCGCGCTACTTTGTCTGTTGTTGAACGAAGATGGCTTTTACAACTGGTATGCCCGGATTGTCAGCTAAATCTGGTGAGTGTGCTAGTTAGAACGTACGCTATATGCTATCTCTTTGCCGTAGGGCATGTTAAAGGAAGCACATACCTATCTAAAGTTGCCACATTCCTAACAATTATTTTTTTGTTTGTGTTCACTCAAGACCCCACTAATGAAATAGTGTTTACCTCACCTTTGAGCTGTGCGTCTGTCATAAAGCTGACCAGTAGTGCCAGTGCTTTTTAAAAGAGCTGGTGATTGTTTACTAACTGCTAATAGTAAATAGAGCTAGAGACAAGTTACTAGTATGTGTACAAGCCAGTGAGACTCTCAGACAGTTATGTCAGATTTAAACTCTGATTTGAGATTAATTGCTCGTAAGTTTGAGCCACGAAACGCTTGTGTTCATGTGTACGTAGCTTTACTTCCTGTAGCCTAGCAACACATAGCATGAATGTTACCTGGCCCCTCCCACTCAGGCTTGAGGCCAGAGACAACAAGTGAAGACATTTTCTCAGCTTGCAAAGATGGAGACGAGCTCTATTGTCGAGAGTGGATCATGAACCCTGACAATGACATCAATATCACGTGAGTCGATCCTCTAGCCTGGTTCACAATAATTATAACGCTGGAGCTTGCATAGCATCAGTAGCGTCAAAAACACTTAATTAGACCCTGGTTCTAATCGAGCGTTTCCAAACATCCGTGACACTATCATATTGTGAACCCAGCTTTAGGGGCAGTTGCTGGAAAGAGCTTTGAGGCGTGTAGCGTGGATTGACTTTTTTTATATTCTCTGTGTACGTTTTACCAGGATTTGCTCCTGGTTTTTTACTATTTTCTAAAATTGTTGTGTTTTATTCTGCTCTAGAATTACTGTGTACAGAGAGTATGGTATCTTCATGCAGGGATCAGCATGGCTTTACGCCCATTCACTATGCTTGCATGTACGGCTATCCTAACATCATTGAGGCATTCTTCGTGAGAGGAGCAAAGGCCGATATTGTCAATATGGGTGGAGACTCTCTTCTTCACGTGGCATCTCAGCATGGGAAGTACGATGCGGTCGTGAAGGTGAGCAATATAGTACATGATTGTGTAATATCATTGACTCCCATATACAAGATTGGAGAGCTGATTAACGCCATTAACGAAGTATGTGGCCATTTTAATGTGTTAACAAGTGTGTAGGGTTATGCTTTGCCTTGTTGTCTATAGTATATGTGAGTCTATGCATTGACATTGTGACGCTATAATATTGCCAAATTTGGTAATATCTTGTTTGTGTCGTCTGTGTGTGTACTTTGGCATGCATATAATTATATAATTATGGCTAGGGGCCAGAGGTTTCTGTGCCTTCTAAACTCAGCCAATGCTGTAACGGTGGGTTTTATTCCTTCCAGATCCTAAGAACCAATCCGGATGTGAATCTTGCCAATGAGCATGGGAACACTCCCCTGCATTACGCATCATTCTGGAACTATATCGGCATTTGTGAGGTAGATTACTTGAATCACAGTACTGTGGGGTATAGGTGAATGAAATTGGGTTTAACATACCATGAAAGAGCTCCTTATAAAGCTTTTGGAAAATCATAAAACTGATGAAATTAGAGTGCCATAGTTGAAGTTGTCGTTGTCTTATTGCAGATGTTGGTGAAGAACGGAGCTCTGATTGTGATGTCTAACAAATACGGAGACACTCCTCTCTCCAAGGCTCGACCTAGACTGAGGAAGAAGCTAGAAGGTGAGATACCCCCTCCACACACACCTCACAGTACAACCACCACACACACACACACACACACACACATACACACACACACACACACACACATACATACACACATACACACACACACACATACACACACATACACACACACATACACACACACAGCTCTGGCTGTAGAGTACGAGCAAAGTCTTGTTATAGTACCTCACAAGAGTAAGCCATTTTGTTGATTCTCTGTCCATTGTTACTCATTTGGTGTTTCTCTCTCACAGAGGTTCGAACAGCGAGGAAGAATGACTGTGAGTATAATAAGTTTTGTATAATTGTGAAATAGTTGCCACACAGACGTGGATTTCAAGCAGCGACAAGTAGAGGTTGAGAAAAGCCAGGTGACAATGTCCATCAAGCTTGGTCAGGGGTCTTATGGCGAGGTATGTATCGTAGCTACAATAGGGCAAAGCTACTACAACGATAAGAGTCTTCTATCTAATTTACCAAAACAAATGCTTTCTGTGATTATAGAGCCTGGCTTTTTAGCTAGTGGTTATTATAACTCGACTGTACTGTACTGTGCTGTACTCTACTGTGAGCACTGTACTGTACTGTACTGTACTGTACTGTACTGTGAGCACTGTTCTGTACTCTACTGTACTCTACTGTGTGCACTGGACTGTACTGTACTGTACTGTACTGTGAGCACTGTGCTGTGATGTGTACAGACGTGGAAAGGCTCGTGGAGTGGTCATACTGTGGTGGTGAAGAAACTAAAGACCAAGGGAGACGCGTATAAATCTAGTCTGAGTGAAAACTTTCATCTTGAGTACACTCGACTCAGGATATTCAATCAGGACAACATTCTGCCCCTGTTGGGTGTTATTATGGAGCCTCAGGTCCACACTATTGGCGTCTACATGAAGTTCGGGTCCCTCTACCATGTACTGCACGACCTAGACTCAGGTGAGTCCACTATCATCCAGGCCAGGCGTCTGTAGAACTTTTTGACACCAAGTAATGTTGTTGTTTTTCCGACAGAGGTTAAGATAAATCTTGATGAAGGGATCAAATTTTGTTGCGATGTATGTCGTGGTATGAGTCATCTTCATTCTCTTGACCCCCCTATCAAGCGGTTTTACCTCAACCCTCACCACGTCTTTGTAAGCATGTCTCTTCCACACACATGCAGACACACCTCACGATGTAATACAATCTTCTTTTACTACGTATACGCTGTGACTATCAATCTCTCTCTATTCGCTCATACACATGCACACACAGATTGATGAGGACCTGACTGCTAAGCTTGATCTCCCTCATACTCGATTCTCATTTATGGACAATGACAAGATTTTTAGACCCAACTGGATGGCACCTGAATGTGAGCATAAATTATGTCTGCCAAGGCCTCAATACTACATTATGATTTACAGTATGTGTTGTAAGTAGTATGACATCATCCCCCCCCCCCAGTTCTTCAGCGTCGCACTGAAGACATTGACAAGAAGGCAGCTGATATGTACAGCTTTGCTATCATACTCTGGGAAACGGCCACTGGAAAGATTCCCTTTGCAGACTTGTCCCCCATGCACGCTGGCACCAAGGTTAGTACATGTCAGGAGCATATGAAGAGAGCGTCTTACTCTACTTGGTAGTACTTCTCAAGATTGTAGTTGTGCTGTTTGTTAAAGGCACTGTAGCACGATATAGTCGCCTTAGGATAATCAGATCATCACGTGCGCAAAGGACACCTACCTTCAATGATACAAAGGTCCAAGGACATACTGTGCGTGCATGCAAGGGCTTGTGAATGTTTTCTTTGTAGCCTCCACTATGACGTTTTACTTTCGCATTTTCCATTCTTAGTAACAGAGGCTGCCTATAATAGTGCTACAGTGCCTTTAAGTACTGTAAACTCCTTAGTGTTAACGCTCATTATAGACATGAAGATATATTAACAGCCATAATGTTATAACGAACTTCAGCACAACCGAAACTTTTTTGTTTGCTGCAGCAATACTATAATTATACCATCACTTTCTTCGGGTAAAAGCGGGTCTTTGGCTTCACTTGAACACTTTAACCAATCGTAATGTCTCATTACGAGACATTACGTTAGCTTGCTCTGGCTAGATACTGTACTCAACTTAGTCACGTGTCGGACATGAATTGCGCACTAAATTCTTACTTTATAATTACCCTCATTAAATTAACGTTAACAGTTTACAGTACGTCTGCCATGCACTGTACATAGTTGCTCTATCTCTCTTCATAATAATTATACTATCATATTTTAGTAGTTGGTTTTAAAAGCACCTACCTAGTACCTCGTGTCTATTGTGTGATTATTGGTACGTGTTCACAGATTGCCAGGGACAACGCTCGCCCTGTCATACCTTCCTTTGTCAACCATCACTTGCAAAGGATCATCGACATTTGCTGGAATGCAGACCCAAACAAGAGACCTCGCTTTGAAAAGATACAGCCCATTCTGGACAAGTTGGAGGTGTCTTGATCATATCGCTCAACTAACTGTTTATCGCTAGTCTCCAATCATATAGCAACTGTTTTATTAGACTGTTATTATGTCAATGTATTGCATATTATTGTGATATAATGTAGATGTATCTAGCCTTTTTATAATGCTACTTGGAATTTTCAATCTTGAGGTTTTAGGCCGTTATTTCTCTGTTATACCGCCGTGGTAAAGTTATTTGTGCCGTATTTATCTTTTGTAACGAAAAGTCCTGAGCAATATTCAAAGATGCTTCTTCACCACGAAGTGTTGATGGCCTTAGCCGGCTTTCCTGGTAACGTGTTCATGCTGTCTAAGGACAATGGCGTGCTTGAGGTGAGGCTACCCAGGCTGGCCAGTTTTGTAGACCCCCATTGTACCCGGGGCGGCCCACACGTCATGTACACACAACACTTTTTTATAAGTGTATGCCCACTTTTAGACTGTACCAGGGTTGCCATTTGTCCATCCAAGTGAGTGTGAGCAGCTGAACAGAATATGTCGTCTAGGTTCGTACTACATGTATCTGAAAGAGTTTATAACGGAGCAGAACAAGGCCATCTTTCGTCTTCCTAGTACCAATGACTCCACCAGTCTCCTCTACTTGAAAGCTCTGGCATACGGCATTGACAGAGCTCTCGACGAGTACAGACAACATCTGGCTAGCCTAGAGCAAAAGGTGCAAGCAATTTGGTCTCTATACAGATGTTCTGTACACTGTTTAGTGTAGGTAGGAGTGCTTCCTATGAATAGTGTACATGTACATCAAGAGTGTACAATGCACTCTTGGTAACATGAAAATTATCAAGAGTGTACAAATCATTGTCCCCCCTCCTCAGCTTGTTCGTGAGCCTCACCTGCCTCTGAGCCACCTCATCTCCTCTGTGGAGTGTTATCAGATGCTCCTGCCTTCACTGGAGGAGGCGGTGAAGCACATTATGCACGAGGGGCTGAGAGGAGGACAGATACTGAGTTACTTGCACAACTGCTGCTCCAGTGGGTTTCCAGACATTCAGAAAGCTTACGAGAAGTGTGTAGAAGTTGTCTTCATTATAATTATTGTGTATTAATGGTCACAATTGTGCATGTGTGGTGAAGGAAATTTTTGTTCGTGCATGTGCTGTAGGATTCTGGCTTGTTGCCACGGAGTTCTGTACAAACAGCTGTCGGGCTGGATGCTACACGGACTGCTACCTGAGACTAAGGAATTCTTTATAGTCCCTAAGACACAGAAAAAAGAGGTGAGTGTGTGTAATGACTATTGAGGGAAACTTAATTTCAGAGTTAACTTGTTCAGTGCAAGCTAGTGCTGTGACTGTGTTACTCTATGCAGTATACATGCATGGCTTTATAGACAATACACTTTTATTTGGTAGCAAAGCTAATGACACTCTCTCTGTAGGACACTGCTCTCAGCTCAGACGATGAGGAGAGTGCTCTGGCTACAGACAGGAGGACCGGGGACGCAATGAAGGTGGACTTCAATAGTCTATTCACTATCTCTCACTCTTTAGTGCCATCGTATCTGCCCATGAGAGTTGTTGAAAAGGTATATACGTGACCTATATTATGTACTGCTGTGTGATTGTTTCTCACCTCTCTGCCCTTATACGTACGTAGGTATTGTTTGTGGGAGAGGCTGTTCAGATATTCCAAATGAAAGCACATGGCAAGCGTGATCTCTCCACACTGTTGACTGGCACTGGTAAGCAAACCATCGAACTGTTAAAAGCATATCGGATTATCCCCAAAACTTTAAAAGAAGTTGATGCTTCATATAATGCCTCACAAAATGTGCTGACTGACTCACCACATTTTGTGAAGTTGGTCTGGACTATACAGGGTGTACAAAAAAAACTTTGAAAAGTGGTGCCTTTGCCCTTAGTTTTCTTTGTACAATTTTCTCGTGATCCTAGGCTCTGAGCTGAGATCTGACCAGCTTCGTTTCAGTCAGCTGTTTGCTAATCTTGCGAGGGAGGGTGTATTTCGACTGAGAGACGTTGAGAGTGTAGTGGACAGAATACGAGACAGTGTGGCTGAGCAACTCTGGAAACTACTTGTGGAGGACTCTGACCTCGTAGCACACCTTCAGGTGGGTGGGGCTAACTCGATGTGTGGATATTTCATTACTTTTGTACATGTATGTGTGTGTAGGTTAGAGTTTGACCAGTTAATTTTTTTGCAGATTATTAAAGATTTTTTTCTGTTGGGTCGAGGAGAACTGTTTTTAACATTCTTCGATCTTGCTCACTCTTTCCTCAAATCTGCACCTACACCTACCACCAGTCACGGTACAGCTACACTGGCAGTCTATATCACACACACTACACACATGCACTCAGATATGAACATAGCGTTCCAACAAGCCATGCTGAAAGTGGGTATTGAGAAGGAAGAGCTCATGAAGCAATTTCAACTCACTCTGCCTCAAACGAAAGCAGTGAGAGGAGGAAGTGGGCGTGACCAGGGAGGCAAAGAGGCGTGGCAACTGCTGGGAATGTCTCATACTGTAGAATGGCCACTGCACATCCTCTTTACTCCGTTAGTACTGGAGAAGTAAGTGTTCAAACCTCTTGAGACTCGACTAAATCACAAAATATGATAGAGCTTTCTTGAGGCCTGTCTGTACTTAGACTACTTTCTTATGAGGATCTGATCTAGTTGACTTGCCGATCTAGATAAATCGCATCTTCAAGAGCTGCAGAATGTAGTTGTAGTATATAATTTTTTTGATAGAGTTACATGGCCTCTAAGATAGCACCAAATTTTGAGACTGACAATACCAAAGGCTGAATGTCTGATATTTTGAGAGCAATTTTCTCTTCTCAGATACAATGCTATTTTCCAGTTCTTGCTGCTACTACGTCGTACTCAGATCAGACTACAGCAAAGCTGGGCAGTGTTCATGCAGCATCGAGGGAGGGTGGATGAACTGAAGGGAGTCAGTGAGCTAAGAACTCATATGGGCTTTCTTGTGGACAGCCTCCTCTATTACGTACAGGTACTAATTGCAATTTGACATTAATTTTTAATACATAACCTTAGTATGAATTTTCTAGATAATTATGTTCCTGTTCACACAGACAACACGTACACACACACACACGCCCGCACGTACACACACACACGCACTGCCACACACACACACGCACGCACTGCCACAGGTGGATGTGTTAGAGTCTCAATTCTCTGAGCTACTGGACAGAGTTAACTCTACTCATGACTTTGAGTCTATCAAGCATGCTCACGAGAGCTTCGTCACTGCAATTCAGTCTCAGTTATTCTTAACACAACAAACAGTGAGCATCGTGAATAAGTCATCTTGAATTTTACAGGCTTGCTTCTATTTGTGTGCTACGTATACCTAAGACCAAGCGTCTCCAATAGACCTAATTATTTACACAAACTGAATTTATATTGTATTTTCTTCTCCAGATACACCAATGTTTGCTGGAGATTACAAGCCTTTGTAACTCCTTTAATTCCGTCATCGAAGGCAAGAGTGACCTCACTCTCACGGCTCTAGACAGAGAGAAGATGGATCGAATTACCAAAGACTTCAACCGACAAGCGTCCTATTTCTTCCGTATTGTGTCGAGTGTGCACGGTCACCAGTCCTCGTCTCATCTGGCCCAACTGCTGCTCAGAGTGGACTACAACAATTACTTTAGCACAGCCATGGCTCATCACACTTAAACCCACAATTAACACTCACTCTATCACTGTCTCTGCTTTTATGTATTTCACTTTTATGTATTTCACTTTTATGAACAATTATATTGACAGTTTTCCACTATATATTGTACTATTATGGCTGGGGTTCATTGCAGATGTTCAGATGAACAAGCTGCTCTAGTAGGCTGGGTGTGTTCTGCTGAGCAGCAAAGAGTAGTTCATCTTGTCTACCGCCGGGTAGTTCTTGTGCTGTACTGTCCCCACACAGACCACCAACAGCTTCTCCTTCAGACTTGTTCTCATCATCATCATTCACAGATTTCAGAGAGTTTTCGTCACTAGACTCTCCACTGCTGCCACTGGACTCTTTATTGCTGCCACTGGACTCTCCACTGCTGCCACTACTTTCTTCACTGTCTTCTTGCTCATTGCTCGAGTTGACAGGGACTGGGTCACCATCTAGAACCTGTCGAGCAGCTGTTTCAAGCTCTTCCAACTCAAAACCCAGCGACTCCTTGAGTACACAGACCTGTAACGAGTGCGAGGGGATATAAGAATAAGAATAATACACACAGCACACAATCTTGCCTCATTCAGATCATCTGCCAGTGACTGTATCTGTTTTATGCTTGTTTTCTGCACCCAGACACAGTAATCCGTGAGATAGAGGTTGTTGAGGACATAGTAAGGATCAGAGGAATTGAGAATGTCACGTATTGATATCAGACACTGAAGTATTTTTCTCCTTCCTGTATAAAGCAGGTCACATCAGACGGTAGGTACCTCTTGCTCACTCACCCACCTAGTCTGAATATGTCCCTGGTGTCCTGCAGTAGAGCAAGAGAGAGCTCCCAGTGTCGATAAAGGGGATAGCAGAGAGAGCGTCGTATACAGCTGTACACTACGTCGTGGACACTCCCTCGATACACCTCCAGCCAGGAGAGGGTAGGACTCAATTTACATATTGTCCAGGCACTCTCCACCTGCATGAGCAAAACACAACAGTCATCACATAATACATACTGTGCATTGTACATGAGTGTAAACTGAAAGCGCACGTTTGCCTCTCCCTCTGTTGTACGATGATTGTAGGCAAAAGCAAAGATGATGTCAATCAGCCCGAGGTACAGACACCTGCATGAGGCTTTGTCCAGGAGGTCTGCAGAACTAGTTAAGGATGCCATAAGGTGTGTGTATACGTAACATACACAATGGTGTATATAGTTAGTGTGGCACTGAGGATACAGTCCTTATTGGGAAGGTCTTTCAATGTCTCTCGCTCAGATGGTGAGAACACCACTGTAGAGAAATAAAAATTAAGGTTGGAGCTGCACTTAATGCGAAATTGAGTTGTCAATGGTAGGTCCAGTCCACTTTTGACGGATTTTGACCAGTAACAAAACTAAAATCTAAACACATCACTAGAAAGGCCGTTAAAAAGAGCTACTGACTGCACACTTTACTTTTAAAATAGGGCAATCCAAACACAAGTTATAAGCTTTCAAAGAAAGCTACCAAAATGGCAATTTTTAGAAAAAAACGCAAGGCTATAGCCTTTGGTTTTGTCAATTTCAAAGGATTTTGACCTGTCACAAAACTGAAATCTAAACACATCATTAGAAAGGCCTTTCAAAGAGCTACTGAATGCATACTTTAATTTTGAAATTGGGCAATCCAAACACAAGTTATAAGCTTTCAAAATGGCAAGCAACGAACATTATTTGAACACTACGTACAAAATTTAATGCACGCTATCTGGGTGAGTATTCTTACCTATTTCGGCGCCAGCCTCCATTGCTTTGGTCGGCCTAAAAATAAAATGTATCACGAGTAAAACACTGCTCACTTACTTCACAGATGCACTAGTTCTAGAAGAAACTTGATCTCTCATTTCTTTCCACTTGATGAGCTCTTTCTTCCAGACAGGCTCAAACTTGAGCAGAATCTCCACTCGATCATTGTCCATAAGATCAGCTCTGTGTGCGTTACGCATAGCGAGACACAGTACGTACATTGAGGCTAACTTACAGATAGTGGTCGGGATTGAAGCTGCACTCCTCGTGAGTGATACGTGCTAGCCTCCGCTCATACGATGCCATGTGATCCGGGTCAGGGCAATCAATTATACTAGGAATCTCTTCCTAAGCAAAGCACTAGTATTAACACATACTGCGAGTGTGTACAGAGGTA
>VSKX01065089.1_pt1 | contig 11763 bp, 19 predicted proteins | sample 4799481 | NCBI WGS metagenome assembly VSKX01 (sample SAMN12179537, study PRJNA552185) | sponge metagenome | biome: deep-sea hydrothermal plumes; feature: spots directly above weak diffusing fluid; material: sea water; isolation source: sponge from the Swan site of a hydrothermal vent ...
ATAGCGGTTTTAAGGATATAGGCTGCCATGTGCATTGTACAGTTTATGTGTTACTTTGACACGCTATAACTTCTGTTCTATTTGTCGGATTGAAGTGATTTATTGATTTTCCGAAAGCCCATAAAAAAACTCTATAAGATGATGCGTTTAGTTCAAACTTTTTTTAGCCAGTCTGGAAAAAAAATGATTGATGAGTACATTAGTGGCAACTAGTAGCTTAGTTATTTCAGTTTAAGTTGTCCTTTGAATACAGTTTTCTGTGTGTGTGTGTGTGTGTGTGTGTGATAAGTGGGGGGCTTGAGCTAGTTTATTAATACTGACTTACAAAGTCAGCAAGAAGGTCTCCAAACTTGAACTCCCAGACTGGAGCTTTAAGAACAAATACTTCAATAGTATCATTATCATCCATGGTAGGTATATAGCCAGCCTTGAAACCAGTGGGACAGAACGGGTAGAGGGCTTTACAGAACGCGTCAGTCCCTGGTCGCTTGTCGTACCTCTTGTAGGGCATTGGCCAGGAGTCGCTCATACAAGGAACAGTCAAAAGTGCAATCAATAGCAACTCAGACAACGCCATTGCGTGTTGCAGGCTTTACTATACTAATGTAGAGCTAGAGATACAAGTTTTAGCCAAGCTAGGCTACACGACTCATACTCATCATGTGACTATCCCATGTCAGGGACTTTCCCGCTGCTGATTCAGCATTAATTTTAGTGACCTCTGACCTTTTGCACTGCAGCGCCATGACATGACATGACATGATCTGAGGATCTTGGTGGACCGGACACTCACCCCATTGACTTAGAGACTCTGCAGTTATAAACAAGGAACGTCTATAGTCCAGCAACACTTGGAACGTCTATACTCAACAGATTATGTGCCACAATGCCAATAGCAACGAGAAGTAGAAAGGTGAGACCAGCTAACTAGCTAACTAGCATGGACAGTGACTATCATATGCTACTGTGCTTTGCAGAGCAAGTGTTGTGCCGTGGTGGGTGGCTGTGGATTCCTGGGACAGCATATTGTGGAGGGACTTTTGGAGAGAGGCTACACTGTCAACGTGTTTGACATACGCAAGACCTTTGATAATGATCAAGTCTCATTCTTCATTGGTGATCTACGAGACAGAACGGTATTAAAGACATGCTCTTACTTACAATAGCTGTCCTTTCAGCTGTCCTGTTCAGGCCATTTAATTTTTTTAAATCCTATAACTTGAATTAAGAGTGGTTTCAAATATAAAACATGCATTCAGCAGCTCTTTGATGTGTCAAAGACCCTTGTCAAAATTGAGCCTTTCGACCAACCACAGAACTCTAATCTGAACACATCAGTGGAAAGGCCTTCTCAAGAGCTACCAAATGAATGTTTTAATTTTGACATAGGACAATCCTAACACAAAATTAATGATAGGTACTCAAAAATAGCTGCCAAAATATATAGCTCATTTTTTTTAGAAAAAAACAGCCTTTGGTTTTGTCCATTTTGAGTGAAAAAGCATAGACTATAAGTGGGTGATTTTGTCAAAATGGAGCCTTGTAAGTCAGATCCATAGGCGCCTGCATTAATGAATGTTCATGCTCCATGCAGGTGTTGGTTGAAGCACTGCAGGATGTGAGTGTTGTGTTTCACTGTGCCTCACCTTCACCAGCCTCCAACAATAAAGAGATGTTTCACAGTGTCAATGTTCTGGGCACACATTCTGTTATAGAATGTTGCAAGCAGGCTGGTGTCTCTGTAAGTATGTACTGACTGACTAGTTCTTGTGACTTCACTGCTTTGTCTGCTCAGAGACTGGTTCTAACGAGCAGTGCCAGTGTTGTATATGAAGGCAAGGACATAGAGAACGGAACAGAGGAACTTCCTTATGCCTCCAAACCTATGGATGCTTACACAGAGACCAAGATACAACAGGAGAAGGTGTGTGTGTGTGTGTGTAGTGCCTCCCTCCATTGACCTATATCTCTCAGATAGTACTGGCTGCTAATTGCGATGAGCTGCTCACTGTAGCTATAAGGCCACATGGTATATTCGGCCCCAGGGATCCATTGTGTATACCTACCATAGCACAAACTGGCAAGGCTGGCAAAACCAAGTTCATCATTGGGTAAGCTAATATATTCAATAGCATCATAGTCCCTCATCTCCCCATGCAGGAAAGGTAATAACATTGTGGACTTTACGTATGTCAGCAATGTGGTGCATGGTCACATATCAGCAGGAGAGGCTCTTAGTAACGACTCACCTCTCTGTGGGCAGGTATGTACAACAAACACACTAAAGTAAACTAAACTAATGTTGTTTTTGCAGGCTTATTTTATAACTAATGATGCTCCGTTGCCATTCTGGGAGTTTATGCGTAGAGTTTTAATTGGTCTAAACTATCCAGCGCCTCGCTACCACCTACCTTACTGGCTAGTGTACTCTATAGCCCTGCTCTTGCAACTAGTGGCTTGGTGTGTGTCTCCTGTGCTGACATTCAAACCAACCTTTACTCCAATGAGAGTAGCGTTAGCTGCAACACATCATTATTACAGCTGCGACAAAGCAAAGAGAGACTTTGGTTACAAACCAATTGTTCCGTTTGATGAAGCTCTCAGCAAATCCCTCCAACACTTCAGCTACCTCAAAAACTAACTTGTCAAGAGAAGACGTGTGTTGCTGTGGTGATCATGTATGTAGCTATTATTGTAGTTCAGTCTCTATACGTACGTTATCAATACTTCAATTAGGGGAGAAACATTTCGTGTATTTTGTGGCAGTTGTAGGAAACTTTTATTTGCGACATTCTGAGGGTTGTAAGTAACCAACAACTGGCCGGCCATGCAGCATTACACCAACCTTCGCTAAAACATTGTCTTCCGCCCACTCTATACATGTAATACTGATAGCAGGTATAAATGTTCGCAGTTTTCGTGCCTGTACCCACGAATTTAATACAGTATCACATGCATGCAAGCTGTATAGAAAGGCTGCTATTCCGCGAAACCCTTTCTAACGACCATTCCGTGAAAGTTTATACCCGCTATATGGTACCGCAAGTCATACATGTTCCAACTTACTGGTATAACAGTTAATCTCTAAAAAATAGTATAAAATACAAACAACAAATAACAGCGCAGAGTGTTCAGCTACACAGTAAGTACAGAGTAGTTCTAGACAGCAATAGTTTTTGGTAGAGTCAAGGTAACGAGGGCAGACCCGGGATCCTGTTGTGGAACACCAATAATAACTGACAGCTAGTACAACACACAAAGACACTACCTTAACAAGTACTCGTCTCCTGAGTTGAGAGTAGTCCTTGTTTCCTAAGAGTGCCTGTACAGTGACTGGGTTACCACCAGACAGCAGTTGATAGCAACCTTTGTACATACGAAGCTACAAAGAGAAACATTGCATTGCATTATGATTGAAGCAGGCAAAGTTTGAGAGTCTGACTTCAAAACTAAAACATGCAATAGCTCTTTATTACAGGGCTTTCAATTCTTTTGACATGAACACGAGAGTTTTTTCTGGGCTTTCAGAAAATCACAAAATCGGACCAACAGAACTAAAGTTATGGTTTTATGTAACTAACGTACCCGAGAGAGGCTGGCTGGGAGGACACCCACTAGTTTAGTGAGAGTCTCCAGGTCCTGGTAATATCCTGTACGCACTTCCTGAGACTTCTTCCTCTCCCACAGTGACAACCGAACACCAAGCAGCCAATCTATGGCCAGCAACAGACCAAGCTGTACAAGAACGGCCATTTTATACCCTATTGAGCATGCTTAAAGAGTAGCTTACCCTGTGCAGTCTGTTCTCTGTTGAGGAGAAGTTATCTTGGAGCAGCTCCGAGACAGACACAGTCAGAGAGTTAGAGGTAACGGAAGCAAGCTGTATTAGCACCTCCTCTGAACAGCCTCTCTTGTGTGTTAGGCATGTCTTGAAAGCTAATTGTAGAGTATAGGCCACTGCACTCTCATCTCCTGAACCACCCTCAATAGTGGAGAAATAGGACTGAGGCTCAACACCTGACAACCAGCCACAAGCCACTAGACCAACTGAAGACCACCATTGGAGAGCAGCAAAACCTACAACAACACCACATTACACAAGCTACTGTAAAGCTTGGTTCACAATAATATGACGCTGGCCAGAGCTTATGTAGCATCAGGAAATGCTCGATTAAAGCCAGGTTCTAATGCTACGTAAGCACCAGTATGAACCAGGCTTAATGGATTTAGTGGCAAAATCACAATATATAGTGTGAGTTGAGTGTTGTCACCTGAGTCCTGCTGTGTGGATGTCAGCTCTTGTTTGGCGAGGAGATGACTGTTGAGAGTCTTAGAAATACTCAGAGTCCACTTGAACGCCTCAGTGGCTGATTCTAACACACTCTGAGAGGGATCTTTGAGCAATAGGCCATCGAATGTGTCACACAACAAAGCCTTGCAGAACCCTCTGCTTACAGAACACAGTGGCAAGGCTGCAGAGAACACATCAACCAACAAAATATTATACTAACAAAACATACCAGCTTCTCCTCGATAGAGTTTAGTGCCTAGTTTGACCTCTGACCTCCAGTCTCCACTGGCCAGGTAGGCGTGGCCTTGCGGAGACCACACCCACTTTAGAGGGGAGCTCCCACCGCTAACACTTTGGAACGAGTGATAGTAATAGTTCTATATATAGATATAAAGAAGTGTTAGTAGCATACACTATGTTAGTAGCACACCTTGACTAGTGGGAGACTGTGTGTTTGTAGAGCCAGACTTAGATACAGCTCAGGCTGTGGGGATCCTACTGTCTCAGCACAGTTGAGCGCAGTCAGGGCCAGATACAAGTTATGTGCAGCAGCGTGTCTATTGGCAGCTACAGGGGCACTTATCACACACTCACACTCACACACACAGGGGCACTTATCACACACACACTCACAAGCTGAACTGATCTGGTGCAGTAGATGATAAGTATCTGATATGTTGCTGACAGTTACTGCAGCAGCTTTCTTGTTACTCCTCCCAGTAGGACTGGACCCTCCACACAGAAACAAGCTAGCCAGATACACTGCCCATTGACCAACCATCACCTACACATATTATACACACAGACACTAAAGTTAATGTCTTCTGGAGTGGTGCCCAGACAACTAGCTCAACTTCACTCTCTCTGTAGATCTACCTAGATCTATTGCATGTGTTAAATCTATGCAGTGTGCAAGCTAATCTAACTCAGACAATAGTTGAAATCAGCAGTACTTCAGTACATGTATGTACGTGGTAGCTACCTGGAATAACAGGTGAGACAGTAGACTACACATCAGAGCGATGGTTAGCCCAAGATAAGAGGTCGGCAAAGGTCGACCTATCACAACCAGAGACTGTTCCAAACACTCTCGTGCAGCAGCAAACTCTCCCTACACACAAAGCACACAATCAACCAACCACACATCTTTATAAAGGCAGGTTTATAATATAAAGCTAGCATCAAAACGTTGACGCTACACTGAAATAGAACATTCAATCGAGCGGTACCTGACACTACGTCTAGTCCAGCGTCATTATTATTATAAACCAGCCTTAAAGCACACCAGCCAGTGTGTACTAGTAGCTTAAAGCACACCAGTACAGTGTGTACTAGTAGCTTACATTCTGCATGTCTTTGTGTGCCTGCATGGTGAGTCGCCAATAAGCCACAGCCTGAGTAGAGCCACTAGAGAGGGAAGGAGTGGCTCTGAGTGTCAGCCAGCCAAAGGTGAGCAAAGCTAACAACATTCTGAGCGCCCATAACCCTCCAAACATGATCCAGTCACCGTCAGGTCCAGTAGAGTCCAATGCACTGAGGGTACGACCATGATGAGTATTAGACCCAGCAGAGAGAGAGGATGGTAATGGGTTGAGTGTAAACGCTGCTAACAATAGCACTATCATCAGGTACTGTGGAGCCGCTGATCTTTGTAGCATCTGAGTGGCTAATAAAGTGAGCCCACTAACAGGTCGAGAGTTAGGACTGGGTTCACGACTCATCTCATCCTATACAGGCACACATCACACGTACACACTACACACACTACACACACTCACAGAGAGGTAGTCGTCAGCAGAGGAATGGCCAGAATCCTCAGATTCTTGACTCTTGGGTGATATGAGAGTGTGGGGGGTAGCAGGAGGGCTATTGAAACTAGGCAGACGCGGCTTGCCAGTAGCTAAACACACACAAATAGAGAGTAAGCATCTGATATTATAAACATACTAATAATGTACCTTGAGTTAGAGCTTCTCTCAACTTCTTGTTATCTGTTTCAAGTCGAACTATAGTCCTCTCAAGATGTTCAATAAAATCAATGGTTTTCTGCAACACAGCACTTTTCTGCAGCTACAGAGACCAACAAGGACCAGTTATTAAACACACACACACTGTACTGAGCTTACCCTCTTGCTGTCCTTGCAGTTCCTGGATACCTTGTTTCTGAGTACTCCAATCCGATCATTGATACTGCATCGATACTTCTTCTCAATGAGATTGTGTACCTTCCTCTTGTCTCCTTCTGGTATCATCTCGTCTGTTTCGGGGGACTGGGGTGCTAGCATTGGCTTTGTATCTGTGTGACAGTGAGCGTGTGTATTTAGCTGGGGGGACTCGGGTGCTAGCATTGGCTTTGTATCTGTGTGTGGGGGGAGGGGGGGCTGGGGTGCTAGCATTGGCTTTGTATCTGTGTGACAGTGAGTGTGTGTATTTAGCTGGGGGGGGACTGGGGTGCTAGCATTGGCTTTGTATCTGTGTGTGGGGGGACTGGGGTGCTAGCATTGGCTTTATATCTGTGTGACAGTGAGCGTGTGTATTTAGCTGGGGGGACTGGGGTGCTAGCATTGGCTTAATATCTGTGTGGGGGGACTGGGGTGCTAGCATTGGCTTTGTATCTGTGTAACAGTGAGCGTGTGTATTTAGCTGGGGGGACTGGGGTGCTAGTATTGGCTTTGTATCTGTGTAACAGTGAGCGTGTGTATTTAGCTGGGGGGACTGGGGTGCTAGTATTGGCTTTGTATCTGTGTGACAGTGAGTGTGCGTATTAGCTAGCCAGAGGAGGTGTGGCATGCGTACCAATCAGCATACCAATCAAGACATTCAAACGCTGTTTGCCTTCTTTGTTACCTCTTTTATAAGACCCAAAAGAAGACAAAGAGCGGAGGAATGTGTCCATTGGTAGCTACTCTAATGTAGACACGTGGTTATTACCCAAGAGAGGTGATGGCACTTGCTGTGTAAGTGGCGGTAGAGGAGGGGATGGCATTGCTGGTGATGACATACCAGATGAACTGCTCAATCTACTAGTGTTGGGAGTATTATAATGTTGTTTCTGTGAGTGCTGCACAGAAGGTGAGAATCCATAGCCAGGTCCAGAGTGGCTCTCAGTATTCAGTGTAGAGCTGACAGATGATTGACCCTGAGATATAGTGGCTATCTGCAACTGGTTCTTCAATATCTCTGTCTTGAGGAGCGTCTGTTGTAGCTCTAACAACTTCTGTTGTTGTAGTTTCTGCTGTCTTTCCAAGCGCTGTGTCTCGTGTAGCAACCAACTGAGAGGAAGGAAGGAAGTAACAATACACTATTGAACCTTTTCTTAATGCTAGTGACAGATGAGTTTATTCTACTTACACATCCATCCCATTGTTGGTAGGTCCACTGCCTGGGTGTACGTTGCCCATGACAACAGGCTCATTATGTAACGGATGAGGGACAGTATTCTGTATACCAGTCATTGGATCTAGACTCGGGTCTAGCGAGTCTAGTCCATCCAATTGACCATTGAACAGAGAGCTCCATTCGTTCACATTCATCCCACCAGTTAACTCTATAAATAATACTAACGTGTGTACGTACGTACAGTCATAGCTAACAGTTTACCAGATATATTCTTGTCGTCGACGTCTAGAAATCCTGCTAGGTCCATATCAGTCAGGTCGTCCTGCACGTCGTTTGAGGCGTTGCCTCGGTAAGAGTTGTTTAGCAGCGGCAGTACTTTAGCCTCACACTTAATACCATACTCTGACGACATGTCTTTCGATTCTTCTAATTCTCAGTCGACTTCTCTGTGTACGTGTTTGTACATGTTTCTCACGTGTGCTTTGCAGTCAGGCGATTTTCAGTGAACACACCCTTACAACATAATAGCTGAGTCAGCAATGTAATGACCACGCCCCTAGCGATCAGATTTATGCCTAGTAAGCAGTTTCTATCATTAGCAACACGGTGACGTAATCATTACATCACTGTATAGAATGTGCACACTGTAGATGACATGCGCAAAATGATGTGTAGCAGCGATGCAAACTGGACAGTATACACTCAGCAACTGAAACATTGCTTTTATAAACAGCCAAGAATTGCTTGAATTTAGTTCAAATAACCTGCCAATACTTTCAAAGAAAAGAAAAAAAATGTCTCTCAGTTTCAAAGCATTTCTCTATGAGGGCTCCTGGGGTGGAAAACCTGTTGAGATTCGTCGCTTCAATGTCGAGCAAGATGCAGCTACCAGCTATGTGTACTTGTTGCAGAAGCTAACTCAAGTGTTTCCAACAGTCACTACTGGAAATGTATCAGTAGCATGGACTGGTAGGTCACCACGGCTTGCATTACGTTCTGCCTGATAAAGCTATTATTTACATATGTATATCTGTTTCCTCTGCAGATAGCGATGGTGATCTGGTTGCGGTCTCCAGTGATGACGAACTTGTTGAAGCATTGGGTCACTTCGATGGAGTGTTATTCAAACTGTATCTTCTGAAAAGTAAGCAAATTCTACTGAGTTGATAAATAATTGCGTTTACCATGATAGTTAGCTATTATACAAATGACCAGTTGTTGCAAGCTATAGCTTCAATTAATTCCTGTTGCAGAGAACAGCACAAGCAGTACTGGTACTGCAGAGGGCACAGCTGGTCAGCCACAGAGTGGCCCCAACAGACAGCAACGTCACTGGGGAGTGGTGTGTGATGGTTGCAGTGGACCTGTCATTGGAGCACGTTACAAGTGCCTGGTCTGTGATGATTATGACCTGTGCTCTGCTTGTGAGGGACGAGGAGTGCATGTGGACCACAACATGATCACCATCACTGAGCCTCGCTGGGGAGGTCGTGGCCGAGGCTGGGGCCAGTGGGGAGGTCGCGGCAGGAGCTGTGGGGCTGCAGGTCCCTGGGGAAGAGGAGGATGCCCACCGTTCTGGGGCATGCCATCACCAGCTACTGGCAATCCTTGTGGAGCAGGCACTGGCAATCCTTGTGGAGCAGGCACTGGCAAGAAACCAGAGCCAATGGAGACTGACCAGCCAACAGTCACAGAGGAGCAGAAAGAGCACATTCGAAACATTGGTCAGTTTGTCTCTAACTTCTTGCAACCATTTGGAATCAAGGTTGATGTAGACACATCAGCAGGAAGCAAAGACACTCAAACAGAAGAAAAACCAGCTTCTGGAGAATCCGTAAGTACATCTATATGGTTCATCTCAACAAGTTTTACTGTTATTATGCATGGCGTGATGCAGGGTGCTACTCCTGGTGCTACTCCTGGTGCTACTCCTAGTGCCGTGTCTGCTGAGGTGATTGAGGAGGCTTTGACTCAACTGAGGGCCATGGGTCACACCGATGATGAGGGAGGATGGCTAACTGAATTAGTCAAAGCAAAGGGAGGCAATATCTCCAAAGTACTTGATGCCCTACACTTCACAGAAACTGACTGACTGATCATTGACTGACTTGATAAACTCAAACTGCTTGAATTATATAACTCTGCTGCATGCATGTACATAGCTTTGTCTAGAGTTGCTATTATTAAACTGTTTTTATGACTAATGTTGTCATAATAATAATTATCATGGCATGTTCCTAATATTTAATTTATACCTCACAGAGCTAGCTAGAGATTGGAGGAATTGGAGTGCCTCTTTCTTAGTCATAATCATTTCTCTTCTTAGACTTTCATCTCTAGCAAAAAACACAGCTCCTCCCCCTCTACATACTGCACAAACAAACAAAACTATCTATCTTTACCATGTCACAATAACAACAACTAGTAGCTAGCTAGCTATGAGCTACGCTGTGGTGTCTCCCTCAAACAAGCTCACTGAGCGACTGACAGGGCCGCGAGTGAGAGAACTGACAGCACTTATTACCCGGAGCAGTGGACACTTGTCTCTTAATGCCTTGCACCCGCTGTTGGAGCTGGTAAGATCACTTGCAGCTAGCTACAATTAATGATTCTACCACTCTGTACAGTTGGTAGGAGGGGAATTGGATCTTAGAGAAAACTTTCTAATTCGTGAGCCTGGAGTTGTTTTACTGCTACTAGAATTATTGCCGAAACTACCCGAGCAGTTGCAAGTAAGTGTGTGATGTGTGAGGACGTACGTACGTGTGTATATTGTGTAGCTGGAGGTATGGCGCACGCTAGGAGACCTGCTAACACTGAGTCTATCTAACATACACACTTGTCGTGGAGTGCATCTAATAGAACGTTGTCTGGAGCAACTGAGAGGGGTTGGCAGTGACAAGGTGGCAGGTACGTAAGCACACACAAACACACTGAGGCTGAAGCTATCAATGTTACACATGCAGTGGCTATTGTTCGTGTGATTGAGATAGTAGGAGGATACAGTATAGCCTTGAAGGAGTTGAGAGATATCCTCTCCTATCTCTACACTGGACAGCAACAGATATGGGTAGGACTAATTATTGTAGATAATGGGCTACATGCATTCAGTACTACAACGCTAGCTATTGATGTTTGTTCACCCTCAGTTGACCACTTCTTAGCTTGACATAACTATTCAATCAGTTTCAATATTTCTTGCACTGTTGTTCTTGTATTTAGACAGCAGCTGAGCTTAGAAATGATATCTTACCAGTCCAAATGTTAGCTACTCCTCTATCTGCCCTATAACTACACTTCTGGTGGTTAACTGAGTGTGAACAGAGATTAGTGTGCATGTGCCTAATGTGAAGGTGTGTGATGTGTGCAGGCCCCTCATTCTGTACCTCTGGTCAGTGCTTTAGCGACAATGACCACTCATAATCAACCTCACGTTTTCTTCACCTTTGCTGGGACACCTGGAGCAGTAAGTCCCTCCCCCCTCCCTCCCCCACCCACGCGCACACACATACACACACACAGGCCATTACACTGCCCCCTATTGCCAAGTGGCCATCAGCCTTCACCGTACAACTGTGGCTGAGACTAGAGAAGCCATACGACACACAGCGTGATTATTATAAACCCGTTGTGTACTGGTTTAGAACCAGCAGACCGGAACACGGTTATTCCTGCCACTTCATTGGCAACAAGCTTATTATTGAGACCTTTGGACGTGGACACAGACGTCCGCAAACACATGCTCTCAATTTGACCTTTGCACCCTATCGTTGGTACATGTTGAGTGTTGTGTACGTGTATCACAGAGTGATGAGTAGCACACTGACTGTGCATGTTGATGGGAGACAGGTCCTCAATACTGACGTCACTCTACCAAACACTTCCGATGTGCGTTAGTGAGGCACTATAATTGCATTGTGTTGTAGTCAAACATGAGTTGGAAACACAGACACTATAGCCTGGTTCACAATAACCATGGTAGTATCAGTAGCATCAAGCCTGGTTCACAATAACCATGGTAGCGTCAGTAGCATCAAGCCTGGTTCACAATGACCATGGTAGTATCAGTAGCATCAAGCCTGGTTCACAATGATCATGGTAGCGTCAGTAGCATCAAGCCTGGTTCACAATGA
>VSKX01058546.1_pt1 | contig 11760 bp, 5 predicted proteins | sample 4799481 | NCBI WGS metagenome assembly VSKX01 (sample SAMN12179537, study PRJNA552185) | sponge metagenome | biome: deep-sea hydrothermal plumes; feature: spots directly above weak diffusing fluid; material: sea water; isolation source: sponge from the Swan site of a hydrothermal vent ...
CCTAACTAATTGGCGGCTGCATTTCTACGGTCACTAAAAACTCATTCATCCACAAACTGGATATGCCAACAACAGATTCTAATATACTCATTATGTTATGCATTTACGGATAGATTTAGCATAATAATGTAATGATAAAGAATGAAAAACATTAAATAGGAAGTGTGTTATGCTAATGCTTCCTGTCGAAGGTTTTGTTATATAACTTTAGGTAAATAATTATGATAAACATAAATAAAATTATTAAGTTGCATCTAACATTTTTGTTCGTTGCTTTTCTAATGCTTGCTCTACCAGCCCATGCTGGCAAGTTCAAAGTACTAATAGCTCCAGGATCATTATCCACTGCATTAAGTGATGCTTATTCTGCAGAACTTGAAGGTGTATTTGATGAAACTCCTATAGGTTTTGACAGTAAAGAAGGCACTACTGGTGTTAGCTTTGCTATTGATATTGGTAAGGGGCCTAGTAAGCTTGCTATAGATTATTAATCTATAGCAAGTATCTATAAATATTCAGGTAGATATAACGGTGTATGGCGCGGCATCCCTGCAACTTTTGATGAAGAGTTCGAATCAATCTTGCTTGGCAGTGGTTTGATGCTCGGATATCGTTACCATACTCCTGGCGGTTTTTATATTGGTGGGGGAATTATGTCCATTAATCCCTCTATAGATATAAAAAATGATATTACTATAACATCAATCAGTTCAGGTGCCTCTGTCTCTGGTGTTTTATTCGATGATGACAATTATGACCGAGTAACGCCACTCACATTAACTTTAGGTTATGACCATTCGTATGATAATGGTTTAGTATTAGGTGTCCATGCTATGCGAACCGCCGCCTCTCAATTAAATATTGATGGAGATGATACCATTATAGACGATTTTTATCTCCAATCCATTAGTTTTGGCATAGGATATGAGTGGAAGTAGGGAAGTAGCTACCGCTAAGCAATAGTGAGTTAGGACTTTTAGCTAAGTACTTTACTTATTCAAAAGGGTTTGTCTGTCTTCGCAAACGAACCCTTTTTTTATGCGCCTATGGAGAAAATAAATGACTCTTTAAATTCCAATAGGTTCTGGGATTATACAAGCGAGTTATCACCTAAAAGCATGTGATATAATTTAAATTATCTAACATAAAAACTAAAAGGAGCAAAAGATGATAAAAGCACAAAAAATTATTAAGTTGCATCTAACTTTTTTGTTCGTTGCTTCTCTAATGTTTGCTCTACCGGCCCATGCTGGCAAGTTCAAATTTTTGATAACCCCTGGCTCATTAGTTACTCTGTTTGGGGAAGCAAATAGTGCTACATTTGAAAGTGATGAGATAAGCTTTGCTGGGGGAGATATTGATAGATTAACATATGATGGCAAAGAAGGAACTTCTGATATTAGCTTTACTTTGGATCTTGGTAAGGGACCTGATAAAACTGCCATAGATTATTATTCTATAGCAAGCATCTATAAACATTCACAGAATAACATTAATAGAGAACTACGTGCTAGTGGCAAAGGTCTTATGCTTGGTTACCGACGCCAGACCCCTAGTGGTTTTTATGTGGGCGGGGGAATTATGCTGGTGTACCCCTCTGTAGAGAGAAAAGATGAGTTGTCTGGCAGCGGGCTTAATGTAGGTTTATCCTCCTCTTATACTTCACCCAATACTACGAATTATAATACAATAACTCCACTCACATTAACTTTGGGCTATGACCATTCTTATGATAATGGTTTAGTGTTAGGCGTCCACGTTATGCGCACCGCTGCAAATAAATTAGTTAATAATGGTAGAGATACGGGTATAGATGATTTTTATCTCCAATCCATTAGTTTTGGCATAGGATATAAGTGGAATTAATGCAGTAAGCAGGTGAGGAATGGATATTCACTTGTTGTGCCTAAATTCCATGCCTTCTGGAAACCATCCGCCATACTTGTTCTATATTCACCAGTGATTGGGTTACAATAGTTATTCGCCCATCCCTCATAGATACCAGTAAAATCAATTGGAGTTTGTAGGACAGAGGTGGATTGTGCAGTGCCTGCTGTATTAGTTGCTGGGGCACCTAATACATTCAATATATCATTATCCCAATAGGAGTTAAGTGTGCTGGGATTACCAATTCCCACTAAACCACCTACATTAGTTGTGCCAGTTATGCTTGCAGTAATTGCTAAAGAGGAATTAATCATCATACCAATCCCACCACCAAGTAGCCCGCCAATATTATTGCCACTTCCAGTTAACTGATCAACAACTGCTGACGAGGCACTTATCCTAGTATTTTCCCCATCACCAAGTAGTCCGCCAACATTATTGCCATTTCCAGTTAACTGATCAATAACTGCTGACGAGGCACTGATTCTTGAATTTTCTCCATAGCCAAGTAGTCCGCCAACATTATTGCCATTTCCAGTTAACTGATCAATAACTGCTGACGAGGCACTGATTCTTGAATTTTCTCCATCACCAAGTAGTCCGCCAACATTATTGCGGTTTCCACTTATCTGATTAGCAACTGCTAATGAGGAAAGAATAGTCGCATTTATTCCCTTGCCCACCAGCCCACCAACGGCAACTTTACCAGTTATCTGAGTAGCATTAGATGACGCGGAGTTGATTCTTGTATTTTCTCCATAGCCCATCAGAGCGCCAACGAAGTTGGAGTCAGGAGAAATGATATTAACCTTGCGGAGATGCACATTGTTTAGTTCTGCACCAAGTGCCGTTGCACCAAACAGAGCAACTCCATATTTAATTTCTGTAGAGCTAACGCTGATAGTTAAATTGCTGATAGTGTAATTATTGCCATTAAATTCAGTTACAAAGAATTGAGAAATTGACTCTTCGCAGCTAAGATCGCCGCAACTACCTATGGGCTGCCAGTTATCATAGCTAGAGAGGTCTATATCCACCATTAGTTCATAACCGGAGCACTTATCAGTGATGATATCACCAGAAGAATTCGTCGCACCACCACATCCAGTAGAGTCGCCACCAGCATAATCATTAGTATCATCATCAAGGTCTAAACCAGTGCCATTGAGGTTATAGCGGACTGCATCTAAGTCAGCGGCATTGTGAATTTCTATGAGACCGTCGCCATCATCGTCAACATCCACCGCATCCTCAAAAGCATCGTTGTCGTCATTATCATCACAAGCATCGCCGCCATCATCATTGTCGGAGTTCTTCTGGTTGGGGTTAGCAATCATTGGACAGTTGTCATTAGAATCGCGAACTAAATCGCCATCTGCATCAAAAAAGAATTGGATCATTGTGGAGGCAGTAGTATCCACCGAACAACCCACATCATTACAGGCACGAACTCTGTAGATGTAAGAATCTTCAGTGGGAGGTTTATATTCGTAGCTAGTGCTGGTGGTATCAGAAGTTAGGACATTTCCATTGCCACTTATTTCATAGTGAGTGGTGTCGCCAGCAACGGAAGTCCATATTATATTTACTAAACTTGCACCAAAGGTGGCAGTTAATTCAGCTGGCGCGGATTCCGGGACTCTGTAATTAACCTCTATAGTTTCAGCAGCCGAGCAATCCGCATTATTACAAGCACGAACTTCATAGTTATAAGTTGTTCCTTCGACAACATCGGTATCTTCGTATGTTAGTCCCGTGACCATTACATCTATTTTAGTGCCGCCTCCACTGCGACTGACATTATAGTGGGTAGCAGTTATACCAGATGATGTAGTCCATGTAAGGTTTATTATAGTTGGACTTAAAACCACCGCCACATTTTGTGGAACTTCTGGGGCATTACTAAGGGTGCTGGTTATTATGTCTCTTTGTTCGGCTGAGGTCATGGATAAGCAGGTTAGGGTAGGGTATTGGTTATTTGTGCCTAAATCCCACGCCATCTGAAAACCAGCATCCGCATTATTCCCAGTTGTCACTTCCACATATTCACCAGTGATTGGATTGCAATAAGCATTTGCCCAGGTCTCATAGATGCCACCAGCAAAATCAGTTGGTGTTTGTAGGGCAGAGGTTGATTGTGCAGTTCCAACTGGAATAGTATTTTGAGCACCTGTAATATTTATTCCATCTTGCCAATAAGAACTAATGGTATGGATAGTCGGGGACTCTTTACCCACTAAACCACTCACGTTACTTACGCCCTCTAGGTTTAGAGTAATTGCTAAGGAGTAACTAATCGTCGTATCAAATCCATCGCCCATCAGTCCTCCTACATAATTTTCACCTCCAGTAATCTGATTAACAATTGCTGACGAGGATCTGACCTGGGCAACTCCTGCATCACCCATCAGTCCTCCTACATAATTTCCACCTCCAGTAATCTGATTAACAATTGCTGACGAGGATCTGACCTTGGCAAAATCTCCATCGCCCATCAGTCCTCCTACATAATTTCCACCTCCAGTAATCTGATCAACAATTGCTGACGAGGAACTGACTTGGGCACCTACTCCATCGCCAATCAATCCTCCCACAGTATTATTTCTACCAGTAATCTGATTAACAATTGCTGACGAGGAACTGACCTGGGCACCTACTCCATCGCCAATCAATCCTCCCACAGCATTTTTACCAATTATCTGAGTAGTATTAGCTGACGAGGAACTGATCATCGCATTGCGGCCATAGCCAATTAGCCCGCCCACATAGCTTCCACTTCCATTTATCTGATTAACAACTACTGACGAGTAACTAATACTTGCTCGCGTAAAAAAACTCCCTTCTCTAATGATCCCGCCAATCATCCCGCCAACACTAGAGTTACCACTTATCCGATTAACAACTGCTGACGAAGATATAATCTCCGCTCTTAATCCATAACCCACTAGTCCTCCCACATTATTACCACTTCCAGTTATCTGAGCAACCTTAGCTGATGAGTCACTAATCTCCGCACCTCCCCCATAACCTACGAGTCCGCCCACAGCCCCTCCGCCGACCCTAGAGTTACCAGTTATCCGATTAACCTTAGCTGATGAGTCACTAATTGTCGCCCCTAATCCATAACCCACTAGTCCGCCAACACTAGAGTTACCACTTATCTGAGTGGCATTAACTGACGATGAAATAATAGCAGTATCATAACCATTTCCCACTAGTCCTCCCACCGCATTATCACCAGTTATCTGATTAACAATTGTTGACGAGTAACCAATCGTCACATCCTCTCCGTCCCCCATAAGTCCGCCAACAGAACTTTCGCCAGCTATGTGAGTAACATTGACTGACGAGTAACTAATCGTTGCGCGGTTTCCATGCCCCATTAGTCCTCCCACCTCATCATCACCGGTTATCCGAGTAATATTAGCTGACGAGGAACTAATCGTCGCATCATCTCCATTTCCCATTAGCCCACCCACAGCCCCTCCACCAGTTATCTGATTAACAACTGCTGACGAGGAACTAATCGTCGTCTCATCTCCATCACCCACCAGTCCACCCACATCCCCATCACCAGTTATCTGATTAACAACTGCTGACGAGGAACTAATCGCAGCATCATTGCCAAAACCCATTAGCCCTCCAATATTAAAGTTACCAGTTATCTGATTGACTTTAGCTGATGAGTCACTAATTGCCGCAAAGTTTCCAATGCCCACCAGTCCACCCACGGTCCCTCCACCAGTTATCTGAGTAATATTAGTTGATGAGGACCTGATAATCCCACGTCCCGCATCGCCCACCAGTCCACCCACATCCCTACCACCATTTATCCGATTAACCTTAGCTGATGAGGAAATAATAGTTGCGCGGGTTCCATCGCCCACCAGTCCACCCACATCCCTACCACCATTTATCCGATTAACCTTAGCTGATGAGGAAATAATAGTTGCGCGGGTTCCAATGCCCACCAGTCCACCCACAGCCCTATCACCAGTTATCTGATTAACCTTAGTTGATGAGGAAATAATAGTTGCGCGGGTTCCAATGCCCACCAGTCCACCCACAGCCCTATTACCATTTATCCGATTAACAATATTAGATGACGAGTTACTAATAGTTGCATCTTCTCCATCGCCAATCAACCCACCAATCATAAAAATCCCCCATATATTATCAACCTTAACTGATGAGGAGATAATATTTGCATTTCCTCCAAAGCCCACCAGTCCACCAACAGTAAACTGTCCAGCTATCCGAGTGGCATTAGACGAGGAATACTTGATAGTTGCACCCTTCCCAAAGCCCACCAGCCCGCCAATATTAACAGAGTCGGTAGCAGTGATATTAACCTTGCGGAGATGCAGATTTCTTATTTCTGCACTAGGTGCAATTGCGCCAAATAAACCAACTCCATATCTTTCTTCTGTATCACGGATAATTAAATTGCTAATAGTGTGATTATTGCCATCAAAGGTCGTGTGGAAAAAGTTCTCGGTAGAAGCAACTTCAGTAACATAACTTCCTCCAGAAAAGGTGCGAGTATCTTGGCAAGAATCAATGCAAAATCCTATAGGTTCCCAGTTGCTGCCAGAATCATTTTTGGCTAAATTATTTAGATCTATGTTTGTCATTAGTTCATAGCCAGAACACTCAGTAATAAGCTCGCCAGAAGCATTCATAGCACCACCACATCCACTAGAGTCCCCTCCTGTTTGGCTGCTTCCTTCTCCCGCCAGATCTAAATCGGTGCCATTGAGGTTATTGCGGATTGCATTGAGTTCTATGATATTGTTAATCTCTATGAGGCCATCACCATCAATATCCACATCATAAGGATTGGCGAAGCCATCGCCATCATTATCAAAAAAAAACTGAATCATTACGAAGGTAGGTTCAGAGCATCCTATTTGATTACAGGAACGAATTTCATAGTCATAAAGATCTTCAGTGATTGGTCTGTCTTCATAGTTAGTGCTGGTTATATATTCACTCAGGACAGTTCCATTACGTCTGGAATAATAATGGGTGGTGTCCTCAACAGCGGACCAAGTTAGGTTTACTAGATTTGGTTCAAGGGTGGCAGTTAGAACTCGCGGCGGTAAAATTGATGGAGTAGAATCATCAATTCTTTTCTTTGCAGGTTCAGAACAACCTAAACCATTACAGGCACTGACTTCATAGTCATAGTTTATTCCTTCTGTCGTAGTGCTATCTATGTAGGTTGTGCCAATATTTAAATTGTCTTCTACGATAACTCCACTGCGGCTAATCATATAGCGAGCAGCTCCAGGTACGACATTCCATTGAAGAGTAACTGTATTTCTAAGGCGAGAGGCAGCCACCCTAGGGGATGCTGGAATAGCATAAGTAACTGTCAGAGGGGATGTTGAGGCAGAACACCCCCCTTCATTACAAGCGATGACTGAGTAGCTATAAGTTTTTCCTTGCTCCACCTCACCATCTCTGTAGTTACTTTGGCCGACATTATTATTTATGGCAAGGCCATCGCGGTTGACTTTATAACTAGTTGCGCGAGCTGAAGGAGTCCATTTTAGAGTTATTCCATTTATACTTAAAGATGACTCTAAATTTTGCGGAGTTCCTGGTCTTGCTGGCGGGTCTGAAGGTGGTTCGCAGGCGGCTAAAGCCGTCGTAATTATTAATAAACTCGCAAGGCGGTAGAACTGTTTAAGCCCCTTTTGATATAAATGATTCTGGTTGATTATGTTCATAGTTATAGTATTATAAATTATCTGGTTATTATTTCTCGTTGCCCTATTATGGGTAAGCAGGTCAGGACTGGGTATTGGCTATCCGTGCCTAAATCCCATGCTTGCTTGAAGTCAGCTGGGGCAGCCCCAGTTGCCACTGCTCTATATTCGCCAGTGGTTGGGTTGCAATAGGCATTCGCCCAAGTGGAATAAATGGTATTAGCAAACCCAGTTCCAACTGGATTTTGTAATTCATTTGTAGATTTGCCAGCGCCTGCTGTATTAGTTGCTGGGGCACCCACAGCATTCAATGCATCATTATCCCAATAAGAGTTATGTGTGTTAGGTATTCCAATCCCCACTAAACCACCGACAGCAGTTTTGCCATCTAAGTTCATAGTAATTGCTAAGGAGGAATTAATAATCACACTATTCCCGCCACTGCCAATTAGCCCTCCAACATTTGTATCACCATTTAGATTATCAACAATCGCTGACGAGGAACTAACCATCGCAAGCCCACTAAAGACGGACATAAAGCCAATTAGCCCTCCGACATTCGTATTACCATTTAGATTATCAACAACTGCTGACGAGGAACTAACCGTAGCATCTTGTCCAAAACCAATTAGCCCACCAGCATTACTACCACCAGTTAAATGAGTAACAACTGCTGATGAGGAGCTTATATTAGCTCCAGTTCCATCGCCCACCAGTCCACCCGCATTGCCAAAAGAAGCAGTTAGATTAAAAACTGTTGACGAGGAACTGATCATCGCATTGCGGCCATAGCCAATCAGCCCACCAACGCCATTTTTACCAGTTATCTGATTAACCTTAACTGATGAATAATTGATGGTCGCACCCAATCCCCAGCCCACCAATCCGCCAATATAAAAAGAGTTGTCAGCATAAATATTAACATTTCGCATATGCACATTTATTAGCTCTGCACTAGATGCAATTGCACCAAACAGAGCAACTCCATATTTAATTTCTGGACTAATACTGATAGTTAAATTGCTGATAGTATAATTATTACCGTTAAATTCAGTTACAAAGAATTGAGAAATTGACTCTTCGCAGCTAATATCACCGCAACTACCAATGGGTTGCCAGTTATCATAGCTAGACAGATCTATATCCGCCATTAGTTCATAGCCAGAGCACTTATCAGTGATAAGTGCTCCAGAAGCATTCCGCGCACCACCACATCCAGTAGAATTAGCCCCAACACCAGTAAGGTCTAAACCAGTACCATTGAGGTTGTGGCGGACTGCATCCAATTCAGCGGCATTGTAAATATCTATGAGCCCATTGCCATCATCATCAACATCCATTAGATCTGTAAAAGCGTCGTTGTCGTCATTATCATCACAAGCATCGCCGCCATTATCATCATTGTCGGTATTCTTCTGGTTGGAGTTAGCAACCATTGGGCAGTTATCATTAGAATTAAAAACTCCGTCGCCATCATCATCCAAAAAGAACTGAATCATTGTGGATGCAGTGTCCTCCGAGCAACCAGCATCATTACAGGTGCGGACTCCATAGGTATAAAGATCTTCAGTGGTCGGCATATCCACGTAGCTAGCACTGGCGACCTCATCATTTAGAACACTACCATTTCTACTGACTTCATAGTGAAAGGTGTCATCAGCACTAGCAGTCCATGCTAGATTTATTAGATTTGCACCGAGGGTGGCAGTTAAGTCAGTTGGTGCGGATGTTGGAACTCTGTAATTAACTGAGATGCTGGCGACAGCTGAACAGCGGACTTTATTACAAGGAATGATTGAGTAGGTATAGTCATTATCTAGTGTAACATTCGTATCTTCGTATCTAGGTTCCATGACTGTTACATCTGACGGAACAGCTCCTCCTCTGCGACTGACATTATAATAGGTGGCATGAGGTGCTATATCCCATGTTATAGTTATTGAAGTTGGACTCAAAGCAGTTCTCAAATTTTTCGTAGTCCCTGGAGGATTAGGGATGACTCTGTTAATTTGGGCTCTTTGTTCGGCTGGGGTTATGGGTAAGCAGTTTAGAACAGGGTATTGGATTGAGGTCCCTAAATCCCACGCCGACTCAAAGATATCTGGGGGAAGGTCCCCAATTTCCATTGTCCTGTATTCGCCAGTGATTGGATTGCAATAGGAATTTGCCCAGCTGGTATAGATGTCCCTAAATATGGTTGGTGCTTGTAGAACAGTGGTGGATTGGGCATTGCCAGCTGGAATAATATTTTGAATCCCCATAATATCTACTCCATCTCGCCAATAAGAGTTAGTTGTGATAGAGAAACCAGCCCCCACCAAAGGACTCACATTAGTTGAACCATCTATGCTTGCTATAATTGCTAAGGAGTAATCAATCTTCGCAATATCTATGGAGATAAAGACGCTACTGCCAATCAGCCCACCAACATTATCATCACCACTTAGTTGATTAATGATTGCTGACGAGGAACTGATATCTACACTCGCTCCCCGGCCCACCAGTCCCCCAACAGTATTACTACCTCTGAGCTGACTAACAACTGCTGACGAGGAGTAAATAGTTGCAAGGACTCCCCAGCCCACCAGTCCTCCGACATTTCTATTACCATTTAGATTATCAACAACCGCTGACGAGGAACTAATTATCACAGCATTTCCGGAACCCACCATGCCGCCCACATTTCGCGAACGTCCAGTTATCTGAGTAACCTTAGCTGACGAGGAACTGACCATTGCCTCATCTCCTTCGCCAAGCAGCCCGCCCACATTATCATCACCATTTATCTGAGTAACCTTAGCTGACGAGGAACTGACCATTGCCTCATCTCCTTCGCCAATCAGTCCGCCCACATTAGAACGTCCATTTGTTTGATTAACGATTGCTGACGATGAACTGATCATCGCACGTTTTCCCCTGCCCATCAGCCCACCAACATTATCATCGCCAGTTATCCGATTAGCATTAGCTGACGATGACCTGACCATTGCCTCATCTCCATTGCCAACCAGCCCTCCAACATTTGTATCACCATTTATCCGATTAGCAGTAGCTGACGTTGACCTGATTGTCGCACGGCTTCCCCTGCCCATCAGCCCACCAGCATTACTACCACCAGTTATCTGATTAGCAGTAACTGACGATGACCTGATATCCGCACCATCTCCGAAGCCAATCAGCCCGCCAACGAAGTTAGAGTTAGGAGTATATATATTAATATTGTGCATATGCACATTTCTTATTCTTGCCCTGGAGGAAATCACACCAAATAAACCAACTCCACGCATTGCTTCTGTAGTATTGATATTTAAATTACTGATAGTATGGCCATTTCCATCAAATATTGCTTTGAAAAAATTTGCCCTATTAGCGGGTAAATAAATAGTAAATCCTCCAATAGAACCTACAGGAATACTTTCACAAATACCAATACAAGATCCTATGGGTCGCCAGTTGCTACCAGAGGCATTTTTGGGTAAATCATTTAAATCAATGTCTGCTATTAGTTCATAGCCAATGCAGCCACTATATCTAGGACAACCCTCACTATAGCCACTTAATGATGTGCCGTCTAAGTTATTTCTAATCCTATTAAGCAGTGCGGCTGTTCTAATCTCTATGAGCCCATCTCCATCAGCATCCACATCTATTATATCTACTATTCCATCGTCATCGGCATCTGGATGAGATCGAGAACTGCAGGCAACTAAGGCCGTCGTAATTATTAGCAAGCCGAGCAGGCGGACTAGTTGAACTGCGGTAAATTGTATGATTCCGCTCAGACCCTTTTGCTTTAAATTATTATCTTTGATGATGCTTATCATATTATTATCCACTGCTTAGTTTTATATTAAGTTATTAGTATTTTACACTTTCTTGCTATTTACCCTCTCATCTAGAAGGGTTAAAGATGGATAGATTTAAAAGGTTGTAGCAGCAGGTCTCAACCAAGTAATCACGAATAAATTCAGCTCAGTGAATAAGAATATAAGAGCAGCTAGATTCCGACAGCCAGCGCAACGTTTTGTTTTTTAAGTTTAGCATAATTGAGCTCCTGTTTTAGATTTAAAGACCTGATAAGGAGAATGATAATTATATCTCTTTCTAGGTCTTCTATTTATTGTATCAATTACCTGTTCTATATCGGCAGTATTTTCTC
>VSKX01038869.1_pt1 | contig 11756 bp, 10 predicted proteins | sample 4799481 | NCBI WGS metagenome assembly VSKX01 (sample SAMN12179537, study PRJNA552185) | sponge metagenome | biome: deep-sea hydrothermal plumes; feature: spots directly above weak diffusing fluid; material: sea water; isolation source: sponge from the Swan site of a hydrothermal vent ...
GATGGTGCGGAGGCGATTTTAAAACTTCGTTCCTTGAAATCAAGCAATGATTTAGAGGACTACTGGAAATATCATAAAGAGCAGTCAAAACAAAGATAATAAAGGTGTGGTCATGTCCGTCGACTCAAAAGAGCCACACCCGTTTCAAATAGTTAATACCAACTTATAGCCGATGTGTGAATTTTAAATTATTCCATAATCATGTTTTCAAATTGCATTACTTTTTACCAGTTTGAATATTGAAAAACGCTCTGACGGTTAAGCCGAGCATTTTTCGACTCATGCGACTCGTCAAGTGCCATAAGTCTCGGCAATTTATCTTTTCAATGTCAAAATATTGTACGAGTTGACCGATCGTAGTTTCAATTCTTCGCCTCACGTTCATCAAAAAATAAACGTCATTTCGTGGCCTGCTATCTTTCATATTTCGTCGTAATGGAGTCTCAAGTTTGATGCTTCCTTTGAGGAAATCTTCTTTGAACATGGGTTGTATCAAGCATTTATCACCGATAACAAGTCCTTGTATGTCATTGATAATTTCGTAAGCTGCATCTCGTTCATCTATATTTGCTGCGGTTAACGATAACTGTACAGGTATCCCGCGCTCATCAACGAGTAAGTGACCATGAAAGCCAAAAAACTTGTTTCACTCCTAAAGCTTTTACTGCGTTTCATTCTCGTGAGCTTACAAAACTCAATAGGAAAACCATCAATTAGATGAACATCAGAAGTATCTGCACGCATTTCATGCATAAATACTGATGAAACATTTGTTTAACTGCCCATAAGTTACTCGCTTGTCTCGCAAACTGAGGCCTTGCTGGGATTTGATTGTTCATTGAAAGTCGATCTTGAGCTTGTCGAAATCAAAAGTGAATAGAGCTAAACAGAAGTGAAGAGAAGTATCCTATTTAATCTAGAAACCACAGTTGACAGCGCTTATAAAGGCAGGCAAAAGTGTACAATTATTCACCTGCCAGGTGAAACTCATTGCTCATTCTTTTCTTATTTTATTGCTCTAGAACAAAAATCGTGCGGCGCGTTCGATTAAACTCTGACTGTTAGAACCTTTGAATGAGACGGAACGCGGCAGGAAAAACTTCTTGTTTGTCCTGAAAATGAGCAAGTAATACGAGCTTAACAGAGTTTTGCTGTGAAATGGAAAACGCCACCTTATTAAATGTATCTCTGATTAAATCATATACTTTAAACAAGTTAGCTCTTTCATCAGGTGAATCACATTTGTAGCAACAAGAGTTTAATAACCAAAGTTGATTAGCAAATGAACTTACACATTCGGTCTTAGTAAGTTGTAACCCAATTTCCCAATCTGCCCTTGCTCTCGTACGAATTAATTCATGTATGTCTTGAGTACTTAGAACTGTGTTTAGTCGTTCCAAACAGCAAATGTATTGATCATTAACTGAAAAAATATTAACGAAAGGCTCTCTCCTTAATAATTCTCGTACCGTTTCATCATGCTTTCCTGCTAACACCATGTGTAAAAAAGTATTCCCATTTGTATGTTGTAATGTAGGATCAAACCGAGGGTTATTCATTAAAATATCTATATACACCATATTATTACAGAAAAAATCAGGGCTTTTCAACATACAGAGAGTCACACTATTTATGTCTTCTGGACGCAAACTGATTATCAATTCAAATGTCGCCACGCTACCATGCAGTAAGGCGTATTCGAGTGGCGTGCAAATTTGATAGCAAGTGCTTCCGCCATTGCGTACCGGAAATGTATCTTGGTATTTCATCACTGATTTATTAGTAAGTAGAGTGCGAATTAGTAGACTATTGTTTTTCACTATGGCAAGAGAAAGTAGCTTTTGAAAATAGGGTTCCGTTAATGAATAGGCATGAATGTCTTCTGACATGGTTTCGTATTGCGACTCTAAAGTGCAAATATCTTGCTTCGAAAGTGCGATTCTTTGTTTCGCTTTGACTGCCAATATAATCTGATTGATCTCCAAAATGTTCGCGTTTAGATTTAACCGTTCTAACGCATATAAATTTAGGTCTGGATGTCTAATTAAAAATCTAACAGCTTGTTGTTGTCGGTCATTCGATAGGTTTTGCCACCAGAAATGAAAAAGTATCTTTATATTATGTTCTTCTTCACTATTTGCCCCTTCTTCAGTGAGAAAGTAACAAATCAACGGATATATTTGACTAAAATCACGCTGTCGCTGCATCACATTGATCACCATTGCGACTTTGCATGAAACATTCATCTTATTATATGCAACTATGTCTTTTTGAGTGATTGTTGGCTCTGATGCTGAAATAGATTGCTCGCAATGTTCAGTAAAAATAGTCTGCATGCGCTGCTTTACTACACAGGCAAACGCTTCATTTTTCATTGCAACTGTGAGTAAGGTTTCCCCTGAATCGTTCAATATCGTAAAGTCAATTTTAGGGCTCATTATAAGTTGTTTTGCTATATTTTCATCATTAAGCAATACGTGGTGTGAGAAGGGTTTTTTGAAACGACGAATTTTTTTTTCTGGCTCTATTTTTATATCTGCTCTAGCCAATAACAAATCGAAGCAAGCATTACTTTTAGCATAAAAAGCCAATTCAAGCAGATTTGATGAGAGCAATTTTTTTTGTGGCGTCAAACAGGAATAATAATCGCCAACCACGTTATTCGGATGAGTATTCAACAATAATGTTAATAGCTCTGTATTATCATTTATGATGGCTATACTGTACAAAAATTCTACGTTATCTTTTTCAAATTTTGCTAACTTTTCTTTAATCAAAATAACCAGTTCTGATTCTATTCTTGTTTCACTATCTATTTCACTATCTATTCTACAATTGGTTTCACGCCCAGTTTCATTCGGTTTAAAATGCCCTGATAACACCACAGCTTGACGTAGTGTAAGGGGAAGGTTTTTTTCCAGTTTCCATTTTATCAAATCACTTGCTACCTGAGGAACATCTCCGATAGTTTCACAAATAAAATCAATAAATTGGTTAGATTTCTCAGTGTGTATATTTGCCGCCACTGTGGCTGAGATATTTAATAAAGGTCTTCTAAGCGCATTCTCATATGGCAATAAAAATGTTGTGTCTTTGCAACTTGAAATACATTGATATAAATCATCGCTATCAACACTCTGGGTGCTCGCCCCCTTTAACACTTGCTCTAATAATATTTCGGTCACTTGGGGTCGACATTTGATTGTACTTATCAATGGTAAATCTTTATACGTCGCTAATTTTGGTGACCCATCAACTTCTAACCATGAATAATAATTTTCTGCAATGACTAAATCAGTACGAATGACACTTACACCTCTTTGTCTTTGTACGCAAAACGTAATAACTCCTTTTTTATGCTTTTGTGTAACCATACCTCGAGCCAATGCAGCTGATAAACTATTTCTCAGTTGAAGCGTACTGATGGGTAAACAACCAACTTCGCAATTCAATAAATTAGTTAAACCGAAGCTGGGATCATTGCTAAAACTTCTCAGGATGGGGAAAATTTCAGCTTCTAATTTTTTGATGAAATTTTCACGACAATTTCCCACCAAAAATTCAGAGTGATATTCATTTTCAAAAGTTTTGTTTTGAGGCGTTATGACGGTTTCGATATATATATTCATGAATTCCTGAGTATAAGAATCGATTATAAATTGATATACCGCTTCATCTGTCAACTTTTCTTTAACGCATGTAGCAAATTTATTACACAACGATTGTGTCATTCGCGCTTGCCCAAAATGCAGTCCAGATTCTTGAGACTTTTTAAGATCATATTGTGCTGCAACTTGATTCAAAAGGCTGTTTACGATGTGTACATGATAGCCTGCGCCAAGTGTACTTCCGTCTGAATTCTTATAACCACGGACAAATTCAATCGCAATTTGCTGTGCAAATGTTTGTCTTATATTTTGAATGCGCCATTCGAAACTCTGTCTATCTTGGGTAATCAACTGCAATGCGTTTGCTATATTTGACTCAACACGACCAATGCAATTATCTAATCCAGACACTAATTCGGTAATCAATTGTGATTTTAACGATGAAGTCAATAAGTTATTGTGTTCTAAGTGCCAAATCACTGTGCGTAATTTGACTCTTATTTCACCGTAAGCCATCGCGCGATAACTATTAGCCGGAAGTGATATTATCCATTGGTTTGGTACGTCTTCTCTGAATAAATGCTCTTTAAAATTCCTCAGTGTTTCCTTTATTTCTGCTGATTTCATTGACGTTTGAGCACAAGCGAGCTGCTGCAAACAATCAATATCAGCTTCGTAATAAGCTTGAAACTGTGGAAATTCAACACTTTCAATAAATGCTTGATAATCGCCATGTTTTTCGAAGGAAAAACACAGTGTATTATCGACATCATTAGGAGTCGTCACCTTTGCTAGTTCAGAATCAGATTGAGGTCTAGGCGCAAACCAATTTTTGAAGCGTGTTGATAACACATTAGTAGTGAAGGATGATGTGGCCATAAAAATTTTATTGGGTAATGAGTAATTATCAAGTAAATAATATCAGTTAGTAGTGGAGGCTGGGAGAGGTTTTCGATGAATAATAATTCATATTACCGTTTGAATTCACACTGGTTTTTGATGAGTAAATATCAATAAAGCAGTTGACTGCGTTCATCAACGCAGAGATATGTGCCATTCGTGCAAATTTGAGTAGCTAAGAATACCGAACTGAATGAGACTCATCAATCATTTTTCTTTATTTTAATGCTCTAACAGCCAACGCCATGGCAATTCAGAACATACCGACTTGTCGTCATTCTCGAATGATGACAACGTGATCTACTCAGTTGTTAGATTTCTAAAGAAATACGCTTAAAAAGCTCAGTTTAGATCACCATGATTGTCCATTCATAAATATCATGTTTCATTAACCTTGAAAAACAGATTTCCACCCTCATCTTATTGTTATGAGTTCCTGTCATCAACGACAGGAGAATAGAGAGGATATCCTTGTGACTACAATCGTTTCAGTCCGTCGTAACAATCAAGTTGTGATTGCTGGTGATGGTCAAGTCTCCCTTGGCAATACCGTAATGAAAGGCAATGCTAAAAAAGTGCGTCGCCTTTACCATGAAAAAGTACTTGCAGGTTTTGCTGGCGGTACGGCTGATGCATTTACTCTTTTTGAGCGTTTTGAAGCTAAGCTCGAAATGCATCAAGGCCATTTGCTCCGCTCTGCTGTCGAATTAGCTAAAGACTGGCGCACGGATCGTATGCTACGAAAGTTAGAAGCCATGCTCGTAGTTGCCGACGGTGAAAGCTCCTTGATCATTACTGGTAACGGTGATGTGGTTCAACCGGAACACGATTTAGTCGCTATTGGATCAGGTGGTAATTTTGCTCAAGCCGCCGCATTAGCATTACTAGAAAATACTGAACTTAGCGCGAAAGAAATTGCCGAAAAAGCATTAACCATCGCTGGCGATATTTGCGTATTCACCAATCAGCACAAAACGATTGAAGAACTCACTTACTAAGCGGTAACGAATTATGTCTCAAATGACTCCACGTGAAATTGTTCACGAACTCGATTCACACATCATCGGCCAGCATAAAGCCAAACGCGCTGTAGCAATTGCATTACGTAATCGCTGGCGCCGGATGCAGCTTGACAGTGATTTACGTCAAGAAATCACTCCAAAAAATATTTTAATGATTGGCCCAACGGGTGTCGGTAAAACTGAAATTGCCCGTCGTCTTGCCAAGCTGGCTGACGCACCATTTATTAAAGTTGAAGCGACTAAATTTACCGAAGTTGGTTATGTTGGCAAAGAAGTTGAGCAAATCATCCGTGATTTAACAGACTCAGCGATTAAACTCACACGCGAACGATACATGAAACAAGTTCGCCACCGCGCAGAAGAAGCTGCTGAAGAGCGTGTGCTTGATGCATTATTACCACCAGTAAAAGATGACTGGGATAAAGACAACAATAAAGACTCTTCAACACGCCAAGTGTTCCGTAAAAAACTGCGTGAAGGTCAATTAGACGACAAAGAAATTGAAATTGATGTGGCCGCTTCTCAGATAGGTGTTGAAATAATCTCGCCGCCTGGCATGGAAGAAATGACCAATCAGCTTCAGGGCATGTTCCAAAACATGGGACAAGCGCCTTCTAAGCGTAAAAAGCTTAAAATTCCAGATGCGCTTAAGCAACTTGTCGAAGAAGAAGCCGCCAAGCTTGTTAATCAAGAAGATCTGAAGGAAAGTGCCATTGAGCTTGTTGAACAACACGGCATTGTATTTTTGGATGAAATCGACAAGATTTGTAAACGTGGTGAATCATCAGGCCCAGACGTTTCTCGCGAAGGCGTTCAACGTGATTTATTGCCATTGGTTGAAGGCTGTACTGTCAATACCAAGCACGGCATGGTGAAAACCGATCACATTTTGTTTATTGCCTCTGGTGCATTCCAGATGTCAAAACCTTCTGATTTGATCCCTGAACTGCAAGGTCGATTGCCGATCCGCGTTGAACTTGATCCATTAACGGCCAATGACTTTAAACGTATATTGACTGAACCTAATGCATCATTAACGGAGCAGTACGTTGCTTTGATGTCAACAGAAGGTGTCACTATCAAATTTACTGAAAATGGCATTGACGCCATTGCCAACGCCTCATGGCAAGTGAACGAGCGGATCGAGAACATTGGTGCTCGTCGTTTACATACGGTAATGGAACGTTTGATGGAAGAAATGTCTTACGAAGCTTCTGATAAATCAGGTGAAAGTTTGGTTGTCGATGCAGACTATGTAAATGGACATCTTGATAATTTGGTCAAAAACGAAGATTTAAGCCGCTTCGTTTTATAACAAATTTTTGTTGTTTTACTTTGAAGAAAAGGCCAATTTATTTTGGTCTTTTTATTTTAGGAGTTCCTTATAGTGAACATCCCAACAGTCACAGACTTAAAGCTAAAACGAAAAAGTCGCCAACTCGAAGTGACGTTGGACGACGGTATGACTCATCAACTCAGCTGCGAATTTTTACGGGTCCATTCACCTTCAGCCGAAGTACAAGGGCATGGTAATCCAATCCTTGTTGCTCACAAAAAGATGGTCAACATTACTCACGTTGAAATGGTGGGTCACTATGGTGTCAAGTTAGTATTCGATGATGGTCACGACACGGGCATTTATTCATGGTCAGTGCTTTATCATCTCGTCACACAATATGATGAACTATGGCAAACCTACCTAAGCAGACTGGCAGAAGAAAAAGCGTCACGAGAAGCAATTATTCCTATGGTAATAAAATACCGCCCATAAATAGATTTAACTCTAAAAATCAAACAATAATGAGCACTTAAAGTCATTTCACTGTTCTACTTCCATTATATTTCATCATTAAACCTTCTACTGATTCAGCCCTCATTCAGCCTCTACCCTATATCAAGGTAGTGCACCAGATGCTTGTTGGTTCACTTACGCCTAAATTAAGCTTCATGCTTACAATCAGCATTACTTCTTTTTTATAGACACTCCATGTCTGGAGAAGTGACGTCAAAGCTCCGTGTGCGCTTTAAAACATGACGATTCAAAAAGTTTCAGTCATAAGAATAGTTTTAAAAGTTAACATCACAGGAATATAATATGACAATCAACAAACATTGGTCGCTACTTGCTACGCTCATCAGTGCCTCTTTATCCGGTTCAGTTTTCGCTGCAGACATCATCAAGCTGGACTCATTGCCTCAAATTTCTATTAATAACAGCGGATTCAGTCAGCAAGGTCAACTCGATCAAGGTACTCAATTTAAAGTCAGCAAAAAAGTAAAACTTGCAAACGGAAAAACAAAATATCGTTTACAACAGTACTACCAAGATGTACCTGTTTTTGGATTTTCCGTTAGTGCAGCTAAAGGCAACTTAGGTCAATACACGCAAACAGTTGGCAATGCTGCAACTCACTTTAGTCAGAATACAAACTTTGTAACGCCAAACATTACGGCAGACGAAGCCATGGCGATATCGATGCCAGTTTCGGTGTTAAGCACCGCAATTGATCAAGATAATATTGAAAACAAAGAAACCAAGCTTTGGATCTATCTCGATGCGAATAACCAAGAGCATCTTGCTTATATCACTAATTATTTTGTGAAAGGGCCACAACCAAGTCGTCCGTTTACCGTAGTCGATGCGCATTCAGGCGTTATTCTCGATAGCTGGGAAGGGTTAACCACTGATGCTATTGGTACGGGCTCTGGTGGTAATGAGAAAACAGGCAAATATGAGTACGGTGTTGATTATCCAAACATTAATGTCACTCAAAAAGGCGACACATGCTACATGAACAATGAACATGTGATGACCATTGATTTATCGCATTGGCATTTTTGGAACAGCTGGCTGAATAAACCTGTCAAGTTTGATTGCCCACGTTATGAAGAAAAAGCGATCAACGGCGCTTATGGTTCAGTGAATGATGCGCAATTCTTTGGCGGCGTGATATTCGACATGTACAAAGATTGGTTTGATGCCGCTCCACTTACTATGAAGTTAGTGATGAGAGTGCATTACATGTGGGGTTATAACAATGCCATGTGGAACGGGAAAAATATGACCTTTGGTGATGGTCAAGGTCTTTTCTATCCTCTGGTTGCGCTCGATGTTACTGCACATGAAGTGAGTCATGGGTTTACCGAGCAAAACTCAGGATTAATCTATAAAGGCCAATCAGGCGGTATGAACGAAGCGTTCTCTGACATGGCTGGCGAGGCCGCTAAGTTTTATATGCGTGGCTCTAATGACTTTATGGTTGGTGCTGATATTGTCAAAGACGAGAAAACACTCGGTGAAGCACTCCGATATATGGATGATCCAACCAAAGACGGTACTTCAATTGGCAATGCTAAAGATTATACCTCCAGCTTAGATGTTCACCATAGCTCTGGCGTTTACAACAAAGCCTTCTACACGCTTGCTACTACTGATGGTTGGGATACGAAGAGTGCCTTTGAAACATTTGCAGCCGCTAATCAACTTTACTGGAATTCGAACAGCAGCTTTAAAGACGGTGCTTGTGGCGTCGTGAATGCCGCGAAAGATTTAGATAGAAGCCAAGATGATGTACTGGCTGCATTCTCGGCCGTTGGCATTAGTGAGCCATGTAGCTAACACTGTACAATAATAACTAGTTCGATTTTAACGCTACATGTACATCAGTACATGTAGCGTTTTAGTGAGAAAAACTTAATTATTTGATCGACGATATTAATTATTTTACGAAGGGTTACTTTATGCCATTTTTAAAGCGTCAATACTTCGGACAGTTTTCAATTAGGTGACAATAACAGCCAAGTAAGTTATTGAATTTTATAGAATTGCATTTTTAAAAACACTTTCAATAATATGTTGAAATTCAATGAATTATAAAAAGTGTCCGAACTATTGAAGCGTGTAAGTCTGTTTATATTTATCGCTGCAAGTAATTTTATTTCGCCATTATACGCGGCACAAGTTGTTCGTTTAGGCACTGACATTCAAACTTCACATTCCGGGATCAATGCCAATGCCACTGATTCCGTTCAGCTCGATAAGGCCACCGATTTCAAAATCAGTAAAACAATTACCATACCCAATGGCAAAAAGAAATATCGTCTTCAACAGTATTATCAAAATATTCCTGTTAACGGTTATAGCGTTACTAGCAATACGGCAGAGACCAAACGATTTCTAGCAATGAATGGTAAAGTTTTATCGAGACCATCGAGCAGACTTTTCGATCGGTAGTGAAATTATGAAAACCATGCCCGCTGCACGTTATTTGGACGAGCCCCACAAAGACGGATATTCAATTGATCATGTTCATCAGTATCGCTCTCAGGCATTAACATACATTATGCCAGTGGTATTGTTAATAAGGCCTTTTATACCACGTTAGCGACAACAAAAAGCTGGACGATCAAATCTACTTTTCGAACTTTCGCTTTAGCCAATCAATTGTATTGGAATACCCAAAGTAATTTTTCGGATGCCGCGTGCGGTGTATATCAAGCCGCTGAGGATATGGATTTTAATCCCGAAGATGTGGTTCATGGATTTAGTGTGGTTGGTATTACGCCATGTGACGAACTTAATCTTGGCTAACGCCAGAGAAAATGGCTTGCAGTCTTGATAACATTGCCGTAAAAAAGCAGCATTGTTTTTACTAAAGAAAACTACCCTAATGAATCAAAACATTGCCCTAGAGTTAGCAGCACGCCGTTTAAATGGAGAGCCAGGTGACACGCTCTGTGAAAACGAAAAACCAAAAGATTTTGAAGACGGTTTGTCACTGCAGCAACGTGTAAGTGAACAGTACTGTAAGTTAGCCAACACCCATGTTGCTGGTTGGAAATGCGTGTTACCGACCGCGACGACCACCATGCTTGCACCTTTGTTTGCTGACAGCCTGTATGATCTTACGCCGCAATGCCCACTCTATGCTTCAACTGACGATATGGCGTTGATAGAGCCTGAAATTGTATCAACTTTTGCTCATGATCTTCCTGTACGCGAAACGCCTTATTCAGACGCTGAAATTGAAGCTGCTATTGGCAGTACACGTTTCGCACTGGAGCTTATGCAAAGCCGTTATCAATCACCGAATGAAGCCACTTTTTTCGAAGCGCTGGCGGATGGGTTATTGAATCAAGGTGTGTATCTTGGAGCAGAGGTCAACTCCCAAGTATCTATTGATCAAATGGACAGATTTCGGTTAACTGTGACCGCTGGCGCTAGCGTCAGTAATAACGCACCAGCTGAAGTATTATTTGATAAAGCCGTTACTCACCCAAATCAGCATCCACGCGTCGGTTTATACTGGTTAGTGAACTTTTTATCAGAACGTGGCATTGGTATTCAAGCTGGGCAGCGTGTAATAACGGGCTCTTATGCGGGTATTATAAAAGTGCCATTCAATCGCCATATCACGTTGCAATATGGCGGATTAGGTGAAATACAACTCGAGTTTATTCGCAAATAAATCACTGTGTTTGAGTTGATTCGTTAATCGGTAAATAAACTTGCTTCTGCCAATCAAAACGGTAAGTTTTACCTTCCCATTGATAGCGGGTTTTCCCATCAACTTGAATAACCCTCGCATTATCTGGCAAACGCGTAGCGCCTTTAGAATAGCTCATACTCGTAGTGACTTGCGTAGCTTGAGTTTGTTGAGCTTGGCTTTGTTGAACTTGAGTTTGGCGGTCTCGAAATTGCGTTTCGTTACCCCATTGGTCTTGAAATATTTGTTCAGCACCAAACAGCAACGGTAAAGTGAACAACGTATTGGTGAAATGGTTTGATCTAAAACTGTTGTGGCGTTGATGATAAGGGCGGTAATGACGTTGATGATGGTTTCGCCAAAATTTATTCTTCCAGAATTTCCCTTTCCACACATGTTGAGGTTTCCAATGACCGTAACGATTTGATGAACCAAAATGATGATTTCGATTATGTCTGCGCTCATGTCGATTAGATGAATGTTTGGAGTGTTCTGAATACTGACTATGCTGAATTAAGCTTGCATGATCAACGACAAAACTACTGCCATGCGGTTCGATTTTTTTGTTGTTTTGTGACGCCACACTCGATGAAACATACAACAATAGGAAGCAGCATGAAAATAGCAATAATGCTTTCTGAACCGAAAAAAGCCATGATTTAGGATTATCTTTACATGAAATGAGTTGAGTATACACAGAGCACCTCTATCAGTTTATGAGCACTTAATTGTAACGCCTA
>VSKX01002296.1_pt1 | contig 11753 bp, 14 predicted proteins | sample 4799481 | NCBI WGS metagenome assembly VSKX01 (sample SAMN12179537, study PRJNA552185) | sponge metagenome | biome: deep-sea hydrothermal plumes; feature: spots directly above weak diffusing fluid; material: sea water; isolation source: sponge from the Swan site of a hydrothermal vent ...
AACGGTAGCTAGCTATAATATACATGATGTGGTTGAATAAATGCAGTTAAGTAGCTAATTGTCACAGTCAAATGATCGTACTAAGTATGCCGAGAAAAAGGTTGCATCTCGTCTTCCTTGAGCGCAGCATCCGAGCTCATCACGGACTGGAATCTTGACAGAAATAGAGCCCCCTGCACAGATTTTAAACAGCCTTCCCGTGAAAGTCGTTGCCCCAAAGTCAGTTGTGTTTGTTGTCGTATAGGCATTGGTGAGAATCGAATGAGGCCTTTGTGTGCAATTGGTTTCCACTTTGAGTTGATGTTGAGCATACCTTGATTTCCGTCCTTTACTGAACTGTTCGAAGTACACTTGACTGGAGACATAGTAGAAACCACACTCTGGGACATACAGCTTCTTGTCAGCTTGATTAAAGATCATTCCTCCAACTACGAATGCACCACCACTAAACCTTTTTTCACAGTGCCAGTGGGTGGTACGGAAGGCCCCATCTGTGAATAATGAGATTAACATTATGCAGTAGTCAATTATTAGTTGACGATTGACTCGACATGCATGATAGCTATATAGTGTATAATTTTGCTCTGATATTTCGACTCACCGAGAGGATCGACGTCTTTCCAGAGGCGTGAGAATCCAACAATGTTAGCAGCAGGGAGGGACTGCAGAGGGAAAGAAATGTTGCTGCATTCAATTATAACATTGCATATGGGCCAGGCCGTCAGTTACAATTACGCTATAGCTACTGCAGGACTATTATAGTATAGAGCTACAATGTTATAGTGCACGTGACACCCTATAGAGTATATGATGTGTATTAACTCACATCATTTGTTTTGTTTGAGGGGCATGATGCAGGATTCCATCTGCTGTTGCTGTTTGGGGCTCTTCTCTGAATAATAACAACTTCATCTTCCATTACCTATCATAAAAAATGTGTTAAAATATTCTCAAATCCGTATAATATACACATAATAGCTACACTGCATTTCAGTTAGAGGTGTTATTTTACCGGTAATTTTGGTCTTGCATCTGTGTTAGCAGATTCGTCAGTTAGTGACGGAGCAGCTGCTGCAATAGCAACGAAGAAAGCAGTCAGGATAAGTAGTTTTGGAGAGCAGATCATGATTTCTTGGGTTGAGTTGAAGAAGAAGAAGAGTCGAAAATTTCTTGACTTGAGAGGAACACTTGATTAATCCTTGAAGAGCAGTTGCTGTTGATCTGATTCTGTTGCATTTGTTGGCTCTCTTTTATAGTCATTCTCTTGCAGTGTGTGTGTGTCTCAGTGGGTGGGAGGCTTTGGGAGTAGTTTTCCACTAGCTGTTGGGGATTACAGAGAAGAGCGGTGTTGTGTAGTTGACTGTAGGGAGAGTGTGGGATTTAGTTTGTGGTCAAATGGTTACTACAAATAGTGAGCTTTCAGTATTTTTGAAACATGCATAAACATCGGGATGTGGGGACAATATGTTCTAATTATCACCCTAACTACTTCCCACGAATTTACCAACCAGCTATAGTGATAAGATTGTTTTGCGTATTATAGTTCTGATTCATAATTTCCCACAATGTCCTATCAGCTATTGTTTTCGTCCCTTTTCTATTATCCATTGTTCCCAATGTATGCGGCAATGCACACTCACCCACAACCGCCACTAGCTCAAATTACACATTAAAAACGTTTATAGCTAGCTATAAAAATTAATGTTGTTTGCTAAGCGGCGCTTGCACTATCACCGGAAAAACGGTCCCTCCCAAAAGTGGTCCGGGAGACCATTTTACTGAACCACTTTGACTGCCAGGAAAGGTCCCTCATTGCATCAGGGTTATAAGGTAGGGGTTGGAGTCAGAGTCAGGGCTAAAGGCGGGTTCACAATACACGCAAACGCGTCGCTCTGTGGGGGGTTGTCGCGCAATTTTATGCAGGAATAGACTTGAGTTCTATTCCTGTGACAGCGTTGCGACCATGTCGCGTCAACGGTTGCGTGTATTGTGAACCCGCCTTAAGAGATAGAGGTAAATACACGTGTGTTTGACCTCGGACTAGTAGACCAAAATTTCTGCGACAGCACACTAATACCACAAAGTGCACTTTAATTAAGTAATTTCTTACTCAATCACAAATTAAGGTTTTTCATGTACAAAGCATATGGTAACACTACGGTATGTACTTTTGACACTATACTACTATATAATAATATGGCTGGCTACCCCTTGGTTGTAGGTTTGTGGAAAATTGAGTTTTTATATTGTACATGGCCTAGCTATGGGACTATAGATTCTATCAAAGGCGTATTGATTCTATACAGCTTTGATAATAGTTTCCAGTGAATATGGTAAACTGCCATACTATTGAGATACTACCAATGGTGCCGTGGTAAACTCTGCCATACTATTGAGATACTACCAATGGTTATCTCTAAGTATTTCCCTGCATGCAACATCCCTTTAGTAGTTAAAATTGTGTACTGACAATGTATAGCTCCACAATTACATCCATGCATATCCTGAGCACACACCACACTAAAGTATATCATTGGGGAACACACCTTACAATATCTGGTAGCTACCATCACATTGACTTAATTGTCTTTAATTCTGCATGTTATTTCGATTTCTAGTATTATGTTTCAACTCTGACTTATACCATGGGTGCCAGGTCATGTGCAGTGGCTAATTATAATCATAAAAAATTACATAAATAAATAAAAGTTAAAAATAGCTATACAATATCATTTTATACAATATCATTTTAATAACACTAGATGAGAATGTCAATTGAGTTTGTTATTTCATTGATGCTTGTTGTAATAGTTGTCGTAGTCGAGTTGTGTCGGAGGGGTGGTGAGTATACGGTCTTTGGTCCAGCCACATCCCATCTCTCTCATCAGATAGGCAGAGAAGTAGGTGATGGTATCCATGCCACCGGGACAACATGGAGACCTGTCCTCTTTCACCGGTACATTCATCGAAATCCTTCCTCCAGCACAAATCTTAACAACATCTCCTAAGAAAGTCGAAGTTTTCGACATTCTGTTGGTTTCTCCGAGAGATGAAATGGACTCTAGCTGCAGCGTGTCCTCTTCCCCACCGCAGTTTCTCTCCACGGTGAGTTGGTGGAGTACAAACTGCTGTTGGTTCTCCGGTGTGTAGTCGTAGTACATCTGACTGGAGACGTAGTAATACCCACACTTAGGTACGTAGAGCTTCTTGTCAGTTTGGTTGAAGTACATTCCACCATCCACGAATGCACCCCTTCTCTCGGTGCACATCCAGTGAGACTGGTAGCCCCAGGCATCAGCTGACACGGAGGGATCTGTGCATGCATGGGGAGAGAATATCTACTGTGAACAGTTGGTTACAGATTTGCATCATCATCAAGGTTCTTGAGTAGCTAATTAGCTAGTGAGTTTACCAGGATTGCTCGGAGAGGGCATGTTCTTCACTGTCCACTTTCCACCAGTACCAGTAATGTGAGCAGCTGGATGAGACTGCAGTCAGGAAAGCAACGAAATAATTATAGATAGCAAGCATCTCATCAAGTCAATGTATAGTGATTACCAATTAGAGTACCATTGTAGTGATTACCAATTAGAGTACCATTGTAGTGATTACCAATTAGAGTACCATCGTAGTGATATATAATAATTATGTAATCTATTATTATACTTACATCATTGGTCATGAGAGAGTAACAGGATTTTTCTCTGCTGCTGCTGCTGGCACCACCACGACGCGAACTACCACGCTCTGATCTACGCTGTCGAACCAGCTGCACAGACATGAAATAAATAATAGCTAATTGCATCTAAATAACAATCATACGTACCTCATTAAGCATGTCTGCCTTATTCTCCAGGCTGGTCACGCTCTCGGTGGTGGCCGATGAGTGACTGCTGTGAGATATTGAAACTGAAAGGACGGCAATAGTTGTACACACAGCAGCAATGAGAGCAATGACGGCCAACACCAGGACCGAGGCGAGAGCAATCTTTAGCTTATTGTCACAGAAGGATCCATTTATTCTCTTCGTGTTTTCATCTCCCTTGTGGAGATCTTTTTTGACCTGCTCTGATGAACTCATGTTGTTTGTCGTTTTGTTAGGCAGTTTGCTATTTTCAGTTTTTTTTTTGCTTCTTTCTCTGTTTGGAGCTGTCTTATTTTTTTTCTGCAGCACCCATGCTTATATAGCCAGCAACTAGTTATTTGAGTTTTGAATCAGGGGGGGTTCATTTCAGTTAAGGGGGACTTCCCTGCTAGTTACAAATCTTCATGATGTCAGCCAAATGTGGTTAAAAGAGATAATATTATTTTTTCCCCCCAAGTGTGTGACTTGGGAGAGTTGAAAGTTATGCAAACATGTCTACTATGTATACACAACACCAACGACAACAAAATCACGACAAAATCCACCTGTCCTCCTGAAGCAAACAATGATTATAATAGCTATGATAACTAGTAATTGTCTAGAGATTTGAATTCCTCGAAACCATATTGGGCAACACAAAAAAATAGTAAATAAATAGTGAAAATTAACTACGTAACTGTAATCCAGACTGAATGGTTAAAAATCTACAATTAATTTTTGATGACAATTTCTAAGTGAGGGATTAAAAACTCAGGAGTTGAATGCTCCTAGTGTTGCTGCCTTTTGAACAAAATTCTTTGCAAGTGAGCTTTCTAGCTGATCAAATGATTCTGATTGGACAATCTTGGTCATGTGATTTAGTGAAAACCTCATACACTGATCATCCAACGCCTACAGAAAAACAATGACTTAGTTGCAACAAAATATAGAAATCATAGATCAACAACCAATATAGGAAATCATAGTTGTACAGCCAGAAATTATCTGAATACACGTGTTGGTACGTACTTGTGTTCTGTACTTGTGAGCGATGGCAAAGAGAGTGATGACATTATCGACTGTGACTCGTTGACAGATGAGTCGCTCGCACTTGTTCTTGAGGTTTGTCTCACAGTACGAGTCAGCCAGGTCCAGTATACCTGCATGCGTTCATTGACAGAGGAGGGGTGGGGTTAAACGATGATTTATAATATGACGCTAAAAATGGTGACAATACGCTGGAATAGGACTATATTCTGTATGTGCCTAAGCTGATGCTACGACGCTACGTAAGCATCATATCCTTTACTCTGTACATAGTTTGACAGACTAAATACACGTGGTAGCTATTGTAAACAGTGTGAGATGTCAAAGTGATGAGGAAATTGGGAGCGGTTGGTTATTTTTTTACTACAGTGAAGGGTGTGTTTCAGTTAACATCCAGTTGACTAACTCCTGGAACAACCAGATACAGTAAAATGCCTTGGTTGTTGATCCTATAGCAATGGCATGTTATGATGATACAATATAAGCAAACAATGTACGAACAAGACAGCTTGTTTAGAGTCCTGGGGAGCTCCCTTCATTATAGAGTGTACGAAATAGAGTGTACGAAATATCCCCTCATGCAAATTTAATGACTAATTAGAATTAGAATTAAATGTTTATTTAAAAGTCCCAGGGTGTTTCTGCAGCTACTGCTGCCATAATAGAACTGTACTGTAGCACGGAGGTAAGGATACACACACAATGCCTCGTCATCCTCAAACACACCTGTGTGTGTACATACCAATAGTCTCAAATTGACTTTCAAATGACTTTCAATTTATCAAAATTAAGCCACTCGTGCAACTTGTAGCATGCATGGTCATTGGAAAACAGATTACTAAAATTAAAACTCTAGGAGCACACACACACTGACCAATGGCCTCCTCAGTGCTCGATACCTCAATCTGGTCAGTGTAGAGGTACTTGAGGAACAAGAAGTAGATGTGGTATGGAAAGTGGCAGATCTCAAGAGTTCTGCAAGCAGAGAGACACACTAACTACAAGTGGTGGGTGCTTCGTGAATACAGAATACACACTAACAATAATAACTAAGATTGTGTATGCAAACAGATGATGGGCACATCATAGGCAACAATGTCCACAAACACACACACACATACACATACACACGAGCAAACACACACACGCAAACACACACCTACACACACACACCTACACGCACACACCTACACGCACACACCTACACGCACACACCTACACGCACACACCTACACGCACACACCTGCACGCACACATTTTTGATGGTGCTAGCATAAACGCTAGCCACTTACTCAGTGCGTCCCTCATTCCACTTCCCTTCTTGAAACATGGAGTAAAAGTGCTCACACCTGTGCAAGAATAAAGGGAGGCGAGGGGAATATGAGTTTAATACCCACCACCTATATGGTTTCCATGCAGCAGTTATCATATTCTGTTTCCCCTGAGGTGGTTGGTTGATATAAGGCGGCTGGGACAGCTCTTACCAACCACTGAAACTATTTGTGTGGCTTTTCCATCGTAAATATGGACTGGAGTAAACAGTGGCAGATAAGCTGGAACTACCCTAAAACAGCCATTTAAAAAATCAAAGAGCCATTCACAGGAAATGGCTTAATTACTATATGCATCTCTGTGTAATTGAGTGCTGTGTAATTTAGTGTCTGCTAGCTCATACTGTGGGATTTTTTCACCTCATTCTGAGAATGGCCTTGTGTACGTGTATTTCCTTACCCTCTACTAGGACAGTCAGGTCTGATGTGTTCTGTGTGGGACAAAGCATACCAGAGATCAATACAGCGTTATTACTACTATATACTACCTGTAGACAGGTTGGCAACACACCACAAGCAATATTCTAGGAGATTGACTAAGTAGCTGTAACTTCAAGTTTGCACCATAGCTAAAGTCAAATTGATTTGAGTTAAAACTTGGCCATACTTCAATATTCACCATTGTTGATGTTCAATCCCGGTTCAGACAATACCAAGATAATATCTCACCAATCAAAGTTAGCTATTTTCATTGTAGGATATATGTAGGCAAATTTTACTATGTTCCCAATGTAAATTTACTTCCTGTCTACTGCTGGGCTCGACTCAAAATCAATTTGATCATAGCTATCTATCTAGAGGGAACTTCTAAGACGTGTGCAATACACAGTAGTATACTCAACTATATCATCAAATCGCTCGGCAATGCACTTGACTAAGCCTCCTCCAGCCTCTACATTCTCTGAAGGAACAAAGTAATATTTAGACCACACTTAGCTGCATGGGACTAAATGTCAAAGACAGTGATTAATTGTGTAGTGCATACAGTAGGTAGACTGACACACCTAATGTGATGGTTCTCCACATGCTAGATGGTGTGGCAAAGCAGGCAAATATGTCGTCTAAAGATGAGAACTTTGTTTCCAGAGGAGACAGAACACTTTGACCACGACACATGCCCCACATAAACACCTGTGAAGATTTTAAACTTTAAACAGTAAAATGCAGTCAAGGACAATTTAAAGCTGACATAGTCTAATAATACGTAGCAGTTATAGTGTAAAATGAGCAATAGAGTACCTTCTGATTGAGGAGGGTGGCAGCAGAAATGTGACTATTATGGCTAGCTGCTATCTCAACAAACCTAAAAAGAAGAAAATACATTTCCATTACACAGAGAGGTCTAGCCTCGTTCAGGCCACTATTTCTTATTAGAAAAATACGGTTTTTAATTACAACCTGGGAACAAGGGTAACCTCTTAAATTCAAAACCTCCAAAGTTATAATTGTCCAAAAATTTATGGATTTTGACCAGTGACAACAGAAGTTTAATCGTTCAAAACCTCCAAAGTTATTTTGTAACAACAGAAGTTTAATCATTGGAAGGTCTTTTTAAGAGCTATTGAATAAACACTTTAGTTACATATGAAACACAAGTTAATTATAGGCTTTCAAAGGTAGCTAGCTCAAAACAGCTCAATTTTGACGGATTTCAACCAATCACCGAACTCTAATCTAAACACATCATTGGAAAATCCTTTTCAAGAGCTACTGAATGAACACTTTAAAATTGAACATAATTATACAGTAAAGGTAGCTTCAAAACACTCATTTTCAGAAAAAAGTTGACTAATCAAAAAACTTTAATACAAACACATCATTGAAAAGGCCCTTTCAAGAACTACCATGAACACTGAACATACAAAACACTGGCGTAGCCAAGAATTATAGGGAGGGGGTGCTTTGAGGGTAGTTGTAGGATAGAGATGGCGCTTTGTGCCAGATATCCCCGGTGCAGACCGCCAAAAATGTTGGATACCGTAAACCACACCCACCAATTTTAAGTATTTTCACTTCCTGCTTACATAGTTATTGCAAAAAAAAGGGCTGCAAGGGGCCTAGGGGCGCAGGCATAGCAATACTATTATAGTGAGAAGGACGGTTCATCGTCAGACATAGTCACAGGAGACAGTGGGGATTCAGAATCAGACGTCATAGAAGGAGGTGAATAATCTCGATCTAAGACACTGGGTGTACTAGACCTACGAATTGATTCAGTCATTCATTTGTGTTGCTTTGCTTTTATCAATAATTAATGTTCATCGCTTTCAGTTTGGCTGGGCTCCAAGTCCAGGACCTTCTCGACATACTTGTACAGTGACATTTTGTAGTCAGCAGTGCATGCAGTGCAGGCCTAAAATTAATTATTGATGCATGCAGGAAGTGAATACTGTGACCGTGCAACCGTTACCATGCAATCAAATTTAGCAATACATTTTTTTTTTCATAAAACGTACGTAGTATTATAGATCAGCTATTAAGTAACAGTTTTATGTCTAGGCAAACAGCTAGTTTAGTATGCAGCTAACAAGCTAGATCTGGAGTGCTGAGCTCAACAAGTAAGCTTCGGACATGCAGTAAGTTAGGCAGGGGGGGGGGGGGGCTCAAGCACCCAAAGCACCTCCCCTGCCTACGCCCCTGAGTTATAGGCTCTCAAAAGTTAGCTACCAAAATATATTATAAAGAAAAAAGCACAGGTGGTACGTATGTCAATGCTCACCTGTCTAGGTCAGTGGCCACCTGAGTGGGCATGAGGAGGTTGGTCTTTGTCCCATTGCCCAGTTGACCATACACATTAGAGCCCCAGGCGTACAGTCTGCCATCATCAGTTAGTGCCAGCACATGAGCATAGCCACACACCACCTGCATGAGAACAATTAAATTAACATATGCAACTACCGTGATATGAGATACTCACATACCGAGATACGAGATACTCACATACCGTGATATGAGATACTCACATACCGTGATACATGAGGTAAAGATGATACGTGAGGTAAAGACTACTCAATAAACAACTAAAAACCGATTATAAACACTGTATACACGTAAAGATAGCACTTAGAAACACTGCATGTATACAGTGTACACTCACTTCTTTGATGAAGACATCGTGCAGTTGTGTTTTGTATGGAGTGCACTGATTTGAGTAGGAGCCGATGCCAAGTTGTCCAAAGCCGTTGTAGCCCCAGGTGAATACCTCACCTTTGTGAGAGAGGGCCACGGACGAGGCCTGAGCACACCCCACTGACACACACGGCACTCCCACTGCAGTGACAGCAGGTTAGGTACGTAGGATGGCTGATAATTAACAAATTTATAGTTATGCAGAACTGGCGAACTTTTTATACTCATCTGACAGCACATTATTATATAATTTAAGCCTGGTTCAGAATATGACGCTGGAGCTTGCTCGTGTAGCATCACGAGCGGTAAAAACGCTCGACTAGACCAAGGTTCTACTCAGTGACAAGCGTTTCCGGACGCTCGTGATAAGCTCCAGCATCAATATTGTGAACCAGGCTATACATGGGAACACCTTTGATTATAGGCATTATTGTACAACATTATGACAGCTGTAGAATCTCTTAGAATGTACATTCTCCTATACATGTGAACAAAGCGTATTTGTTGCAAAAGTGTAAACATGGTCGTACGTATGATGTGTAGACAGACTGCTGACTATACCCAGAGTATCTTCCACTCGTCTTGGTGTGGTGTGATTGGTCATATCACCTGATCCCACCTGACCATAGTTGTTGTAGCCCCACGCATACACCTGCAGCAAACAAAACAACAACATAACTGAACAATTAGCAGTATCTCAACATCACACTGTCATGTATGTGTTTAAATTGGAAGACGATAGAGTAGCTTCCAACAATAAGTAGAACTACTACGATCCTTCTTAGAAGCTGGCTTCTACTGAGCAGACACACACATGCAGGGGCCCCTCTCCGCACTACTGCATATATTAAAGGAAGATGATGGTAGCTTCCAACAATACGGTTCCAGGAGCTGGCTTCTATTGAGCAGACATGTATATGTACACACACACGCAGGACCTCTCCTAAATATTATTAGTATGTGCTAAATTAAAGGAAGAGACGGTACTAGCTTCCAACAATGCAGTCAAGTAGGCGAGCTAGTTTCTATTGAGCACACACAGTCACACACATACAGGGACTCACTTCTCCTCCCTGAGTGAGAGCCAGTGTGTGGTGCCCCCCACATGCTACCTTGGCCACTTGTACACCGTCAAGTAATCCTCGCACCCTCCCTGGAGTGCAGCCTTGTCCTATCGTGATGGACATACCCTGACCTAACTGTCCGTAGCCGTTGTGACCCCAGGTGAACAGCTGGCCATTCGTTGTGACAGCAACCACATGCGGTCCACTTCCATACACAAAATGATAAATATCTGAATGAGAAAACATCACCATTCATACACGGTGCAATGCCTAGGAGACCATTTCCCATTTGTACAAAAAAAAAACCTGGGCTGCTGGCCCTGCTATACGCGCTAAACTTATCATAATTATGTGATAATAATAATGATGACGTGCCTTTCTTGCAGAGTTGCTCCACTTTCCTCGGCAAGAGAGAGCTCCTTGAGTCCCCAATACCCAGGCACCCGTTGTCATTAGCACCCACTGAATACACATCATCGTCCTGGGTCACTAGGAGGGCTTCGTTAGCAGCAGACCCAAACACACACGCCAACTTGGCAGTCTGTAGGAAGTTTATGTCTAAAAGACTAAATATTGGCCACCTCAACAGCTTCGACTCCCTCAGTGACCCCTCCATTATATCAACCTGTATGTATACAAGGAGAATATTAGTAGTAGCTAATATCTAGGGTTAGGGTTAAGGAAGGAAGGGTGTATCTTTTTAAAACTCACACAGGATGATATATATCTGAAGTGAAGGTGTTTACCTAACTAGTACAGAGATTTCATCTCGTGTTAACGAGAAACAGAGCAGCAATCGATATAATGACCTCAGAAAACTGACATACTCAACTCCCTCCAGTAATTAATTCAGCAGGAGAGCTAGAAGCCAGCTAGCTAACTAGAGCTGGCCCAGATCCTCATTATGTGCCACACCTCCAAAACAAAAAATGCAGCCACACCCATTTAGGGCATGTCTGTCCGGTTTGTAGTGCAGGGTGGAGCTCACTGCAGGAGACACCCACGCAATGTCTAGTGGGCGTGGTTCAGCTAACCAAGCAACAAGATCAAGATGAGCACTCATTTTCTTTGTCGTTGTTTTCAGCACCAGAAGCTACAATTTCCCCTCAGATTCGACGTAGGTAATCCTTACCACATGAATAACTTTGTGTGTGATTTTCTGTTCTCCTTGTAGAGCACTTCTCCCTTTACACCCCTGAGAAACCCAGTGAAAAGCATCACCACATGCACTCAGGCTCACAACCTTACTGCTGTATTGAATAATGCAAAGTGCATACGTACACAATGTTTTAACGCAAGGTATCATACAACGTGTGGTACAATTTATAACTCTCCACA
>VSKX01057116.1_pt1 | contig 11748 bp, 12 predicted proteins | sample 4799481 | NCBI WGS metagenome assembly VSKX01 (sample SAMN12179537, study PRJNA552185) | sponge metagenome | biome: deep-sea hydrothermal plumes; feature: spots directly above weak diffusing fluid; material: sea water; isolation source: sponge from the Swan site of a hydrothermal vent ...
TAGTTCACGATGCATGCAAGGGTAGAATCAGGGTTAGTCTAGTTCACGATGCATGCAAGGGTAGAATCAGTGTTAGTCTAGTTCACGATGCATGCAAGGGTAGAATCAGGGTTAGTCTAGTTCACGATGCATGCAAGGGTAGAATCAGTGTTAGTCTAGTTCACGATGCATTCAATATGCATCGTGAACTAGATTCTACCCTTAATTCTTATGAGTGACTTGTTGACTATCTGTTACTGTAGCTGTGATGATGCTGTGTGATGTGTGCTTGTAGATGTGATGCTGTGTGATATGTGTAGGTGTGGGACAGGAGGATACTCTCTGAGGCGTCCCCACGGCCAGTGGGTGTGTTAGCAGGTCACAAGGATGGTATCACGTACATAGACCCAAAAGTACGTCAGCAAATTGATTTGAGTCGAGCCCATAAAGGAGACAAAAAGTGTTTAACGATAAAAAAAATAAGTGTTTTTACTACGTAGGTAATCACTTTTTTTTTTCCCGAAGTAGCTAATATCTGTTTAATTACAAGACTAGTTGTTCAGAAAATATAAAAATTGGTTTAACGTATGGCCAATTAATTAAGTTACCAAGCAAACGAGGGCTCAACTCAAGCCAATTTGACTGTACATAGAGCTCTGTATTGCTACACATACAGGGAGATTGTCGACATCTGATCACTAATAGCAAAGATCAGACCATCAAGTTGTGGGACTTGCGTAAGTTCTCCCGAGAGAGTGCAGTTGAAGCTACTCTGAACAGTGTCAGAGAACAGGCATGGGATTACAGGTAATGAGACCACGCCTACTACCACGCCCATGGCCACACACCCTACAGGTGGGAGGATGTTCCAGCTTATGCTCTGTCAGATGTCAGAAAACAGCTTTCTGGAGACACATCTATAATGACTTACGCTGGTCATTTTGTTAAAAATACTTTATTACGATGTCGGTTCTCACCTCGCTATACAACGGGACAGGTGGGCGTGGCTAATATGAGTCCGTGTTATCATGTTGACCTATTCTCGTTGCAGCGTTACATATACACGGCATGTGCCCAGGGGAGAGTTGTGGGTGAGTGATGTGTAAAGCCTTGTTTACAATACGATGCTGGAGCTTAGTCAGTAACACCAGGAAACGTTCGATTAGAACCAGGTTCTATAATTGAACGTTTCTTGATGCTATTGAAGCTGGGTTCGTTTCCTGACGCTATATATATGAGTTCTAATTGAAGCTATGTAAGCTCCTGTGTCGTATTGTAAACAAGCCAGGCTTCATGCCACACTCCCTCACACTGCAGTATACGATGTCCTCACTGGCGAGATTGTCACTAAACTGAACCCTAGTAGTACACAGGGAGTGATTAGAGACGTCTCCTGGCACCCCACGTTACCAGGGCAACTAGTGACATCATCAGTAAGCCACACCCATTCACTAGCGTCTAATTACTATCTTGTACAGTGGGATGGCTGTCTAACATTGTGGAGCATGGACGAAAGACCTGACTACGTTACAAGCAAGCGCTCTGGAAACAATTTCAGACTGTACTGAACAATCAATCCAACAATAATTAGCTGTTATCAATACGTACATTTTTCATCAATAGTTTTGCATGTGATACTCAGTATTAAAGTTTTCAGTTTGTGATAATTATCCAAAGTTTTTTTTATTCAAAAGTGATAGCTATGCCAGTGTAATAATTATAGCTAGTTGTGGTTAGTGCAGTCTGAGAAGGCTAGGGGGTACTGGATGTGCTTGAGAGGTGACGTGCAATCTAGCAGCTGTTTGTTGACTCACTCGCGACCAGGTCTGCTTATACGACCGCAGAGCCATCTACAAGGAGGGGTCCATGCAGTTAGCTGTATATAATTATACTTTTTATAGCTATAGCGATATGAAAGATGTATTCTGTGTGTACGCAGTAAAAAGTCTAGAATTATAATTATAGATGTATATAGCAAGCAATAAAAGATATGCATTCTATAATGCGTTAAAACTAGAGCTATATGATTATAATAATAATAGATGTATATCTGTATATCCCTCGTAGACTTACCTCTGCTATTTCCACCTTCCTCTCCCAGGCCCTGACCTTCTTGCCCAGCTCATACACACTAGACCTCTCATGCACATACTCCATTACCTACAGGTACAGTCCATCACACACACACACAGCACTTATACCACTGGCATACAACACACACACACACAGCACTTATACCACTGGCATACAACATACACAACAGTGGCTATAGTATACCACTGGCATACAACACACACACACACAGCACTTATACCACTGGCATACAACATACACAACAGTGGCTATAGTATACCATTGGCATACAACACACACACACAGTATAGCATGCACTTATACCACCTATACCACTGCACACAGTATTGCTATGATTATACCACTTATACCACTGGCAACACACACGTGCACACAAACCTCAGGCACTCGGAAATCCTCCAGCTTTCTCCTGGCCTCTGAATTCACTTCCTCTGCCTTGGCTTTCTCCTATAGTGGGGGATAATAGAGTTATATAAACTGTTGTGAGAGACTCACTATATACACACAAGAGTACATAATTATAGTTAGACCATTTCTAGAGTATTGGTGGAGTACTACAATGTTACCTTGTCAACTGTAGTGGCTTCAGTCTGGACTCTGTGCAGCATGTCAGTACGTTGACTGATCTCACTATCCAGATGGTCACTCTCTGTGCTCAGAGCATGGAGCTTCTTCTACAGACGCAGTAGCAAATAATAGTGGAACTTCCTCTATAATTATAGCTAATGGACCCTCTGAGAGGCTTACAGTGGACATGCATGCAGCCAGCTTGTTATGGATCTATAATTATATAGCAATCAATTAATAGAATAGAGGACAACCTCTCTACAATGGGCAGAATTTGTGTTCCCAACTTGTCTATTATAGAGAGGTTCGATCCCTTCACACATTGCTATTATGTGCAACCACATGCAACCATACACTCATGCACCTTGTATGAGTTGAGTATTTGTAGAGTGTTGCCAGCACTCAGTTTGAGTTTGAGTAGCTCTTCATTCTTCTCGTCAAATTTCTCACTGAACTGTTTGTTTTCTATCTTGAGTTGCTCAAAGTCCACCTCGTGACGAACTTCCCCAGCTTCCTCTTTGGCCTTAAGTTGATTGCCCAATTTACGCTTCTTAACTCGTAGTGTTGAGTTTTTTAGTCGCAGTTTCTCTACTAGAGTGTCCTGATCGAGGGGGAGGAGTTGATTAGCGAGTTACTATAGGAACTGTCTCACCATCACTTTGATCTTGTCCTCATAATAACGGATCACTTTCTCTCCAACCATTTTACCAGTTCTCTATAAGTGAGGAGAAGGAAGAGAGAGGTAGCTATAATGCATGCTAACTAGTATAACACACATGCATGCAAGACTTATGAAGACCAGCAAACTTATGCTGATCATAATTATTATGTATAGCGGCGGGTATATTTCGTTGGTGCAAACTCGTATGAACTCCCATTTAATGTATATTATAGCTAACACCTCTACATGTTGGTAAAGAAGGTAACCGCTGTTCAATTCATCAATTAACGCGTGCACACACTAGTCAACGGACCCATCACCACATGCACCATAGTCAACCATTTGCTACAAGTAACAACTCACTGGATTAACAGCACCTCTGATAATATCGCGATCGAATTCATAGCAGAATTTCTTTATCTCTGCAAGCTGTATGTCTGCCTCATCCACAATTGCACAGTGGTTGTCCCAGGCCCGCTCAAACTCCTCCTTCATCCGTGCTTCTTCCTCTCGCAGCTCCTCTAACTCATGACTGGCAATATCGTATTTCTGATCAACAGTCATCTTTATTACTCTGTACGTATAGTTTTATGATTATCATGCATGCACAGTCTTTGACAGGCCATAACTATTGTTCTGTTGGTCCAATTGCAATAATTTTATGATATTCCGAGAGTCCAGAAAAAACTCTATCAGATGTAAATTCAACTTAAAATTTTTGAAACAGCCTAATTTTGGCATTTTCATTGATAGTCCATACCGAAAATGGCAAAAAATTTTACCTTGATTTTTAACATACAGTTTGAAAGAGCTTACTAAACTAAAGTACATGAATAACTAACTTTTCCACTGAAGCATTTCCTTTGGTCTTTCCTTTCTTCTTGAGAGCTCGTAGGTCCACAGCAGCAGAGGAGAAGTTTGTGGGGGCAGCTGCTACAGGAGGGGAGAGATACTACTCACAGTTGAGTATAGAAACTAGTACTCACTCTTTAGCTGGAGATCCTTTGAGTCAACCCTTTTCAGATACCTTTCAAACATGTCAACTTCGACAGACATCATTATGTTAGACTTTCTAGGAAGAATGTGACAAAGAAAAATGATAAATTTAGTGGCTATACAATATTTTGCATTTACTTTGTCCACTTTAGAAGATCTTGAAGTGAATAATCGTCCATTTCAGCCAGATCTTCAACATGCACCGGTTGGGTAGCCATTTTGTTTGTTGGTTGTCATAGATATCCGTATAGTCCGTATACTCTGGAAATGAACCTGTCATCTCCGTATACTATAAACGTGCAAAAGACGTTGTAGTAGCGTATAATAAAAAACTGATCACAGAGTTAATCCTTTTACATCAGTTAACATGAAGCTTGTAAGGTGAGTACAACATAGCGTACCTTAACTAAATGCCTGCATTTTTGTTTAGAAATTATTAGCGAGCTTGTGCAGTGGTACACGTGGTCTGTGTTCCTATGCGCTTGCATGCTGTGTACGTATAGCTATTGTGTGTTGATTGTTTGCAGGTTTTTGATGAAGCTGTCGCACGAAACAGTCACTATAGAGCTAAAGAACGGCACTACAGTGTACGGCACGGTAGCAGGTAAGAGGCTTGTGTTTCTATTTAGTGCACATCATACTCCCTCCTGGCCCGCCAGGTGTGGACATGAGCATGAACACACATCTCAAATCAGTCAAAATGACTATTAAAGACAGGCCACCAATATCCTTGGATACACTCAGTGTTCGTGGCAACAATATTCGTTATTTTATCCTCCCTGAGAATATTCCTCTGGATACCTTGTTGGTGGACGATACGCCACGTGGAAAGATGACCAAAAAACGCGAAGGTGCGGGATTTTTTTTCACTTTTTTTTTCATTTTTTCTTTGTTATCTTCCGTGTAGCTGCTATGGGTCGAGGTCGTGGCAGAGGAAGAGGGCGTGGTACTAGAGGAGGACGTGGTGGGCGTGGCGGCAGCACGCGTGGCGGTCGTAGATGAACAAACAAATATGCACACACACACACACTCAGCAATAATTGTTTTATATACTCTTGTCTTGTTTATGAACAAATTACTGATCTTTTTCCCACTTCTGTTGTGTATTGAAGGAATAATTAGTTTAATACGGACAATATTTTACAATATAGTTTCACACACACACTATATGCTAGAAAGGGTAGAGAGAAAAATTAGTGATAAAAAGTTTACACAGTTAGTAACATGCGTCTTCTGAGGAGCGGTGCATTGGGTGGAGGGGCGAAGGGACTCAACCACTTGATGGACAGAGGGCTACCAAATATCTCCTCAAAACTATCACGCCTGGAGAGAGGGAGGGAGATTTTTTAATGCAATATTCGTAGACTTAAAATATATTTCTTGTAAATTGTGTCAAGTGCCCGTGCTGCCCAGCACTTATTATATATTGACATACCATCCTTTCTGTTGTCTGTTCTCTTTCTTCAAAGATTCTATGCCCTGTATAGAGAATTGGCGGTACACACAATCCACACACACACAGGACACTAACAGTTTCGTCAGTAGCAATGGCGTGGATCTGGGTTCCAAACATGATACAAGTGAAGAGCGAGAACAGGAAGCCTTCAAACACTCCGAACAGTGTCAGTATAAACACCAGTGGACCGGGTAACATCGCATCACAACCCTGGAAGTTCTGTCCCACACAACGGAAGAAGAACACGGCCACCATACCCAGACCGAATATAGACATAGACATTATGTAGAACTGCAAGCAAAGGGGCAACGGTAAAGTACACCCAAGACTAATAATATAATTTATGTACTAAGCAAACCCACATAGCTCATATTCCAGCGGCTACTGTAGGAGCTGGTTAATTAATAAGCGTATATGGTTATGTAATCCTGCGCGGTCTATTCGAGGACAACCTCATACCACTACGTATGTACGTACTGCAAAGCTCTCGCAGGGATTGCTGCAAGTTAATAAGCGCACCGTGTTAATAAGCGCTAATAAGCACATATCGCACTGTTGGTCAGGCCAAGGTATACTGACTATATAACCCTCAATCTAATGCTTAGAGGAGCTTGATTGTCGATTGGATGGTGGGCCACTAGACAGCAGCTGCCACAGATCGACCTTATCACCACTGAAGCAAACCTCTCCACTTTTTGTACCACCACATCATTACTAGCCTCGTTCCCAGGCCGTGTTTTCTCTATTTTAACGCTAGGTCGAAAACAGGCCCAGCGTTCAATTGGAGAAACAACGGCCTGGGAACGAGGCTACATCATTACATGATCATTCATTTTTAACTCTTGTTACCATTATTACCTATACTACCTATAACCACTCACAGTAAAGAGTACAAAGAACTTTTGATTGTTCTCCCCCACACAGTTGTTGATCCAGGGGCAGTGATGGTCCATACGTTGTATGCAAGCCTCACAAGTACTACAATGATGGGCTCTGTCTGGTTTAATACTGCGACATTTCTTACAGAACCTAATCTCTTCGCCTTGTTGTCGTCTTTCTAATACTTCCTCTTCTGATGAGCTTTCTCGAGGAACCACGCCCTAAGAGCACAAACAAAATTAATATCAATGTGGTACAACTTTGGATGGTCCTATTTTTTTTTCTGGAAACTGAATTGCAATGATTTATTGATTTTCTGAAAGCCCACAAAAAACTCTATAAGATGATGCGTTTAACTCAATCTTTTTAAAATGGCCCATTTTCGGCGATTTCACCCACTTATAGCCACGGTTTTTTCTAGAAAATGGCCTCAAAAATGACCTTTGATTTAAACACATGGTTTGAAAGAGTTCACTTCAAGGTACCAGAAAAACAGAAAATCTTTGAGTTTGGACCGTTCAAACTAAAGTTATGGCTGTTCTAAGGCTAAAGGTGACCGAGGTGACCAGAGTCGAAGGCTACAACAGGTGTCCGGCCCATAACTTGAGTAGAGAAAAAAAATTAAAACATGCATTGGGTAGCTCTAACATAGACCTTTCAGATGGCATGCTAAAATGACCAATTGCTTTCCAGTCCAAATGTTTGAAAAAAGCATGGATTATAGGTGGGTGAAATTGTCAAAATTTGGCCATTTTGAAATTTTGAACTGAACGTACCATCTGAGAGAGTTTTTTATGGGCTTTCAGAATATCACAATATTATTGTGATTGGACAAACAGAACAAACGTTATGGTCTATCAAAGTTGCTCACCGGGTGAGTAGTCATTGACTTGACGTGAGAGGCTACGGACAGTACAGCGAGGGCGGTGAATATACTACCACAGAGCAGTGTACCCCAGGTAGGGAACGGAGGAACAATCACAACCACCAACACTACCTCACCATACGCAATTAGAATATAGGTCATCACAGCACAAACAATGCCGCAAGGATCACAAACAAACCAAGACTGATGATTTTGTCTAAAGCCCATCTTGTCAGGTTCAGGTTTGCTGTTACTCTCTGTCTGATGGTTTCTCTCTCCTGTCAAGATATCAAGGCTCTCACTCATTAGAAGCTTGCCAATGTACGTACGGAGTTTAACTGCTGCAGAACTAGAACTATATAGAAGAAGCTAGCTTTGTTTCACTTTCGTCGATGCGCACTAATTGGAATTCCAATTGGTGAACTTTAACCTTAGGATTTCAATGTCAGGGGTTAAAGGTCACTGTTACCATAGAAACAATTACTATTATAAACATTTTCTCATAGCACCACATTGTTGATAATTATTATTATGGCGTCTGATACTTTGATCAGCAGACCATCCTCTGGAAGCTTTGCAGAGAATGGTGGGTGTACACAAAGATTCTATATTGCACAACTGTCTCTCTCCATGCACAGGTCTGGAACTAAAGCATGGACTCATCCCAGACTACAAATGTCGAGTAGCCGCTCACGTAAAATCAGTCATTTTCCATCCTCGAAGTGAGTCAACAGTTGTACATCATACAAAAGGATTCGCTGTATACAATCGAAGTGGCTTAGAGAAAACTGCTGACTCACCTGATCTAGCAAAGACTGTAGATCGATTATTATACGAAGAAACTCACGATGTGTATGTGGGTGTGGTTAGGGGCGTGACCAACGGGCGACTCCTCCTCCTTAACTTAGAGTTTGAGGTTGTGCATGAGTGTACTGCAGAGGAGAGGATATTGGACGCTGTAGTGAACACATGGACTGGCGAGATTGTGACGGGGGGACCTGGGAACATCTCTGTGAGCACAGGGTCACTAATCACACACACACACACACACACACACACACACACACACACACACACACACACACACACACACACACACACACAGTGCCCGGGGGAATACATATAACTGCATGAGGGTACAATCCAATACACCCTAGCTAGCCATGTGTCATCAAGAGTGTATTAACAAGACTATGCAACTCTTGTTGATAGTAAATACACGACTAAGACTTGATGATCTATCTATCATTCTTTGTAGAGCTACTTGTTCAAGCAAGGCGGTAAAATGCTCTCCACTGCTCTGGTTATAACGGTGAGCCCCCACACACTCCACACACTCCACACACTCCACACAACCTCTCATGCATATTCTCACACAGGATGGGCTATCAGCTGATGAGGAAGCGGTGTCACTAGTACGTGTGGAGGATGTCCCTGGAAAGGCCCAGCGCTGTTTCTCGGTGCTAGACACAGGAGTCAAAGTTCACCTGATGGCGTCTGGCCAGTTACTGGCTAGTAGGTGTGGCCTCCACACACGACCTATCACTGAGCTGCTGTTCTTCAGACCTCTGTGTCTCCTCATCACCGCTGCCAAGGACGGGGCTAGTAAGTACAAGGATGAAGAGACGGAGAGGGGGGTTGTGACTCAACATTATGTGTTGTTCAGGATAAATATGTCGCCGGAGCTTACGTAGCGTCGTAGGCTCATAGTGTCAAGACTCAACATTTGCTCAATTAGAGCCAGGATAAATTTTATAGCGTAGTGCCAGTATTTTGGTAGCGTTTATAAACCAGCCTTTAGCTGTACATCTGGTTTAATTAAGCCTCTAGCTATAAGTAGCTATGTGCAGTATGCATGCATGTGTGTAACGTAGGTTGGTAGCTACGCTGTACGTACGTGTCTGACTCACCTACTCCCCCTACATAATATATTATTATAGTTAAAGTGTGGAGTGCTGACTGGAGCCTGGTGTGTACGTTTGTTGGCCACAATGGCCGTGTTACGATGCTCACGACGTACCCCAATGGTCCCCTCATCATTAGTGGCTCCACGGACGCCACACTACGAGTCTGGAACCTCGCCACTCACGACCAGGTGGAAATGTACGTGAGAGATTGTCATTAGCTCACTTGCATTATACGTGTACCATAATAAGAATTGACAGCAATAAAATAAATGTTCAATATAATAGCAATTAACAGTTATAGCTATAGTTAATGCATGTTGAGTTGTAGCTAACGTGTAGCTTGTACACAGGCAGAACTTAGTGTTGTGTTGTATGACAAGTTTTGTTGTAACTATTATAGTCAAATTGAGTTGAGTTGAGCCCTATATATAAGTAGACAGGAAGTAAATTTACATTATAAATTTTGTTGTGTAGTTATTTAATTGTTCAAGTACTGTAACAGCCTGACTCTCCTCCTCCAGTGTTGACCATACTACGCCAGTAATGGGCGTGGCCTGTACTCCGGGGGTGCTGCATGTCCTCTCTCACTCTGGTCGACAGCTGAAGGGCTGGAGAGTGCAGTCACTCTACACACAGCACTCCCTCACAGGCCCTGTTACATTCCTAACGCCCACCACACATCCACTTATCCCACTGCGACTGCTCGCTGCCTGTGCTGACTCAGCAGTTCGTATTGTGTCCCCAGTGAGTGGTAAAGTCATTACTACTGCTTTACTGGACGTGGGGAGGACAATTGTCAACCTGGCCTACTTCTCTTTCAAAGGTATATACATGTAGCTATCATGCGGCCGGGTAAAGTGTAGCTATTATATATATACATGCATGTACAGTAAATTAACCCATACGGCCTCTATATTATAGCTGTCATTTTTTATATAATTATGTTATCATAATAATTATATTTTATTTGCTTTTATGTGGACTGGTTGACTATTATATGCTGTGCATGTTGTATTAGCTACTGTACATGAATGTAGCCATTATCCACCACACACTACCCACATGCACTCCATGCATGCACTCAGAGGTGCTCTATGTGCTTGACTCTGATGGTAGAGTGAGTGTATATGACACTACTAGTAATCCCTCGTCTCTCCTCACCTCCTGGACCACGCCCACTCATCAGTCCCTAGGAGACTACACCTGTCTGGCACTCTACGAGGTAGCCAGCGACGATGAAGACATAGAAGATACATTAGCAGCAGACAAGTGGTTACGTGTGACACTGCTGGAGGCCAAGGGAGCTAGTCATGTGACCAGACAACAACAGGGGAATCCCCTCGATAAGCATCGTGAAGGCTATTCTCTGTTAGTAGCCGGCACCAAGAGTGGCTATCTGGCACTCCTCGGACAGGAAGGGGGTGTGACTTCCTGTGCTCGTTGTCCTGGTAACAATGCCGTCACTATGATGATCTGTAATCCGCGGAAAAATCAAGTCATATCTGCTGGCCAAGGTTGCATATAATTATGCGTGCACGTGTGTGTAATTAATGTGTGTCACTGCATAGCGGGAAATTTTCATTGGGTTTTATTTTCTATGGAGAGCCGAGCCCCAAAACGAAATTTAACCCACGAAAATATAGACAGTACGCTACTATGATGACGTGCTCAGGGCATACAACGAAAATAAGACCACGAAAATAGATTTCAAGGCCTGATAACGAAAATTTAATTTCCCGCTATACGGTACTTTATGCACACACACAGATGGTTCGTTGGATGTCTGGCGATTGTACTGTCATGCTTTAGAACCTCTCTCGCACATCCTCTCCTTCTCTTTACCTGCCTCCATCCCTCCCAATGCCATGGCAACCACAAGAGAGCGTCTAGCTGTGGCTACCAACCACTCTGACATTGCAAGCTACTCATTGGACATGTTTGACCTAACTGAGAAAGGTGAGACTGACTGCATGTGCTAACAAGTCATGTTAAATAAACTTTATATTGTAGCTAATCTGATTGGTCTAAGTATTCACTTGTAGCAAATACTGTAATCTGATTGGCCTAAATATTCACTTGTAGCAAATACTCTTATCTGATTGGCCAAATATTCACTTTGTAGCAAATACTGTTAATCTTATTGGCCAGTCAGTGGTTGATGAAGATTATCAGAGACCTACAAGTTTTCCTTTCTTCCATATCTCTATGTAGTGTCGTACACTGGCGTGGCTGAGAGCAGTCAGACTGACACCATCACCTTCATTAGTGCATGCTTCTACTTCTCTCTATGTAGTGTCGTACACTGGTGTGGCTGAGAGCAGTCACACTGACACCATCACCTTCA
>VSKX01008392.1_pt1 | contig 11728 bp, 15 predicted proteins | sample 4799481 | NCBI WGS metagenome assembly VSKX01 (sample SAMN12179537, study PRJNA552185) | sponge metagenome | biome: deep-sea hydrothermal plumes; feature: spots directly above weak diffusing fluid; material: sea water; isolation source: sponge from the Swan site of a hydrothermal vent ...
CTTTCTAATGATGTACTGTGATCCATGTTCCGAGACGGGTCAATTTTGACAAACCAAAGGCTATAGCCTTGCGTGCATTGGCGAAATTGAGCTGTTTTGAAGATTTTCTTTGACAGTCCATAGCTTGAGTTAGGAGTGACGAATTTCAAAACTAAATAGTACATTCAATAGCTCTTTGTAAGACCTTTCTAATGATGTACTGTGATCCATGTTCCGAGACGGGTCAATTTTGACAAACCAAAGGCTATAGCCTTGCGTGTATTGGCGAAATTGGGCTGTTTTGAGGCCTCTCTTTAACTGCCTTTAACTTGAGTTAGGAGTGATGAAAATAAATAGTTCATTCAATAGCTCTTTGTAATACCTTTCAAATGATATGCTTTGTCAATTTTAATGCCTTGTGTGCATTGGCGATATTGATCTATATTTTGTGGAGTTGCATAGTTGCACTGTAGAATTGTGTTCCCTAACTAAAGCAGTGGTTCCAATGCTACGTGTGGTCCTCCAGAGGAAAGAGATGGTGTATCTGCCCGTTGCAATAATAACATGAACTTCTGTGTACGTGGTATCTGCTCTGGATCAGTGTGTGTTCAGAACAGTCTCGCTGACTGTCAGTGTACTGAAGTAGAGACAGAGCGATGCGATGTATGCTGCATCTTCAATGGCGTCTGTACTTCAACATTCCAAATAACTGGTATAGAGATGTTAGCTGGTCAGCGACGTGACAGTGGTCGATCGTGTAACGACTTCACAGGATATTGTGACAGTGATGGAAAGTAAGAAACCTTTCTGTTCTGTTAGCTAACGCATTCTATAGAATAGTTTATAACATGACGCAGGAGTTTTTTGGTACAACTAGCGTCAATAGCATCAAATACAGTAATTAGACCAGCGCAGGTTCTAATCACTGTATTTGATGACGCTACGTAAGCTCCAACGTTGTATTGTTACCTTACTTCCTCTCAACCACAGTTGCCGTGTTGTTGACAATGAGGGAACATTGAACGACCTCCTGGATCTGTTCACGATAGAGACACTGAACACAATCGTGGCTTGGCTCTCTGCGTACTGGTACATCCCAGTCGGTGTCATCGTTGGCCTGGCCATATTAATGATACTACTACAACTTACTTACAGACGAAGGAAGCCCATCAAGAAACGGTTTAGTGCAGCTCGACAGTCGCTACGTCGCGGTGGTGGTAGAGGAGGGGGCGTGTCAGAGGCACATACTGGGGGCGTGGCAGGGGGCGTGGCACAACGAGACAACAGACGACAACCACAAAGAAACATATCACCACGTGAGTTAATTTATACTGGTTACACACACTCGTAGTACTGTTGTTATAGTTACATACCTTGTACCCATGCAGGAGAAGCGCTGGTCAGGTTGAGTCATTTCTTCCCGACTGCTGATAGAGGTGTTATACAGAACATTACACAGTCAGCCAAGAGCGAGTCAAAGGCTGTAAAGAAACTATTGAATCGTGGCTACCCAATGAAGCGTGTGCCCATTCCAAGAGTATAAAACGGAGGCCGGCTGTTTAAACAGTGTGGAGATTTTTAAACAATAATGTATAATTTTTGACTGTATATTTATTTTTGACATAAATAATTTTTGTGTTGTAGAGTGATTTTTGACAATGACAGTTCAGATAATTATGTCGGTTTCTGGTATGTAGTTAAGTTCTTTACCTGAGTATTTGCTTTGGTTGAAGTATGTCCTCCGGGCAGTTTGAGTTGATAGTCTTTACTCTGTATTTAGGAGTAGAAGCATTGATGCACTGTTGTGCTAGTGGACACACAGGCAGACGCTGCTTCTGCTGCTGAGCAACGCACTGTGATCTGTAGCGCTCGTAAGGTGGGGCTCTGCGCAGCATTGCTCTGAAGGATTGACGAGCTGATATCTCTTCTGATACCTTTAATGGATACAGTGCATTGTAACGATTTCTTGTTGCCTGGGTGTTAGGGTCTTGTGTGTGGAGTGAAGGGGCGTGGTCTTGTGTGTGACGTGGAGGCGCGTGGTCTTGTGTGTTGCGTGGAGGCGCGTGGTCTTGTGTGTTGCGTGGAGGGAGGAGAGGTGTGGAGGTTACTGCAATGTGTCCCTGAACACACTGCTGGTTGTTGTCAGGCAGAATAGGAGACTACAACACACACACACACACATTAATAACAACACAGAAACTGTGATAGTGTTTGTGTTTACCATGAGTGCCTGGTTGAAGTGCACTAGCAGTGAAGTACGTGTACTAGACTGCACCACTGCTCGACGTGGGACCTCAATACACTCGCTACTCTGCAAATACACAATATAAAATAGTTATATACGAAATACGACTGCTTACCAGTGAGCTACTTGACTGGGAGGTGGACTGAGAGGTGTTGGAGCGCTCCTTCAGGTCAGCTGAGAAACTGGCGGTCAGTTCTTGCAACTTACTCTGTCTTTCCATTGCTTCTCTTCAGCTCCACCTAGCCAGCCATGACAACACGCATGCGCAAACATTGAACTTTGGACTTGACTGAATTTGTTTGCTGAATCAGCAATCACGTGGTTTTGCTTCTCCGCGAACCTTGCTGGCCGGCCGGAGAAGTAGAAAGTGGGAGTGTATAGCTAGTTGCCTGTACTGTATCAGTTACAGTGTAGCTACGTGTAATGTCTCTATTGAGCCCACAGTCTGCTAATAATTCTCTGGAGGCTAAAGTGGTTGTATTGGGCTCGCAAGGTAAGCTAGCTGGGCTTGCATTCTTGCACTAATGCGTCCTATTGTGAGTACAGGTGTCGGCAAAACCTCTCTTGTATTGCGACATGTGAGCAACACGTTCACCCAGAGTGTTAGTCCGACCATTGGAGCAAGCTTCTTCACTTTCTCAATGTGCGTATTGTGTGTGGCGGTGCACACATGTACAAACACACACTGACACATTATTATACTGTTGCAGGTCAGTAAATGGATACCGTATAAAGCTACAGTTGTGGGACACTGCTGGTCAAGAAAGGTGTGTCCACCACACTCACACACACACACACACACACACACACCTACACTCTTCGCATGCCTTCCACAGGTTTCGCTCCATGGCTCCAATGTACTATCGCCGTGCCAACGCAGCGCTCATAGTATATGATATTACTAGAGAGAAGTCTTTTGATGAAGCTAAAGAGTGGGTCAGAGGTAAGCAACACAGTTTACTGTACTCCATTGTACTCTCTCTCTCTGATCACAACGGTGTGACTGTACTCTCTCTCTCTCTGTGTGTGTGTGCAGAGCTGGAAAGCAAAGTGGACACATCACTGGGTAGGCTGTGTGTGTGTGTGTAAAGCATCAAGACGCTAGAGCTTATGTAGCATCAATCAATTTCAATTAGAGCCAGGTTCTATTCCATCATTATATTAGTTGACCTCCCTTCCCTCAGCGTTGTGTGTGGTTGGCAACAAAGGTGATCTAGCCAGCGATAGAGAAGTATCAAGAGAACAAGGGCTCGACTTTGCCCACGAGATTGGTGCCATGTTCACTGAAACATCTGCTGCTCAGAACAATGGTATTTATAATAATAGATTCTGTATTACTAGTGTGCTGATTGCCACAGGAGTGAAGGAGGCATTTCTGAAGGTAGCTCAAAGTGTGATATCACTGCATCAACACAACCAATTGCACAGAGATGGTGTTGAAAGTTATACTCAAGGAACAGTCAGTAGAACATTCAATAACCCAGTGCTACCAGTACAGGAGGACCATGTTCACGTGCACACTGCTCCACAAACCTCTAATGAGGGACTAGCTAGTAGATGTTGCTCGTAGCACCGTTTTTATTTGTGTGTTTGTGTGTCAGAATAATTATCACCTATTATATATATAATTTATTATTGAGCTGTGAACACTGTAATTACTTAGCCTTTCTCAGACCGTGTTTTCTCTAAAAAAACTGCGTTGCCAAGCCGATTTTGTTCTAAAGAACGGCTAGTTAACAAGTCGCGGCTATAACTCGAGTGGCTATGATAGCTCCTTGTTTGGAAAACGCCCACATAGTGGAGTCATCCCAAATCCAAAGAAGACAAGAAGCGTTCGAGAGTGTGCAATGCCTTTAGTGAAGCGTCTGATTGAGCCGGTGTACATTGCCCGGGCTACCCTGGACAAGCAAGTGCGCAATGAGTTGGAAGGTGTTACTGTGAATAGTCTAGCAGGAGTCATTCAACAACTCAGCTCCATTTCCAAGCACGCTGAAGACTTGTTTGGGGACTTGGTAAATGAGGCAGCGTCCATATTCAAACGCTCGTCTGTCTTGAGTGGTCGTGTACAGACACTCTATGAACGGACCTCTCAACTTGACTCTGCTGTAAAGGAAGAAGGTTAGTTGTATCGAGTATCTAGGACTAGGTACGTATGTAGGCGTGGCCGGCCGGCCATTCCTTCACGTAGGCGTGGCCAATCCTGCACGTAGGCGTGGCCGGCTGGCCATTCCTGCACGTAGGCGTGGCCAATCCTGCACGTAGGCGTGGCCGGCTGGCCATTCCTGCACGACTGTAAGAATGAGCAAACTTACCATTGTGACACATGCACCATTGTGACACGTGCTTTGCACTCTCTGAGCCTAGGCATGAGGGTTGGGTTGGGGATAGGGATAAAACAAAACAATAATCGGTGTTTTGGCAGCAGCTACGGTTAGGAATGGCGGTACTGGGTTCGATCTTCACTGCTGTCTCTCTAACACTTACACTATTCAAGACTTCTCTTGCATGTCACGTGACAAAATGGTAATTCTCAGTCCGCTACGTCAGGAGTGTGTAAAACCACACGCCAAACACTTAGCTTGCTATCTTGTGGATGAAAAATAAGGCAACTTGCAAAGAATGTAAACGTCCAACTCCTGTGTATACAGTTGCATACAGCTGCTGCTCATCTATCATAGCAACAGCTCCAGTAATGTACTGGTAGTGATAACACACTGGTTCTCATTGTGTTTGCGGTGCCTAAGCTCTCATGGGTACTGTATAGAAGACTTGAATCAAGTGTATAGCAAAAACCGGTAAAACACATACCGCTGTTCTTACTGTCGAGGATGTGCCACGCCCACACAGGAAGTGTCTACTAAATCACGTTACTCTATGTCTACAGTTAAAGTGGAAGACTTTAGTTTGCTGACGCACTTCAAGAGTCAACGTCAGGAAGAGCAACAAGTGTTGAATCCCAACACTCTCCCACAAGCTCTGCAAGAGGTCTACAGGTAACTGTCCCTATATAACCATGGTGACATCACCACTGCCCCGCCACCCCCTCAGGTCATGTGACGAGCCACCGACACTCTCCAAGTTCACTCCGTATCGTGATGATGGGAAGGAAGGATTGAAGTTTTATACTGATCGTAACTATTTCTATGATCTCTGGGTCCAACAGCAAACTCAACTCATTAAGGACCGCAAGAAGAGAGTAAGCCATGCCCACTTCCTGTCACGCCCACTTCCTGTCATATCCACTTCCTGCCACACCCACTTCCTGTCATGCCCACTTTAACTAACGTCTCTTGTAGGAGAAGAAGAAGCGTCGTCGTCGTGACAACCAGCCTACCAAGAAAGTTCGTAATGTACAGAAAAAGAAGTTTGCTGCTGTTGATGCTGAGTTTGTTAATGCTTCTGCTGGTGGTGGAGAAATTGCACGAGCCACCGGAGCTCCTTATAAGGAGGCTGCCATGGCAACGGATCCACCACCTCCTGTACATCCTAGTACAGCTCAAGGTGAGACCACATTGGCCAACTGTGGGAGCTAGCCTGTAACTTGAGTTTGGAATTTTCAATTTAAACATTCATTCAAAAGCTCTTTTGAGAAGACCGTGTGTTTAGATTGGCAATGTGGGGTGAAAATGTGCTGATTTTTGGGGAGGGGGAAACCAGTGGGTTAAATTGTCATTTTCTATAATTATTTTGAACACGTACCTAGAACTTTTTATCGGCTTTCAGACGATCATCCAAACTCAAGTTAGAGCTAATAAAAAAGCTAATCAAAATACCTTTTGTACTTATACCTTTTGGTCACGTGCTGTCACTTTCCCAGACCATCGTCCAGTGACAGGGCCTCCCCCACCTCCCCCTCCACCAGATCCACTGGTAGCTCCTGCAGCCCCGCCTCCTCCCCCACCCCCAACACTGGCTGGTGGCAGTGGTGGTATGATGGCACCTCCACCACCACCACCACCACCACCAGCAGGGACTGCCTCTCCTGCATTGCAACACGGTCAGCCTTCTCAGGCAGCTTATGTGAGTATAGCAGCTATTATATATAGTGCAGTCAGTATGTACATTACTGCACCAGAGTCAGTAAATATAGTGCAGTCAGTATATACATTACTGTCCTTGTTTCTCCTTTGTGTAGCCGCCACAGTACATTGCTCCACCGCCACCACCACCTACTGTCCCTATGCCACCCTCTCCTATGATGATGGGTGGACCTACTGCACCACCTCCCCCACCTGTCCCCACTATTGGTCCACCCCCACCACCACCACCCCCTGGTTTAGCACCCCCACCACCCCCTGGTTTAGCACAGCCACACATTGTTGCAGCACCAGCAGTATTCAAGACACCGGAACCAGATCCTCGTCAGGACCTCCTCACGGCCATCATGATGGGTACAGCATACTCCTAATCAGCTAACCATAACTTGAGCCTTGTTCACTATATGATGCTACGTAACTATGTTCTTGGGTAACTGATGTTACGTAAGCTCTAGCGTCATGTTATGAACCAGGCTTTAGGCTATTGTAAGGTCATTGTTACACGACACTAATCGATTGAAGGGTTGCTGTAAGTGTTGTGTGTGTGTATGTAGGTAAGCAACTGCGTAAAGTAGAGCACAAGGATGAAGTGAACAAGCAAGAGTATGGTACTGACGTGGCATCTATTCTCAAGCGAAGGATTGTTATGGAAGTTAGTGACTCGAGTGATGATAGTGGAACAGACTCTGACGGATCAGGATGGTCAGATTAACCAACTACACAACAACAACAACAACAATTAGTTGTATTAGCTTGTAGAGATTTATTATGTTTGCTCTAGTTGAGTGTGTGTGGACAATTTGTGCCAAATATTTGCTGTTTCAGCTTATTTTTGAACTTTCACCTGTAGCTTTGCTGAGTTAGCATATAATATGAGGGCGTTGCTGCTGCATATCATGTGGCATGTGCTGTGTGGGGTTCAAGTAGAGTCAGGTGATTGTGTGCAGCGCATATGCCCAGCCGGCCAGAGCTGATGCCCAGCTAACTACATAATACTGAAGTGTTGTACCTGCTATGTCTAGCGAGTCTGAGGAGCTGGTAGATATGATAGGAGAGGGCGGCAAGAGAAAGAGGTGTGCGCGTCCTGGATGGTTGTGTGTGTGTTGTGGAGCAGTGCTAGTGGGGGCGTTGGTATTGTGTGTCCTGGCACCTTTGCTCTACGTGGAAGTGCTTCAACCATTTATCAATCAGGAGGTTGAAGAGGTACAGCTACTATAGTACTGGTATAAATTGCAACACTCTAAAAATGTGCGCCACTTCACTTGGCAATACTTTCCATTTAGCGCAATATAAATGTTTTTCGGTATTTTGTGTGGTGCCTTTATTAGACTCATTCCGGTACAGTGTATTTGTACCGTGGTGCCTTTATTAGACTCATTCCGGTGTACTCTGTTGTTTCTCTCTCCCAGAATGTTCTTCTGACCAATGGCTCAGTTGGACTGTCACAGTTTGTCTCATCCAAAGCACCATTATTCTCAGAGTATTACATGTTCACTATCACTAATGCTGACGATGTCAAGAGTAATGCTGCCGTCCCTAATGTGGAGCAGATTGGACCATTTGTGTATCGGTGAGTTAACAAGAACCTTTGAGCTAGAGAAAGTATAGCACATCTTTTCAATTCTGGTTTAGAATGTTTTCAAGTTTTCAGTCAATCTGACCACTATGAATGCGACCACAAGCAATGATATTACACTGTGTATGTGTGTGTGTGTTTGTAGGGAGAATCGGACCACTATGAATGCAGTATATTACACTGTGTATGTGTGTGTGCGTTTGTAGGGAGAATCGAACCAAGACTGGACTGTGGTGGGAGGGACATAAAGACAGTACTGGTGCTGCTGCTACGGGCAACGAAGTGCTCGGGTTCAACTTGTTGATAAACTATACCTTTCAACCACATCTCAGTAACGGCCTCAACCCCAACACCACGTTAATCACTGTACCCAACCTGCCACTGATGGTGTGTGTGTGTGTTAGTCTCATCCCCAGACCAATTATTGTGTAGTAGAACAATCGGTATGCATTGTACAACGATTATTGATCGATTAGACAAACCAATTTTTGTTCAATAAAAATATCGTTCTATTAACAATTGATCGAACGAAAATCGGCTTGTTGGCGAGGCTAGTTATAATATGTTATGTGTGTCATAATAATTATTATTGTGTGTGTATAGGGTGTAGTATTATATTGTGTGTATTGTGTGTATAGGGTGTAGTATTATATTGTGTGTATTGTGTGTATAGGGTGTAGTATTATATTGTGTGTTTGTGTATAGTATTATATATTGTGTGTTTGTGTGGTTGTGTGTACAGGGTGTACTGGTGAAGCTGATGGCTCTAGACCAAAACAGTAAAGTATTCAAGTATGTTCTGGAGTTAGTGGATTTGTTTATAGAGGAGGCCCTGTCTGGAGAGGGTCTGTTTGTCACCAAGACAGTGCATCAGTTGCTGTGGGGGTACACAGATAATCTGCTCTCTAAGATCAAGAAACTTGAAGATCTGGCCAACAGAATGTTCAAAACTCACATCAATATCGTTGATAGCGATGTGTTTGGATTAGGAGTGAGTGTGTGTGTACATGGTTTCTAGCCTCAAATGCTGACAGTACCTTATTAATGTTACTATTATAGACGGGTACTCATTTTGGCGATTCGCACCAAATTTAATACATAGAAACGTGGACAAGACAAAATTTAGCGATAAACACGAAATCACTAAAATTAGTACCCGTCTACAATAGTAACAATAAGGTATGTTTTAATCGAGCGATACCTATTGCTACGTAAGCTCAAGCATCATAAGTTGCTGTGTGTGTGTGTGTGGTTGCAGAAGCTGAGCGGTGTGGAGGCACCTAATCGTGTGTTTACTGGTGTGGGAAATATAAGCAAAGTGGGTGAGTTTGTAGAGTGGAACAATCACACGAGTATCGCTGGTTGGAACTCAACCTTTGCAAGAGAGATAAGAGGAACTGGTGGCTTTATGTTTCATCCTGGGGTTACAAGAGAGGAGAACCTGACATCGTTTATCAGTGAATTGTACAGGTTGGTGCTAGTTATAGAAAAACTAGTCGCATCCGTCTGGTCTTGAACCAGTGACTGTTCTGTTACCAGCCGACACACTAACCTATTGTGTCACAAGTGCTTGTGTGTGATCACTTGCAGCACTAACCTATTGTGTCTTACACAGATCGGGATACTTCTCGTTCCAGTATGACAGCGATGTACATGGTGTACAGTTATACAACTTTGGTCTGCCTAGAGAAGAGTTGGTGAACACATCTCAAGATCCTGGCTTCTATCCCAATGGTCCTAGTGGAGTGCTCAACATCTCCTGTGTGGTGCAAGCTAACGTCCCGTTGTTTGTCTCCAAGCCTCATTTCCTGGACGCTGATCCAGATTATCTCAAGAATATTTCTGGACTACATCCTGATAGAGCTGAACATGACTCATACGTTGGCGTCGAGCCAATCACAGGTAACACAGACACACACGTTTGTCTGACTTGCCTCCTCCTAGGCTTCAGCTGACCACAACCAGTTTGCAGTTGTATTTACTAATCGCACACACTGTGTTCTCTACAGGCGAAGTGTTAGATGCTGCTAAGAAACTTCAAGTAAACTTGCGTCTGACAAGATTCTCAGCGTTGCCTCATCTTTCTTCATTACGTGATGTCACAATGTTGCCAGTGTATTGGGTCTCACAGACTGGTACTATTCCCGCCAACTTGGCGGCAGAATTCGCTGCTAAAGTGTATGGTGTGGAGGATGGGATACGTGGAGGAGTGTATGCTGTAACAGGTCTAGCCGGTGAGCATCACTCATCACACACGTCACCAACTATAATGGTCCGGGGTGTCGCCCGTAACTTTAGTGTAGAATTATAAAACCTGCATTCTGCAGCTCTCAGATAGCTCTATCACATGGTCGTGCTTAATTAATCCTCGTTCACAATAATTATGACACTGAAGCTAATGTACATAGACAAGCGTCAGGACCTGCATGTTATGGTGCTAGTCTGCACACATATGCTTCATAGTTTTGACGAGGCAAAATGTGCCAAATTTCCTCACTGCCCTCGATCCACTGTAGGTCTGCTGGTGGTAGTGAGTCTGCTGTGTGTAATAAGAGTGGGTGTGGTCAAGTGGTGTGGGCGTGGCCGGAAGCCCTTCATCAATAGACGTCAGAACATCAATGACACCGAACAATCTCCGTTATTGAACAATAATTACTAATTATTCACAATGGCTGCCCCTCTCTTCTATTCTCTGTGTTTTTTAAATGATATTGGTTCGTGCAAGAGCTAGTAGAATAGCGCAGCATCAACATCTCTTTGATCTAGTCAAAAATTAATGGAAAGAAATCTTTTCCTTTCATTTTCATAGCTTTCTTTATCGTTAAAAAAAGCTTAATTCTCTGCAAGCGATCGTATTAGCACGCTATCTCGTCTCTTCTCCACCACTAGCTAGCTATAGATAAGTTGGCACTGTTAGTCTCCTGGTAAGAGGACGACAAAGATAAAGGTATCTACAGCTAGAGAGAGAGAGAATGCTATTGCTTGTTCTGTAATGTCCATTTCTTGCAGAGCTTGTTATGATTCCCTGTCTCCCAGGCCAGTTTCTGACACTCCACTCCACAGTAAAACACCTGCCAAACCATAACATATTACCAGCAACACTGCACTGTGGTGCTAGCAAACCTGTCGGCATTTAGAGCATTTCTTGAGTGTAGTAGTGACCAGACCACAAGTGGCACACATCTCCTCCTCCCCATCTCCTGGAGCACTGTACACACACAAACATACACAGTTAATACATGGCGGCTTCACAATACACACTAAACAAGCTCTGTGTGTGGGGGGACATCGACTGCATTTTACACATTTTTGAATTCTATTCTTGAATCAACGTTGCATGTATTATGAACCAACGTTTATATGCAAGCACACACTGACTCACCATTTCCCCCCCACAATGGCTGAGGTGAACACTGTTAGAGCTGTCGGGGGTCCACCCTGCAAGCAAGCAAGCAAGGACTCACACACTAGTTGGTACACATACAAACACAAGGTAACATACCCGTGGGACAGGGGCTAGAGTCGTCACTAACTGCTTGAGGAGGTGCGAGTGTGTGTGGGGGAATTCCCTCAGACATTGTCGTAACACACTGTCCATCTCAACAGCCAGCCCTTCATTATTGCACGTCAGTAATCTGCACATGACTGATCTATAAGACGTATCTTAGATTCGCTATAACTTGAGTTCTGACGGTCAGATTTCTTTTTTTTTTGATTTTCTGAATGCCCATAAAAAGTGCTACAAGATGATGCGTTTATCTCAAATTTTATAAAACAGCCCGATTTTGACAATTTCACCCACTTAGTCCATGGTTTTTTCTGGCACATTTGGTCCCCAAAAAAGTACTTGATGTAAACACATAATTTTATTAAATACCTCTCGACAAGGGA
>VSKX01057449.1_pt1 | contig 11728 bp, 7 predicted proteins | sample 4799481 | NCBI WGS metagenome assembly VSKX01 (sample SAMN12179537, study PRJNA552185) | sponge metagenome | biome: deep-sea hydrothermal plumes; feature: spots directly above weak diffusing fluid; material: sea water; isolation source: sponge from the Swan site of a hydrothermal vent ...
AAATACAGGATTTATTATTAACAGTCGTTATACAAAAGCAGGTTCACAATACACGCAGCAACCGTTAATGTGACATCATCGCAATGCTTTCGCGTGAATAGAATTCAAGTCCATTCCTGTGGACAACCCTCACAGAGCGACACGTTACGTACATTGTGAGCCCGACTTAACAGTAGAGGGAACTCACCATCAGTGATGTTCCCTTGAGTCAGCCCACCGCACAGAGAAAATGCACAGTTGTCAAGAAGTGAACTGAAACACAAAATATAGAATTTCACAATGACTGCAAGATAATGCACTGGTCACACAGCTTATGAACTGCAGTAAGTGTTCTATTACTTTGTACCAGAGGAGGTTGGTCACGATTAATTAAGGTCACGTGCCTCTATGTGTTGTACAGTAAAACTCCAAACCCCAAACCAGAGTGCTAATGGCTACTAACAAGCGCCCAAGGGCTTCTCCTATGCTCCTGACCCTCGTAAGAGACCATAAATTAAGCTAGTCGAGTCCAGAGCTAGAGAGCTAGTCAGTAGTCGATCGCTGGCAGAGATCCTGTAGTCAACAGTCCTCAGTCTAGTTTAAACTACTATCAAAGGTACACCGGTTCGTGGTTTTGTAGTACTCTAATAAGTACTTTGTCTGTGTACTCAACAACTCACACTAGCTTGGAGTTTTCGTCTCCACCCGCTTCCTCTGCAGAGCGCGAGGGAGAGAGAGTGGGGGAACTCCCTAAACCAGAGCTCTCCGTCGGATCAACCATGCCTACAGTCTCCAAGGAAATCGTCTCCGAGGAAACCGTATCCATGGAAACAACATCCGTGTAAACACAGCTGTACGTACGTGATATCAAAGCAATAATTGTTAACAGCTTTATGGCAACCATAGTTGGCACATCAGCACTGACTACATTGATTACACTGACACAACAAAGCTAACTACATTATTGGATACACTATTAATACCCACTACCACACCTCTTACCTGGAAGGAAAGAATTTGGAGAGTTCGTCGGGGTCCATGCTCTCATAGTCAATGTCGTCTAGATATATCCCATTCTCCATTGAGGCAGCTCTGTGAGTGCTCCTTCTCTGGAGTATCCCCGTTAGAGCACCCCAGAATCCTCTACGATCCACTGAGGCTAAAGTGTAATTAGACGAATGTAGGACAATGCATGACAACAGACACTCACAAAGGGAGAGGGGTGCAACAAATTAGAGAGAGGCTATACATGAGATTATAACAGTTTCTAAGATCTCATTCCTCCATTCCTAATGATTCAGAATCGTGGCACACCCCCATGCAAAGAGACACGCACCTGGTTGTGGTTCAGTTCTCTCATCCTCTAAATAGCCGGTAGGCACACTGGAGCTGGGCTCTCCCTAAGAATACAACACCACATCAACAAAGAGAATATGAACAAAGACACACACTGAAACAGTGGAGCAGTAGTGCTACAAGAGGAAACAGCATAATTACACATACCCCCAATCCCATTCAATACTCTCAGAGGGGGTCCAACAATCGTGTATTTTTGTGCTTCTAGAAATTAACGTACTTGTACAATTTGTCAATAAGTACATGCCCATGCAGAGCATACAATTGAGCTCGAGCAGCACACTATACTGATGTAATGTGCTGCTCGAGCTCAGGTGTACAGTTGTCAAACATCCCCTATAATACTCCCACTCTAATCACCCTCCCTGACTCACGAGGCTTGTTCCACTCTTCCTGCGCGAGGTGGCACTCCACTCCCACAGTTTACTGGAGAGTCGGTCTTTGACCTCTACCTCAGAGTCACTGAGTGCACTCAGTGTGGACAGACTAGCTTCGGAACAAAGACTGCCATGCCTGAGAGGAAAGAAAAAGGGCTCTGTATAGTATCACTTAGAGGAAGGAAAGAGAGACCACAATTATTGCAAAAAACCGTTGAATACAATGTGCAGCACAGTAATTATTAAACCCAAGCGTTTATCTAAAGATTAGAGGGGATGTTCAGTACTCTTAATTGATTTGAGTTGAGCCCTCGTTTCCTATAATTTGGCCATACTTCAAAAGTCCATTTTGAATCACTTTTTGTCTACTCTTCCTGGGAACAACTTGACCTGAGGACACTATCAATTGACAGCACATAATGACAAGGATGCTGACTATAGGAGAGGTCATCCTGACCCGGCTAGCTAACAATCCCCTTCCTACACATTGCAATAGCACCCATAGTAGAGAGTGAGTTATAAGGCCTCACTTGGTATCCAGTGCACTGTCTGACATCACCTCCTCCTCCATCGGCAAGCTAGTGGCTCTCACACCTTGCTCACTGGACCTCCACTGCAGGGGGAGAGGGAGGGTGGAGAGGTAAACACACGTACTAATCAAGACATTCTAATGCTCTTTGCCTTCACAAGGAGGTAAACAAGAAAGTACAGACCGATGGATTATTTCTTGGTTGGTACACTGGTTGGTATGCGTATTGTACCTTCTCTGAGGTAAACCAACATTGGGTGGGACATAAACAGCTATAGGTGATAATAAAGCTTTGATGCAAACAGAGAAAACACTTGCAAAGAAGCTAATTAGCTCTTACAGTGACAATAACATTCTCTGGCATACGTACATTGATCATTATGGGATGTGATTTGTTGGGCATAAATTGACTGGAGAGCTCTTCAGATCCATCAGTGAGATCAAGCTCTTCCAGTAAGCTCTTTTCCACGGGTAGGCTAGCACGTCTACTCTCAAAATCACACTCAGATAGTTTAGAATCACTCGTCAACAAGGCACCATCGCTGCATTGCTTAGGCAGAGCAGGGGGAGGGGTTTCGTTAGAGCTGGGAAGTGGTTGCTCCATGTCCAGTGCAGTGTGTGCACTTTCAGTGTCCGATTCTGAAACTGACTGTGTGAGAGAGAAGTATAGCTACGTGTCACTGTGTGTGTGTGTGTGTGAGTGTAAAGGCCCATCCGCACTATACAACTGAAAATGACTGAGGTCGTACACAAACCGTTTTCGCGTGTCTGCACCAAAAACTCGAAGTCGATTCATTGTTGAAGTCGTCTCCAGCCCAAGTAGCCTGATGAGGTGACTTGGCAAGGAACAAAACGACTCCTTGACCTCTGAAGTTACAATAACTGCTGAATCAGCATTATTTGTAACGTGAAACACCCAAAATAACAGTACTGTAACAGTGCAGACGCGAATCAATACGATTCAAAACGAATCGACTCTGGTAGGAGCAAAACGCTTTATTTTTGGTTGTAGTACGGATGGGCCTTAAGTGTGTGTGGTGTATGTGAGTGTGAGTGTGTGATGTATGTGAGTGTAAGGCGTGTGTGCGTGAGGTGTCAGTGTGTTTAGAGTTGTGTGAGGTGTCACCACACACACACTTGTTGACAGTACACAACTTTCACTGTCCGGAATTACCTCCTTGGAATGTCTCTTTTTTGAGAAGAATCCTCTTCCACTCTCATCAACCTTCATATGTAGACCAACCACTTCCCCATTTACCTCAAGCTCAATCTGAAACAGAACAACATAGTTCACAGTGGGATTGTGTACTAACAATTAGGAAACATTGCAACATTCACCTCCTTTCTGCAAAGAGAAGCCCCCCCCCCGAGGGCATCCCACCGAGATAGGCTTGGGAACTGATGACCACAGTACCTACTACATGTGTACCATAGACCACACATGGTTTGCAAACACTGAGACATGTCTCTTGTTTGGGCCACCAGGCATTTCCATGGCTACTGTTGACCAGTGCATGTGTTTTGCTCCCCACAACAGGGGCACTGTGGATAGTGTGGAATGTGCCAATAACAATCATAGATCAGGTGATGACATGGACCTGGCTGGCCAGCGGAGCAATGTCTTATGATCACACAATGGAAAGCATTCCCCTCTTTAGTAATCATATACACAGATATATAACAACCTAAACAGATCTACCTATGCGCTATGCATGCATGCATGCATTGGATGGATTATCTGGATACGTATAAAAAAATGGGCAATTGTTAATTAAGTAAATAAGACATAAGTTGCTGACCTCTTTGAGGTCCCCAGTACGAAGTACTCCTAGCTTTCCAAATCTGACATGAAAGGGGGTTGACTTGAGAGAGCCATCCTTCTGTCTGATAACAATGATGTCCAGTGCTCCAGTTAGGTAGGCAGCATTCACATCATTGTATAGATCCTTGCACGAGGACAGAACCTTCCCGAGATAGTAGGTCATCTCCTGTACGTACTTGTCAGCACTAGCACTGTTAGCGCGTATGATTTAATAACAAGACTTTTTGTCTTGCAGCTTGGTCTTTTAATACTGAAACAGTAGGGATTTCCCCACCCCCGGCCCCATTTCGTCACTCTCTAGCTAGCTAGCTCTTTGGTTAGGCCGGAAGTGAAGCTAGACTAGTCATGTGTCTTCTGTTATTCCATTTCCGTTGAACTCCTCTAGCTCTGACAAGGCCAAGGCAAAGCAGCTACAGTAGAGGTGTGGTTCCTATCCAAGCTAGCTCTAAAACTCTAAAACTGTGAAACACCGAACACTATGCTATCTATGAAGAGACTCCGTGAATTTGTACGTGAAACAGTCTACTGCATGTATAGACTAGCTCACTTAGTCAATATGATAGACATATGTATTAGCTAGCTATAATTATGGACTCTTTGTACAAAAAAACCAAGGGTAGCTAGCTAGCTGTATGCATGTGTCATGCTAGCTCTAGCTATATTTATCCAAACGTATTGTATGTTGTTTGCAGGTCTAACCAACTTCCAAGCTCTCTACCTATACTGTACAAGTTAAATTAATCAGAGAACACTGTGATGTCGAGTTCCTCTCCTGAGCAGTCTCTCACACCCACCAATCTCAGAGTGCCTGGCCACAACATATCAGCCACTTCTATCACTAGTACACACTCGGAGGGAGCGTGTATTGCAGAATCACGGATAGCCAGTGCTTTGAGTCCCCACCAGAGAGCCTCCATTGGTAGTAGCACTTCCTCTCCCAGCTCTCCCCAGCTGCCTTCTCGAGGCTCCTCTGGAAAACTGCAAAGAGGTGAGCGGCCTATTATAGAAGGGCGTGTTAAATGCGCTGGTCATTTTTACTTATTAACACGTACACGCACTGTGTGCTGATTGCCTTGTGGAGATGGAATAGTGTCACTTTGTTGTTTGTGGTAGTTATTTATAAGTATGACTATAATTTCTGTATCATTCTCCCCTGCCAATTTGATAATATTGCAGTCAATTTTTGGAGTCAGTTATTCCTCAGAGCATGATTGATAACGTATAGTGTACACGTGTGTGTTTTAAGTACAAGATGGCTGTATACACTGGGGTCATATAATGTGGCAGTAACTTTGGCTGTATACACTGGGGGTCATATAATGTGGCAGTAACTTTGCTAGCAGTCATGTGGTGATTGGTGTGGTAGCCACCACACAGTGGCACATGTTGTGCCTACCTACCATGCAATCTGTTTTATTACACGGTAGCGAGGAGTAATTTGAGTTAGTTGTTTAGTAATTGCACTGTTGTTTAGCGGTAATCAAAGTGCACATGTTGGTGCTTTACCGGCTAGCCTGTAAAGTGTGTGTGTCAATAAACTCTGTTTTATATCTCTGCTACAGGTGTCAAGAAGTTACTGCGACTGCCTCAGACTCCCAACACAGTACACCACCATCCCACTTTACACGAGGTCTGCATAGCAGTGTAATGTAAAGTAACTTGATAGCATCTGGCTGTTTTCCTATATATGGCATTCGTGTTTTTATAACTAGGAAGCTGACTTGCAAATGCTTCAGAAATCAATATCTCGGTTTTTAACAGTTTATATATAGCCTTGTATAGATCAGCCCTTTCCCTTTATTCTTAGTTGACATAAGTGTGTTTTATACTGAAGAGTATTTGAGTTAGTTGTTCAGTAATTGCACTATTATTGTTTAGCGGTAATCAAAGTGCACATGTTGGTGCTTACTAGCTAACCTGTAAAGTGTGTGTGTGTGTCAGTAAACTCTGTTTGATGTGCTCAAGTGTGTGGCCAATGTTTACTTCGTCCCATTCACTACAACTGGCATCCGCTACTCTGTAGAGTGGAATCCAAACTCTTAAGATGTTATTTGTTCTCTTTGTAGGATCCGGTAGAGCATAGTGTCTCGAGCAAGGAAGCTCTCTTTGTGAGGATGCTCAAAGGCTCAAGAAGAATCAGAGGCTTCAGAAGGTCAGCTCTTCCCTTCAGTACTTGTATTATACTAGTGTTGTTGTTGTTGTGTAGATCTAAGAGACGCGGTATTGACAAACCATATCATTCTGACGATGGCTACACGTCTGACCCTGGTCCTCCCGGAGAGGTGAGTCAGTTAATAATCTGTGCACAAGTCTATACACTGAGGCTGTTGTGCTCTTTGCTGTCGTATCAGTTCATTGCTCCCACAGGAAGAGGAAGAGGAGACTGATGGAGATGTGGATGAGGTAAATGGAGTAAGTTAGTGTGCCCCAAATCAGTAGGTTAGCAGGTATAATTAGTCTGTAGCCTATTAGCACTCCATATTGTCATCTTGTTCTAGCATGATCCACCTCTTTAGGGTCACTAGTGTATGCTCTGTGGATTTACACTTAATGCTTTTTAAATGTGTAGAATCGTCGTCAGCAACAGATTCGTAACTTTGAGAGAAAAATTGAGAAGCTTCGCAGTTCTCTCTACGAAGATGACGAGGTCCATGGCAGTGAACAGGACCTTGCCACGTTGCCAGGGATCGATGAGGACAAGCACAACGATGAGAAGCCACACAAGTGAGATGGGAGGGGGGGCGAGAGTGGTTCTGTGTTGGGGTGTACTTAGCAGGCAGTATGTGTTTGTGTCTCAGCCCGGTTTATTCAGAGCTGGAATTCAATACACCTTGTAGGTACTCAAGCACATTACACAATGAGGCAGTGGGGTTGTTAGTATCCAAAAGTTTACATTCTTGAGTGATTGATCTTAATTGACGTATACATGTACTATATCGTATGATGTACATTCCACCCCTATACACTAATTTGATGTGCTCATCATGCAGTCAGCCTGTTTGTGTACACACTTCTCTGCTTCTTACATCTCATGGCAACATGCCACACACCCATTCATGTGCATGTAATCTGACTAGCTGACAGTGGGATATCAAAGTGCTACTGCCCTTTGCAGCTCACTTGAGTAGTTTGGGGCAAATATACAAAAAAAAACTTGAGATAAGTGTAACAGTGTACACCTATAGCTATCAAAGGTCTTATATCTAAACTGTTCCACTTATCTCAAGTGGTTTTTTGCCATTTACTATTTGCCCAAACTACCAAGTAAGCTGCTAAGGGCAGTACTCAGAGGAGGTTCGACAACTGTGCACTTGCCAGATGCACTTGTACATAATAATTGGTCACGTGATCAATGCATAATGTCATGCTCAAGCGCACAGTTGTCGGGCCTCTCTCTGAGTGCCACTACTATCACTGTAATCACATGATGCTCCCTTCACAGACCACGATCGTCTCGACCGTCTCTCAAGAACTACTCCAAGAGGAAGAGGCTTGAGAATTGGGAGTCCCAGTTGAGAATGCTCCAAGAGGGGGGGACTCTAGAGTCACGATACGCTGCTTTTAGGGGCAAGATCGGTGGTGGCCTACGGGGAATGTCACTGTGAGTGTGTGTGTGTGTGGTGTGCCTCTCCTAAAAGTTTTTCTGCTTATAAGTTTTTCTGCTTATGTTCCAGTAGTAAAGTTATTTTATCGCTGTGTTTATAATTGTGTGTTGAATGTTACTGATTCCTTCTTCCTCCCACACACACACACACACACACACCACTTGTCTATTCACAGTGGACTCAGAGGAAGATTGTGAGTGAACTATAATATACTCTACAGAGTGTTAGTGATTTGTTCTTTTTTTGTAGGACATTCAAGAGGCCTAAGAGATTATCTGGCTCAAGTGTTGACGATGCCATTGATGATGATGAGGACGATGAAACTCTTGATGACATGTAAGCCATATCCCATACTCGCAGACCCACAACCATTTGCGAGTACTTAATACTGCATGTTGGTTTTATCCATTAAAAAGGGCACACACTTTTTGTCTTGTGCATGTTTCTCTTTAAGAATGTACTGTCTCAGCATGTTTCAGACTTCCCAGATGTTAACCTGCAATGATTTCACTTGTCAGCTCTGATTAAAGCAGCGTCAGACTTTTGAAGTGGGCCCATACCCATAATATTATGGTGAATACTCTTATTGTACGGTAGTTACATCCAGGTGGTAGTTACAGTGTATGTACAATGGCTTTGGCCTTGTGTTGTGTGAATATAGTGTGGTCATGCCACGCTTTGTGGTGTGTGTGTGTGTGCATTTGTGTATGTGTTGTATGGTTAGGTTGTTAGTGCACTGTACATTCCAGTTCCCAGGCAGCTGAGGGTGTCATTCACATGGAAACAGAGGAGTTTGCAGCCGAAACAGAGCTGTAAGTTAAAGCCACAAGTATTCACAAACACAGAAAATTAATATTGAACCCATTGACACTAATTTTAATTGCTCAATTTGTACTGTACGACTTCATGTGAATGCAACTGTATATATCCTGTGTGTGCACTCCACCACACACACTTTCATTGCAGACTGCCTATGCTCAAGCTAAAGGAAGAGATGGATGTTGTCAGACAAACCACTGAAGAGACTCTACAAGAGAATCAGAACATCAGAAAAGATCTGGACTCACACAAAGTATACGAAAATAAACTCTAAATTTTTTGTGTGTCCCTGTTTTGGTTGTTACGGAGTTTCATTAGTACTGTATATAACTGTCTAATAGTTGTGTGATTGCTGGTGGTAAGAATAACAAATAACACTTGCTTGCTTTTTGTTTTCTCTCTCTTTGTACAGACACAACTGGGGGAGCTGGATCAATGCATCAATACAATCTACCACAAACTAGAGCTGGAAAAAGAGAGATCTGAGGTTAGAACTGCATGACTATTTAATCCATGTACAGTACATTTACAGCTAGGACATCTTTGAGAGCCTATAACTTGTGTTAGGTTTGTCGAATTTTTTAATACTAAAGTAGAGTCTAGACTAACTCAACACTAAAAAATAGAGTTGTATATCAAATCTACCTACATACCATGTGATGCTGTACCCATAGCTCACATCAGTGATTGTCGTTTCTATATCTTCCTTCCATCAACATGCATGCTGTAATGCGATACTTTGTTCTCTTGACAGAGACTGGAAGGCCAAGTGAACGACATAACCGAGTTGCACCAGCATGAGGTAAAGACACCTTTCCTTGTTACCTTTGAGAGCAATTATGTTGTGTTTGGATATTGTTATATTTCTGTCACTGTATGTTCATTTGACGAGACCTTTCACTAATGTCAACGCGTTAGGTATAGTCTTGTAATTGAGCTGCTTTAGTAGCTACCGTTTAGGAGGCCATAACTAGTGTAAACTTACATGTACTACATGTATATGTACTACTAAGTATGCATCAGCAGCTCTACAAGCTAAGCCTTTCTAATGCTGTAGGTTGGTGAACTGCGTGCTCAGATTGGGCAGATGGAGGGCATGTCTATGAGCAAGAGTCAAGATCTAGAGGATGCCATGGAGGCCTGTCAGGCAAAGGTACATACCACTGTACTTGCCTCACAAGGACAGCCCCCTACAGTACCGTTTCCACTTAGTGACTATTGCCTCGCATGATAGTTATTGCGTACATGTAACATATACGTGTATGAGTGACTTTTTATTACACTATAAACCCCTGTCATTCCACGGGCATTCCTCTGCTAGTATCACTAATGCTTACCAGTCTTATTACTAGTATGTTAGTCATGTTGACCTTGTTTGTAAGATCTGAGGGCTATGAAAATAACAATTGCAAGCCCAATTAAGACTTCTAGTAATGATGGCCCATTTCATACCATGCACTCATAGCTGGAGAGAATGGATGTGTTTGTACATCGATTGATAGACAGTGGAGATGAGCCGACCAGTACCATCAGGAAACCAGTGACAACATTCATCTCATGGGTTCTTATGGTGCTCACTCTCTTCATAAAACTATTTGGCTTTATCAAGTGAGCTATGGATGTCTACATGTCTATGTGTGTGTGCTTGTGTGTGCGTTTGCATGTGCGTATGCGTGTGCGCGTGTATGTGTGTGTGCACGTATTGTATTGTATTGTAGCAATCACATAATAACATTATGACTCCTTGCATGTGCACCTTACTTCATCACCTCGATGATCTCTCTTTGTCCCACAATCTGCTTAGTGTACAACGTTGCCCCACGTTTACATGTGCACGCAGTATTGTTTGCCTTTGCCCATGTTGCATATAGTTTCCTAGCTATTATTCATCTCACTTTTACTATGCTACTAATGGAGTACTGGATGCACACACATACATTGTCTTGTTTGATATACTTTGTGAATGATGTGTTTTGATACAAGTTTTGTGAGTAGTCAAAATCCATCGAATTTCACAAAAGCTATAGCTATAGCCTTGCGCTTCAACTGAAATTTAAACTTTCATATACCATTGGATTTCTTGCTTCAATCTATGTGCTTTAGGGCGAACTTTAGAGCATGCGCTTCATGACTAAGTCGTGCTCTCACAGTGTCACTGCATGTGTGTGTGTATCCCAACTGCAGGACCAAGGCTGGACTGATTGTCACTCTAATGATATTGCTCCTGGCTGTCGTGTTATACTCTTTGAATTACAGGTAGCATAATTTATTATGTGTAAAGCTACAGTCATGTTATAATATTATTGTCAAGTGTTGTACACTGATATCATTATGTCTGACATTTTTAATTTTTATGGACATTAATATTATTGGAAGTGTGCACTAAAACAATAAAATTATTATTCGAGTATAATGCTAATCAAGTTCAATTTCTTTTGAGTCTGTCTTTCCATTGCTTGTGTTCAAAATCTGTGAAGGAAGAGAGAGAGGATAGCTCTTACACAGTGTGAACACTAGAGACCACTTACATAGCCAATAAACTTGTTTATATAGTCGTAGTAACCGTATGAGGTCCAGGTACTGTTGTGAGTGCCCCCAGGGAACGTCTCTAACAGCTTAACACGTGAACCACAATTCTGAAGAGAAAAAGAAATAGTCACGACGAAGATAACAAAATCATAACAATATATAATACACCAGTACGACTTACTGTACGAACATGTACTACACAATCACAATTAATACAAAGGTTTTAGCTCTTTGTTTAGCCATGTGCACACATAAATATTTGATCTACGTAGAAAGTACAAATGACAGTTGAGAGTGTATGTAGCAGGCCATGCATCTGCATGTATGTACATGTACCTGATACAGGTCGCTCATCATGGCTGATGGTATGAGCTGGTCTGCCAGTCCAGAGAGAAGCAAGGCTGGAGCTCTCACCTTACGAATCTCATTGATGCTCGAAAACTGTCCAGATTTGTACCGAGGAGAAAAGAAGTCAACACCACTTACACACACACACACACACACACACACATGCAGGCATGCACACAGGCTCCAGGACACACAGGCATACACACAGGGACACAGGCATACACCCGGGCATACACACAGGTACCACAGGCATATACACAAGGACACGGGCATCACACAGGGACACAGGCATACACCCGGGCATACACACAGGTACCACAGGCATACACCCGGGCATACACACAGGTACCACAGGCATACACAC
>VSKX01010833.1_pt1 | contig 11726 bp, 11 predicted proteins | sample 4799481 | NCBI WGS metagenome assembly VSKX01 (sample SAMN12179537, study PRJNA552185) | sponge metagenome | biome: deep-sea hydrothermal plumes; feature: spots directly above weak diffusing fluid; material: sea water; isolation source: sponge from the Swan site of a hydrothermal vent ...
GATAGGTTTTAAGCAGTGCCTGTGCCTCTTCACGCAAATGTTGCGCCGCCTCTAGCTCTTTTTTGATTTCATCTGTCTTGTCGTCCAGCGCTTGTAAAATGCGTTGGGGAATGCGTAAATAAATAAACAGCGCAATAATCGTTGCAAAAGAAACGGCGACATAAAAATTTTCATCAATGCTCATCGCCTAACCCTTCCCTGCTTGATTATTGGCAGATTGCACCGCCGCCAAAATCGCATTCGCCTCTGGCACTTTCACGCCCAATGCACCCAGAACATCTGGCACAATCTCTATCGCCGCTTCTTGCACATGACTTAAAGCCTCGCCTCGTGCTGTTTGCAATCGCATTTCTGCATCTTGGGCGGCACGGGCAAGTTTTGCTTCAACCTCTGCCTTTTGGGCATCGCTTTTCTCTCGCATAGATTTACGCACTTCCTCCGCCAGTGTGAGAGCCGCGACACGAGCCTGCGCCAATGCTTCTTCATGCGCTTTCAATGCCGCCTCCGACTGCTTTTGTAGTTTTTGTGCCGATTCTATATCGCCCTCTATCGTGGTGCGCCGCGATTGCAAAGTGCGCCCAATACGCGGCAAAGCAATAAACGACATCGCCACATAAAGAGCGATAAAGGTAAGCGCCAGCCAAAAAAGCTGTGAGCCAAAAGTGTTTGGATCTAACTGCGGCATTGAAAACCCCTAAAGTAAGGCTAGAGAACGAACAATAGGATTAGCGCAACAACTAGACCAAATAGCCCCGTTGCTTCTGCCAATGCAAAGCCGAGCAATAGATTTGGAAACTGCTCTTGTGCGGCAGACGGATTACGCAATGCCCCCGACAAGAAATTCCCGAATATAGTGCCGATGCCGATAGCCGCGCCTGCGAGCGCGACACAAGCGATACCTGCCCCGATAAATTTTGCTGCTTCTGGTTCCATGATAATATCTCCTTGATTTAATGGTTCATGTGGATTGCATCGTTAAGATAGATGCAGGTTAAAATAGTAAAGACGTAAGCCTGAAGTGCGGCGATTAAAAGTTCTAGCCCTGTGAACGCCACCATAAGGGCAAAAGGAGCAATCGCAAGCGGAATAAGCCCTGCTGTCGAAAGCCCCACGACAAAGCCACCAAACACTTTTAGCATAGTGTGCCCTGCCATCATATTACCAAACAACCGCACCGACAGACTAACGGGGCGGGTAAGGTAAGAGATTAGTTCAATCACCACCAATAACGGCAACAACACAAGGGGTATGCCTGATGGGACAAATATCTTCAAAAAACCAATGCCGTGACGCATAAAACCAATAAATGTAACCATAAGGAATACAAAAGCCGCCATAGCGAAAGTAACGATAAGATGGCTGGTCACGGTAAAACTATAAGGTATCATACCCAATAGATTGCAAAAAAGGATAAACATAAACAGCGAGAATATAAAAGGGAAATACCGCATACCCTCTGTGCCGACATTTTGGCGTATCATATTGGCGATGAAAGTGTAACTCATCTCTCCCAATAATTGTAAGCGACCCGGCACAAGCGCCGAGCGACTAGAAGCCGTCATCATAAATAGGCTAGCGAGCGAAACCGCCAACACCATCCATAAAGACGCATTAGTGAAAGACACATCAACCGCACCAAAATAGGGAAGTTGCAACATTGGTAGTTCCACCAAAGTGCTCACCTCAAACTGGTGCATGGGGTCAAACCCTAATCCGCTTTTTGTTCCTGCTTCCGCCATGAAGCCTATTCCTTATCTAGTTTTCGCCGCATCTCTGCCGCTGTCCGAACCGAACTCATCACCCCCGCTATTAAACCTAAAAATAATAGCACTAATAAAAGCACAGGTGATGTGCCAAACCATTTATCCAACCACCAACCGACAAAGCCACCAACGGCAATACCAGCGATGACCTCTATCATTAAACGATATGCCAAACCAACCATAGAGGCAGCAGGTTTTTTGCCCCCCGCTTGGCTGTTTTGCGCTTTGGCATCTGATATTTTGCTTGCTAATTCGTGCAAATCTTTAGCCATAAACGCCCCACCATATCGTGATAGAAAATCTCAAGGTGTGTGCGGGGAAACTACTTATTTTGGAGGCAAATGTCAAGACACAAACCCCTAACTTGCTGAAAGTGTCGCAGGGGTTTCGGCTTCGTTTTCATGAACCCCGACTTCGGCAAATTGCTCTGCCGTGGCGAGGTTAACCGATAGCAATTGGCTGACCCCACGTTCCTGCATTGTTACCCCAAACAGCCTATCCATCCGTGCCATTGTTAGCGCATGGTGCGTTATGACCAGAAACCGCGTCCCCGTTTGCTCCGTAATATCGCGCAAAAGAGCACAGAAGCGGTCTACATTGGAATCATCTAAGGGGGCATCAACCTCATCAAGCACACAAATAGGCGAAGGATTGGTGAGGAAAACCGCAAATATCATCGCCACTGCCGTAAGCGCCTGCTCCCCCCCCGATAAAAGCGACATATGCTGCGGACGCTTGCCGGGTGGATGCGCTATAATCTCTAGCCCCGCCTCTAAGGGATCATCACTTTCCGTCAGTTCAAGCCGTGCCGTGCCACCGCCAAACATACGCGTGAATAATACCTCAAAATGCTTATTGACCGATTCATAAGCCGCCAACAATCTTTGCCGCCCCTCCCTATTCAACTGACCAATGCCATGTCGCAATTTATTAATTGCCGAAGCAAGGTCGTCGCGTTCTACCTTCATGGTTTCTATTTGAGTGGCTATTTCTTCCGCCTCGTTATCGGCTTGTAAATTAACGCCGCCTAATGTTTCACGCTCGCGGCGGTAGTTTTCTAATTTGCTTTCCAATTCTTCAACATCGGGGAAGGGTTCGCCGCGCTCGTGCTCCGAAAGGGCAAGTGCCGCCTCTGGCTCTATTTGCAAAACATCACGAATGCGTTGCGCCGATTCCGTCATACGTTCTGACTCCGCCTCTTGTGTTGCCTCAAGACGCACTTGCGCTTCGCGGGCTTCTGCCAAATGCGACTGCGCTTGCTTTTCTGCTGTGCTTAAATCTGCCAATGTCGTTTCCGCCACTGCCAAAGCATCACCAGCCGCCGCCCGCTTTTCCGCCGCCTGTGTGATGATGTCCGCAATCTGGATTTTCTTTTCTTCCACAAGGCGGGGGACATCATTAAACTTTTCAACTTCGGTTTGGGTTTCAATCGCCCGCGCCGCCAGTATTTCCAATTGCTGTGTTGCCGCACTATGCCGTGCTGTCCATGATTGCTGTTCTTGCTTGATGCGTTGCAATTGCGTATCGCGCGCCTCGCGCCGTGTGCGCCAATTCTGTAATTCAGAATGTGCTTCCGCCACGCCATCTCTTGCTTTTTGAACTATCACACGCTTTTCTTCCAGTGCTGTTGCCCCATCGCCTGTTGTTTCTAATTTTTGTAAATCGTGGCGCATCGCCGCTTGTGCCTCGCGGGTGGCTTGTAAATCTTTTTCAACCCTTGCAAAAGAAGCCTCTAGCGCATTTAACTTTGCCGCCCCTGTTTCCGCTTGGGAGAGGTCTTGTCTGGCGGTATCCACATTTTGTTGTGCCGCTTGCAAGCCCTGCTGTGCCGCTTCTGCCGCATTTCGTGCCGCCTCTAATGCGGTGCGGGCTTTTTCTAATTGTGCTTCTGCCGCCTCGGTTTCAGATTGAGCGGTCGTTATATCTGTCGTCAATAATTCTAGCCGACGCTTTTGGGCAAGTCGCCTTGTCGTGTTTGTTTCTGCTTCCGCAAGGCGGCAATAGCCGTCCCACCGCCAGAGATCGCCCTGCTTACTGACGAGCCGTTGCCCAACCGATAAACGCTTACATAATGCCACGCCTTGCGCCCTATCTGCCACCACCCCGATTTGCTGAAGGCGGCGGTGCAAAGCATCAACACCCGATACATAATCTGCAAGGCTCTCTATATTATCGGGCAAGGCGGAGGGGCTGTCGCTTGGCATAGCGGCATCCCAATAAGCGGGGGCGGATTTATCTAATGCCGCCTCTAAATCATCGCCGAGTGCCGCACCCAATGCCACTTCATAGCCATTTTGCACCGATACTTGCGACAACACTGGCACATAAGATTGTCCGTCTTCGTTTTCTTTGGCGAATAATCCCGATAAGGCATCACGCTCCCCTATTAAGCGAGAGAGGGTGCTGCGTTTTTCGTGAGCGGGGGCTTGTGCTTCATCATGGGTCTTTCGTGCTTCGGCATAATTTTTATGTTGTGTTTCGTGTTTTGTGAAAGCCGCTTCCATCTCTGCCTGTAATTCAGTGAGGGTGGCTTGCCGTGCCGCGAGATCTAAATCTTGCCCTCTTGCGGTTTTTATATCGGTGCGTGTGGTTTCTAATGTTGCGAGTTCTTCCACAAGGCGAACCTCTTGTTCGTCATTACCAGACAAACCCCGCCGCAAAGCATTTATCCGTGCGTGATATTCTGCGTGTTCGCGATTTGCAGTGTCAAAGGCTTCATCAGCCTGTGCCAGTTGCGCTTCTTCTATTTCTAGTTTTTTGGCGGCTTCGGCTTCGGCTTGTTCTTCTTCCTCTGATATGCTGGCTTGCGCTACCACTTCTTCCCCTGCGAGGTGCGCCAGTTGTTGGTCTGAATCACGCACGACTTCTGTTTCGCGTTCTTTATCTGCGGCGATTGTTTTCGCCTGTTCCCCCAAGCGCATGAGCATATCTTCGGCTTGGCGTTTTTCGTTATCCATAGCGTCTCGTTCTAATGTTAGGCGACGCAAAGCGGCTGCTGCTGTTGCTTCTTCTTCTCGCAATGTTGGCAATATCGTTTGGGCGTTGGTAGATGCCGATGCCGCCGCCGCCACTGCTGTATTGGTAGAGATGACGGCGCTTTGTGCTTCTTTCAACTCTCCTTCTATTTGGGTTAGCCGTGTTGTGGTTTGTTGCCAGCGTAAATAGAGTGTGAGTGCTTCTGCAGCACGGATTTGCCCTGATATTTCTTTATAGCGACCCGCTTGACGAGCTTGGCGTTTGAGACTGCGTAATTGACTTTCTAATTGTGCTAGCACTTCGTCCAGTTTTTCCAGATTATTAGAGGCGGCACGCAAGCGCAATTCTGCTTCGTGGCGGCGCGAGTGCAAGCCTGATATACCAGCCGCTTCTTCTAATATGCGGCGACGTGTTTCAGGCTTGGCGGAGATGAGTTCCCCGATTTGCCCTTGCCGCACCAGCGAGTTTGACCTAGCCCCTGTGGAAGCATCTGCAAAAAGTAATTGCACATCTCTTGCCCTGACATCGCGCCCGTTAATGCGATAGGCGGAACCTGCATCACGCTCTATGCGGCGGACGATTTCTAACTCATCATTGTCGTTGAACTCTGCTGAGGCGGTGCGTTTGCTGTTATCCAAAAACAAAGACACCTCCGCATGATTGCGACTTGGACGACCAGTCGTGCCAGAAAATATGACATCTTCCATCGCCGAACCCCGCATAGATTTATAGGAGGTCTCGCCCATCACCCAGCGCAATGCCTCCAGCAGATTGGATTTGCCACAGCCATTGGGACCGACAATCCCTGTCAGCCCTTCCATAATGTCAAAGTCCGTTCCATCAACGAACGATTTGAAACCCGTGAGGCGGATGCGATTAAAATCCATTACGAGCGATTCCTTCCCTCTGGCAATACTTCTGGCAAAAGCGGAATGATATTTTTCTCAAAAGCAATAAAAGTGTGATTGCCTTCTAATCTGGTGCCGTTAATGAAAAATGTTGGGGTGGATTGCACTTTCAATTCATCTACGGCTTGTTTTTGCAAGGCACGGATATTGTTGAGAACAGATTCATCTTGAATGCAAGCGATGACATCTTCTTCTGATAAACCTGCTTGTTTTGCGAGGCGTTGCAAGGCACCAAATATATTTGCGGCACTTATCCATTTTTGTTGTTGGGCAAATAGCAAATGCACGAAGCCTTGTTTTTGTATCGGCGCCACACAAGAGACGAGCATTGCCGCACTCATCGCATAGGCATCTAGCGGAAAGGGGCGCAAGCGCAATTGCACTAATCCTGTATCAATATATTTTGTTTTCAGCTCTGGGAATGTTTGCGTATGAAATGCCGCGCAATGATTGCAAGTCATTGAGGCATATTCAATAATGATGATAGGGGCAGAGGCTTTGCCCCAAACCACTTCTTCTGGTGCGGCTTCATCTACACTATAATTAGGGGAAGCGGATTCTGTTGCCATAGAGTCTGTTGCTACGGGAACACTTTGTTCAGCATTATTATCACTCACATTATTGAGATATGGCAGTCCATAGCGCACCCCTGCCACCGACAAAGCAGCAACCACCAATAGCCTTATTAATACAATCCTAGACACGCAGATTATCTCCCTTTTTGCGAATCGTTATGGGAGTTCTACTCTACACGAAAATGACCTAATTATCCCGCTTAATATAAGCACCCAGTCTAGCCAAAGCCTGTATGAGGGCTTCGTCCTGTGGATAACTCTCCCGCTCTAACAAGGTATTGCGCGCATCGCCTATCTCGCTGGCGGAAAGCGGTCGTCTAGGCTCCATATTCGTGGGGATATCCAGATGACCCTGCACCACATTTAAGCGCTCTATCGCTGCACCACCAAAGTGGTTATTCAATCGCTCCAATATCAAAGGTGCTAAATGTTGAACTTCAACCGCCATGGCACCCTCTACTTTCAATGTTAGAGTTGCGCCGCCGTCCTTCGTGCGGCGAATACGTTCAGGGCGAGAGAATACCGCAATCTGCTCTCCCACTATTTCATGCCAGCGCTCCAATATCGGCAAATGCCGAAACCCACGCCGCCTAAACATAGGCGACAAAACCCGAGACACAGCACGACCCGCAGCATAACCCTGAAACCCTCGCGCTGGTTTCGTGGGGGGAAGGTCATTCATATTCATCTATCCTCGCTATCATTCATCATATTTCGTGTTATGTATCATGGCATGGCTAATGACAACTCGCAAATCATCCGCAAGCGATTATTAAACTGGTATGGCAAGAATAAGCGCACTCTATCGTGGCGCTATGAGGCGGGGGAGACGCCTAACCCCTATTATGTCTGGGTTTCGGAGGTCATGTTGCAACAAACGGTGGTGGCGGCAGTTATCCCCTATTTTGAGAAATTTATTGCACGATATCCCACGCTCTCTGATTTAGCCTGCGCCGATGAAGCAGCAGTGATGGCGACATGGGCGGGTCTTGGATATTATAGCCGTGCCCGCAATATGATAAAATGTGCGCGGATTATTGTGGCGGATTATGATGGGGTCTTCCCCGATACGGAGGCGGAATTATTGAAACTGTCGGGTATTGGTGCCTATACCGCCGCCGCTATAGCTGCCATTGCTTTTGGTCGGGCAACCTCGCCTGTTGATGGTAATATAGAACGTGTCATATCACGACTATATGCTTTGACCACGCCCCTGCCACCTCTAAAGGCAGAAGTGAAAGAGATTGCCCGCACCCTCTACCCTAAAAAGAGAGCGGGGGATTTTGCCCAAGCGATGATGGATTTGGGAGCGAGTATTTGCGCCCCTAAAAATCCTGATTGCCAACAATGCCCGTGCTGCAACTATTGCCTCGCTTATGAAAAAGGGATTGCCGCACAATTACCGCACCGCACCCCCAAACCACCAAAGCCCACCAGAGGCGGCATTGTTTATTGGCTGGAAAATAGACGAGGGCAAGTGCTGGTTATGCAACGCCCCGATAAAGGTTTGCTAGGGGGTATGGTGTGCTTTCCGTCCTCTGGGTGGGATAGCGAAAACGACGCTGCCCTTGCTGATATAATAAAGACACGCCCTATGGTGGGTGAGGTGCGCCATACATTCACGCATTTTCATTTAACCTTGAAGGTGTGCCGTGCCTCTGTTCCTAAAGGATTTCGCGCCCCCAATAATTATTTTTGGATATCCCCAGAAGACTTTGATAATTATGCGCTACCGAGCCTTATGCGTAAGGTAGCAAAATTTGCGAGTGCCGATTAGATTTCGTCTCTTAATTTCTGGCGGAGGTTATCTATCGGGACGAGGTCATCGCCCTCTGCGGTGTGCCAGAATGTCCAGCCATTGCAAGCCGATGCCCCTTGTGCGGCGGCACCCATCTGGTGGATAGATCCGGCGCGTTCGCCAAATTTCAAACTGCCATCAGCACGGACGCTGGCTTGATATTTTCTAGCCGCCCCAAATAATTTTGTGCCGGGTTTTAACATACCCCGCTCTACCAATGTGCCAAAGGGGATGCGCGTTTGTTGCATTGGCGAAAGTGTGATTTCTAAATCATCATCTTCGGCGACATCTATTGCCGCTATACGCGTCTGTGCTGCCGCCACATAACCTGCGTCCGCTTCTATACCGATATAATTGCGCTTTAACTTTTTCGCCACCGCCCCTGTTGTGCCCGTGCCAAAGAAAGGATCTAGCACGACATCACCTTTTTGACTGGCGGCAAGTAAAATACGATAGAGCAGGCTTTCTGGTTTTTGTGTCGGGTGCAGACGCTTACCCTCGTCATTCTTGAGGCGTTCATTGCCTGAACATATCGGCAAGAACCAATCGGAGCGCATTTGTTTATCCTCGTTCAAAGATTTCATCGCCTGATAGTTAAACTGATAATTGCGTGCCTTTTCATCTCTGGCTGCCCATATTAAAGTTTCGTGGGCATTGCTAAAACGTGTGCCACGAAAATTAGGCAATGGATTTACTTTACGCCAAACAATATCGTTCAAAATCCAGAACCCCATATCTTGCAAAGTGGCGCCAACCCGAAAGATATTATGATAACTACCTATCACCCATAATGTGCCTGTTGGTTTTAATATGCGTTTGACTTCTGCCAACCATTTTTGCGTGAAGTCATCATAGGCGGCGAAGCTTTCGAACTTATCCCAATCGTCATCAACACCGGCGACTTTGCTTGTGTCGGGGCGGTGCAAGGCATTGCGTAATTGTAAATTATAAGGAGGGTCGGCAAACACCAAATCAACACACGCATCTGGTAGTTCTGCCAGCCGCGTAAAACAATCGCCATGTAAAATAGTATTTAGGTACTCTGCTGGTTTGTTCATTATGTCGCCCTCCCTGACGAAGGCGCAAAATGAGTCAAATGGAGTCTCGCGTCAATAGGTAAATGCAATTTATATGTGCCAACTCGATTGTGACTAGATAGAGGGGGTGGTAGGTTTCACGCCCCCAAGATATTGCGTATTGGGGCATAAGAACGCCGATGATGCGGGCTAACCCCATCGCGCGCCAAACCCGCGCGATGAGATTTTACCCCATAGCCTTTATTTGATGCCCACTGATAAACAGGATATTGCGTGTCTAGTTCTATCATAATGCGGTCGCGGGTGACTTTGGCAAGAATAGATGCCGCCGCAATAGAAGGCGACAACGCATCACCCTTTATCAATGCTGTTGCGGTATAATCCCAAGCGGGCAGTTTATTACCATCAACTAAAATATGGTCGGGCGATTGCGGTAAGGCGGCAACGGCACGTTTCATCGCTAACAGGCTTGCTTGTAATATGTTGATGTCATCTATCTCTGTTTCATCGGCACTGCCAATGCCGTGCGCATATTCTTGCAGAGGCACAAATAATTCTTCGCGTTTTTTGTGCGTTAGTTTTTTGCTGTCATTTAATTGTGCCAATAAGGATTCGGGTATGGCGGCGGGTAAGATTATCGCCGCCGCTACGACTGGTCCTGCCCAACTGCCTCGCCCCGCTTCATCTGTTCCCGCTATTGATTTATGCGGATAGCCATATTTTATCTCGTGGGTGAGATCCATTACTCCGCCGCGTGGGTGGCTATCGTCATCTCTGGGGTTTCTTGTGGAGGCTGATAACGCAAACGCGGTTGCCGTGCCGCCAATGTTTCATCTAAGCGGCGACGTGGGGTATAGTGTGGCGCAGACTTGAACTTATCAACATTGCCCGCCTGCGCTTCCCCTATCAGATGACGCAAAGTCGCAATAAACATATCTAAACTGCTTTTGCTTTCTGTCTCTGTCGGTTCAATCAACATCGCCCCATGCACAACAAGCGGAAAATAAATCGTCATCGGGTGATAGCCCTCATCAATTAAGGCTTTGGCGAGGTCTAATGTTTCCACCCCTGTATTTGCTAGACACTTATCATCAAACAAGACCTCGTGCATTGTGCGATTGCCAAAAGGCGCATTCATAATATCATCCAGACTGCTTAAAATATAATTGGCATTAAGCACCGCATCTTCTGCCACTTGGCGCAAGCCATCACGCCCATGACTTAACATATAAGTTAAAGCCCGTGTGAACATACCCATTTGTCCGTGAAAGGCTGTCATACGACCAAAGGCGGTTTCCCCTTCGCTTTGCCCTGGTCTGGTGTTTTCTATCAGGCGCAAACCATCTTGTGTTTTGACCAAATACGGCAAGGGCGCATAAGCCGCCAGCCGTGCCGATAAAACGGTGGGACCCGCACCCGGACCACCGCCCCCATGCGGGGTAGAAAAAGTTTTGTGTAAGTTGATGTGCATCGCATCAATACCCAAATCGCCCGGGCGCACCTTACCAACAATGGCGTTGAAATTTGCGCCGTCGCAATAGAAATAACCACCAACGCTGTGTAGGGCATCGGCTATTTTCACAATGTCTTTCTCAAACAAGCCGCAAGTGTTCGGGTTGGTTAGCATAAGGGCGGCTACATCATCGCCTAATTTTGCTTCTAGGGCGGCGAAATCTACCCGCCCATCGGCGGCGGCGGGGATTGTATCCACCTCAAACCCCAACAGAGCCGCCGTCGCAGGATTTGTGCCATGTGCCGATTCTGGCACGAGCACCCGCCTGCGTGTTGCCAGTTGCCCCGATGCTTCTATCGCGGCACGGATTGCCATACACCCGCATAGTTCCCCATGCGCACCCGCTTTTGGTGATAGCGCAATGGCGGGCATATTGGTGAGTTTCATTAACCAATCGCCCAGTTCCTCCATTACGCCCAGCGCCCCCTGCACCGATTGTTGTGGCTGTAGCGGATGAACATCAGCGAAGCCCGTTAGTCGTGCCATTTTCTCGTTCAGGCGAGGATTGTGTTTCATCGTGCAAGAGCCAAGCGGATACAACCCCGCATCAATAGAATGATTTTTCTGACTGAGGCGCACATAATGGCGCATCGCTTCTGGTTCTGTAAGACCTGGCAGTGTTATCTCGGTTTGCGCCGCACACCCCCCCAGCCGTGATTCAACAGATGGCACGGGCGGCAAATCCACCCCTGTTTTATTTTCGCAATTTTGTTCGAAAATAAGCGGCGATTGCAATTGCAGACCTTTATTGCCTGTAAATGTCTTGCTTGTAAAAGTCATTGCACCACCTCCCCCAAAATTTGGCGTAGCGTTTGCACGAATATATCTATGTCCTCTATTGAGTTTGTTTCCGTTGCTGCCACGATGAGGATGTCATCAAGTGCCGCCTCTGGTAATAATCGTGAGGCGGGAACGCCCCCTAATACTTTTGCTTCGGCGAGGGCATCAACCACCACCGTCGCCGCACACGGCAGACGCAATGAGATTTCGTTGAAAAAAGCGTCCGTCATAACTTCCACTCCACCGATAGTGGCACAAGCATTTGCCAATTGCACGGCACGCGCATGGTTCAGTTGCGCCAGATGTTGCAAGCCCTTACCCCCTAGCAATGTTAGGTGGATTGTAAATGCCAAAGCACATAGCCCCGAATTGGTGC
>VSKX01090518.1_pt1 | contig 11720 bp, 12 predicted proteins | sample 4799481 | NCBI WGS metagenome assembly VSKX01 (sample SAMN12179537, study PRJNA552185) | sponge metagenome | biome: deep-sea hydrothermal plumes; feature: spots directly above weak diffusing fluid; material: sea water; isolation source: sponge from the Swan site of a hydrothermal vent ...
ACAAACACACAAACCGACTGACTACCGTATACCTCGCTTGCGCACGCGCACCGAGGTATAATAAATATGCAAGACTAGATCACGCATGCAAACACATACGGTAACTATACACACACTCACTTGGTTTTCTTGAGTGTACTGTACACACTTGCAATAACCTCGGTGTTGAATGTACTCTCTTGACCAGGTCCCCAAAACTGAGCTCCAAAATCAGCTAAATGGTATTCTCCTTTTTTAGGAGGTCCACCAGCCTTCTGTTTGGGGGGTAAAAAATGTGTGGGAACCCCAGCAGGAGGTAGCCAGACCACTGGATCCTCATAGCCCTGCTGGGAAGGGGTGCGCCACGAGCCACGACCAGCAAACCGCTTACGAGAACCTATAGGCGATGTGTGTGTGATATATAATGTTTTGTAGAATGCTTCAGACCTCTTCTAGCTTGCATTGTAGTCTCTAGTCACCAGTGTGTCGTTTGGCACATGTGGTTTTTAATTCTAAATAAAGCCCGGGTCAAAGGTCACAATGACTGAAGATCAAGACAGTGCTAGTACTAGTGGTTCAGCTCTTCTTCTTCAACATGTTGTCAGTTTCATGGCCGTGGCTTTGGTGTGGGGAGGAACGAACCCTTTACTCAAGAGAGGCAGTGCGGGGATAGAAAATATAAAATGTTCTAACCGTCTCCTACAAGTTCTAATGGAGCTCAAATTTCTAGCCTTCCGTTGGACTTATGTTGTACCGTTCCTCATAAACCAGTCAGGATCCATTCTCTACTACTTTACACTTGGGCAAGCGGACCTGTCGCTGGCCGTCCCTATCACGAACTCTCTGACATTCCTAGTGACTACTATAGCGGGACGTTGTATGGGGGAGAAGATCACCTCTCCCTGGACCTACGCTGGAGTGGGGACTGTCTTGTGTGGTGTGGGATTGTGTGTACTTTCAAAGACATGATTACTGTTATGATGCATTGTGTTTTCTGCAAAGATACGTACGTACCTCTATTTCCACCAACGTTCAGCTCATTCGTTTTACGTAGTGTCTCTACACCCGGTACCGGGCGCCGTCTGTAGCCACTGGAGAGCCGGAACGATGAGGGTTAAGGCAACGTGTGCGCGTAGCTAGCCATGAGGGTTAAGGCAAGGATAGGGTTGGGGTTAGGGATAAAACAAAGCAATAATCAATTGTACAGAAACACACAATAATTATTATACATACATACATGTACACTAATTTTCCCCTCGAGGCCTGCCTGTGGCAGAGGCTAACATTCATTGTGCTCCTGTACACATACAATTCTCATGGATGGCAACTCAGTCAAAATGAATTTGATTAATTTGAAAACAGCACAGAGACACATTACTATATTCCTGTACACATACAATTTGTACTCCTAATAATTCAGTTGTTGTCATGGTCCCTACTTGAACACCTTTCCATCGGCTACCTCCCTACCCCCAAAGTCACCCTCCCAGAGAAAGAACTTATTTACAGTGGCCTTATCCTCGGCATTGTCTGGGTCTAACTTAGTGAACGTGTACGAAGGGGCATCGGTGTTCCAATCCTCATTCACCTGCAAAAGATACAACAAACACAATAATACTCCACTACAAAATAATCCGACTGCAACTAAGGTATTACTAAGAGCAGAAATAGCAGTAAGCCTGCTTCACGATTGACGCTCGTTTCGTAACGTACCGTACGAAACGCTAGATTAGACTCAGGGTCTAATTGGACGGAAGCTTACGATACCATACGAAACAAAGGACTATCGTCATATCGTGAACCAGCTTTTAGGCATGAGTATCCACTAAATATACAAGGCTTTAGTAAGTGTGCTTTGTAATACGTCATGTACAGACAAAGGCAGGTTCACAATACACATCGCTCTGTGAGAGTTGTCGCACAACTTTACGCAGGAATAGACTTGAATCCTATTCTTGCGACAGTGTTGCGACCATGTCGCGTCAACGGTTGATTGCATTGTGAACCCGTCTTAATAGGGTAATGTGCTGTACACACAAAGGAAATCATGTGACATGCATTGCTAATTAGTATATAAACCCACCTCATAGAAGGGCTTCTGTCCTCTCATCACCCAAACGCCTTCTATACTAGCTGCTTTGTCTTCCCCGAAAATTAGAACACTCGCAAAAGCAGTCTTACGAAGTTTGTCCACCCGTTGCAACATTCCTGACACAAGGTTTGAGCACTGGAAGATCTGTTGCGACGACAAATCTTGAGAATATCTGCACCACCAAATACTCCAGCCTTCTTTGTCGAAATTCTCCCAAAAGTGAGGAATGGCCTTTGTGGCTATGTCTTCGTTAGAATAGCTCCTTTTGAATGCATCCAATACAAATGGCCTACACATAACCAAATGTCACAAGTAAAGTAAGCGAACCATACAAACGACAAACAAACACATTTAACTTACGTGGGAGGTAAGTCAGCATAAGGAACTTTCTTCTCCTTTGGCTTCTCCTCTTCTACAGCAGGAGGTGGTTGAGGTTTTTCTTTCTTTGGTGTAGGAACAGCAGGAACTTTCTCTTTCTTCTCCTTCTTGGGGAACAGCTCGTTGTAAGTCTTGGCTGAAAAGAATAAAACAACTTGCCAAAGGACCACAACACAAACAGATTTTAACACATGCACAAAATACAAGTTAGAAAATGGTGTGTGTCTGCATCAAACTAATGTAGGCTATTGAATATACCATCGAAAGTGGCAGTATTAGTGCAGAGAGTGACTTCTCCTAACACAGCCTTGAACTGGGGCTGGTTGATGCAAGTAAGGAACCATCTGTTGACATTGGTGAAGGGCTCCCTTAGTTTGGGCTCCAAAACCTACAATACACACATACAAACAAGTGTACATGTAATGACATCACAACATGCACTCGAATTATGCACACGTCACAAAATAATATGTCAAAATATCTTAAAACTATACAAAATGTTGATGCAGTTAGCTTGCCTGTTTGTACAGGAGGAGTAGGTCGCAGACACAGGTGATGTCAGCCAAAGTGACCCTCTCCCCCACCAGGAAGGTCTTGGTGGCCAGTGCACGGTCCAATACTCCAAGCACAGTCTTTAAGCGGCACTGAGCTTGCTCTGTGTTCTATAAAGAGACAATCAACACTAGCAAGCAGTACCAGTATGCTGTACACACAACTAAACCGCGTTCACCTGGTCCCCGAAAGTAAAATGTACATTATAATTATTATTCACTGATGACTTTTGTAATCTTAGTTAGAAGCGGGGTTTTAATTAGAAACAGGATGATACTTGAATTCATCAAAGTATGCAAGATACAGTGCAGGACCAGGTGAACGCGAATAGACGAAAGTACACTAAGTACCAGCAGGAGTGCATTAAGGCTTCTCCTGGTATCAGCTAACGTACACGTTATCATACAACGACCATTGTCAGCCAAATGTGGTGACTGGACTGAACATTATTCCAAGCCAGCTCCCTTAAATTATACTTAAAAGCCGGTTCACAATACGACACAATGTGAGCTCTGTGGGGGGAGGGGTCGTTGCCCGTGTTTAACGTATTTGCATCAACCTTGTGACCCGACATGACATCTCTTGCGTCGTATTGTGAGACTGCCTGTTCCTGTTGAGTAGTGCACTACTCACCCCCTTGTTGTACTGCATTATGCCAAGGGTAGGGAAGGTCCAGGTGCACACTGACGGCAGGATCTCATTGTCTGCCATATTCACATACTGCAATACATGGGCAGTGTCCAAGTCATTGGTCCCTCGCAATTGAGCATTGGCAACTACACAATAGAAAATTACAGCCAATATTCTACTTATGTCTACGAGTTTTAGATTACATCTGTGTGTGTATGTGTGTAGCGTAATAGCAAAACAGTTCCTTTCTGTAAAAAAAAAAGCTTGTGCGCTTTTACTGTCTGAGGTTACTGAGCAGAGTATAAAGTATTGATATTTACCGTAGTAAGCAATGGCATTGCTCTCATAAATAGTGTTGCCGTCAGCTGTGCAGTAAGCAGGTACTTTGCCTAAGGGGAAGTTGTCGAGGAACTGAGGAGTCTTGTTAGTACGTCCCAGAACAAATTCTGGAGCCTCACTGACCACCTTGACCTCTGCCCCACTGTACTGTGCTGCTATGAGCACCTTACAGGCACGAAAATTATCAGGGTACGTGTACAGAGTCTGCAGGGCAAGGAAATTGATGCAGTCATGTCGGATACATACTGAAGTAAATGCACGGACGTTACAGGGTCACACATACATTTTTGCAATAAAAGGACCGGCTAATATCATACACACACAACTTAAGACAAGTTTACAACATATGATTGCGTGCATTATCAAAGATATACGAGAAAACTTTACTTACCCCAGCCATGCTTGAAGAGTAGATTGTGGGTTAAGTATCACGTGACTGGTTCTTGATCCAATTTGTTTTCTAATTATAGCACACTGTTGTAAAGTTGTTCACAAAGTTTATTCCTTTATGGCTTTGGCTCAGAGTTTCAGACAACTGGGACGGACATGGCGGTCTCTCCACACTGCTACAGCACTGCGAGGAGGAGATGGGCAAATTTTTGTCCACAGGGACAGCTCAGTCAACAATCCTGACACCCCATTCACTTTTACTCCAAAAAACCTCAAACGCATAGATGCTATCATGGCCAACTACCCTGAGGGTCACAAAGCCGCTGCAGTTATCCCAGTCCTCGACCTAGCTCAACGACAACACAGATGGCTACCTATATCGGCAATGAACAGTGTTGCTGAACTACTCGGAATGTCTCGAATGCGTGTGTACGAAGTTGCTACTTTTTATACGATGTTCAATCGAAATCCGGTTGGCAAATACCACATCCAAGTGTGCACCACCACCCCCTGTATGCTGTGCAACTCGAACGACGTCTTGAAAACCATCTCGACAAAGCTGAACATCAGCGTTGGGGAAACTACGGAAGACAATCTCTTTACGCTGAACGAAGTGGAGTGTCTCGGAGCTTGTGTAAACGCACCTATGGTACAGATCAACGATAATTACTACGAAGATCTGACTACGTCTGATATGGAGAATATTTTGGACCAGTTGAAGGCGGGAGAGGAACCCAAGGCTGGGCCGTATAATGGACGGTTTGCTGCCGAGCCCATCACAGGCCTCACATCATTGACCACACACCCCACTGGACCAGGGTTCGGTGTCAGAGACGATCTGTAGCTTTTTATAAGTGACTCATAAATTATTAGTGTTACATAATTTGTCACTTGTCTATTCTATTATTATAAAAGGCTCAACAATCGATCTTTGCCACAAAAATTCAGCCTAAACGCCTAGCTGATCATGATTCACAATAATAATTATGTTTGCACACGCATGTAACTGACGCTACATAATTATGTTTCAGTGTCAAATTGTGTGTTAAATATTTGTTTCTCAAAGTATAATGAAAGTATGCTAAATGGATAGCTGGTTGTTTCTCAAAAAGATGATGTGTACATATTGAAGTCAAAGTCGTTTTCAGTGTTCTGTTGTTTAGCGGTTAAAATTAGGTCATTGTCCTCGTCTAGCTCACTGTCGGAGTTGTCATGGAGACCGAGCCTTTTCCTGAGGCTGGAGCTGTTGGAGAGCAGAGACTGTCGTATAGGAGCACTACATGGGGATATAAATTATAATTATGTAATAACGAATTTTAGGGATACTGGTTTTAGTTTGTATGTAACTTGAGGCTGTATCTATTTAATTGCTACAATACCTATCTAGCTGCCATGCATAATTATAATTATAGAGCCTGGATCACAATATACACGTAACGTGCCACTCTGTGAACCGGGGATTGCCGCGTGCGACTCACGTTTGAGTTCTATTCAATGCGGCACGTACGCGATTTACGTGTATTGTGAACCAGGCTTAATGCTGACTGTGAGAGAGCTACTTATCAACTAAAAGAATGCATGTCGATCACCTATTCTCAAGTGCACTAGGGATGTATCCAGGAGGTGTAATCATAGAAGATTCATCAGAGCTAACAGACAGTGGAGGGGCTGGGGAGAGTGGAGTAGATAATGGAGGGGGTGTGGTGACTCGGATAGACTGGGAGGGAGACTTCAAAGATAGCTTCTGTTCAAATGCTAGCACAGCTGAGTCTTCACTGAAGAGAGAGGATTGGTCTGAGATGTCCTCTGCACCACCTAATGCAGAATAATCCAGCAACCCATTCTTCCCCTGAGCATTGGACGGGGACACACCTGGAGAAAGAAAAGCATCAGTTTTGCTTATAATTATGTACAGCTAACCTCGATTCCAGGCCGTCCGTTCCGAAAAACGAAATTGAAGCTATTGTACAGCTAAGCTAGCAGTGCACAGATAGTTTACATAGTTAATGCTATGCCCTTGATAGTGCCACTTACTTAATGTACAGTACATGGTGATCATGGCAACTGTTGTGTTCTGTGCAAAATTGGACTACCATTAGCTCAAGTTGTGGTTGCATGATTTCAACAAAAGGCAGAGTGGGGCAACAAGCAATCACCTGGTAGATCAATTGACTCGTCGTGTGAGATAGCAGAGTCCTCACGTGACTCCTCGTCAATATCCAGCCTGAATAGAGCCAGTAGTTGCAGACAGGCTTTCTCAGACGGGGTAGTAAAAAGAGGGGGTGTGAATATGGCGGCTAATTCGTCCAGTGGCCTGCCAGCCCTGTGCAACAGTTGGACATTCTCCAGCAGACCATCCCACACTTGAGACCAAGGTAATCTACAATTATAAGCAACACACAGTGAGTCGATCTCATAAAACACATTGTTTGAAAACAGCTCCCGATCCTAGCAAAACATAATACATGATTGTATATAGCAATATATTGTATATAGGTATAATTACATACATGTATGAAAATGACTCAATCTCTATACAAAAAAATGTACATGCACTAATAGCATCCAAATAAAATACTGTATTCGTGATTTTAGATAAAATGATATTTTGTAAATGAAGGAATCAGGAAGACGCATTTTACATGTTGACATAGTTACATATGTAGAACATTAATCACTTACCTGAAGTTAACAGGATGGGTAATTAAAGGGGCGTCCTTGGAGAGCAGGCTGTTGTCAATGAGAGAACCATGAGCAGAAGTCAACAAGGAGAGCTGACTCAGCAAGACAACACCCACTACAGACACATCCCATGTACTGCAGTTCAACCCTCCATTAGCTGATCTAGAGGAGAGCAAGCGAGAATAAAATAACAGCCAACAAAATTTAATAATAAAGTTCTCTCACTTGATGATGTTACTGGAGAGAACACCGGAGCCACTGATTCTCAGTTTCATTTTATCAGAGTTCACAGGTTCCGAATACATCTCAATAGCAACAGCATCTCCATCAACTGCTAGGTGTGTGTTTAAGGTACTCAGCAAAGTATTGACAATTGTCAGTCTATTTAGACGACTGTGAGGGGGTGAGGGTGTGTGAGGTGGGAGGGAGGATGTACGAGTTGGTGTGGGGGGTGGAAGGGAAGGAGAGGGAGCGGGAGAAGGGAGTGATGATGTACGAAGAGGTGTGAGAGGTGGGGAGAGTGTGAATTGTGGAGGGAGTGGGGGTGAATGAGAACGAGAAGGTGAGTTTTCTCCAGTCACGGTACGATTTGATGCTGTAGCAAATTGTGATAGCTCAGATACTTCAGGTTCGTTCATATTAGGAATAGATGCTGTACTAGCATGTGATAAAGGCTCACTCGGTGTATGATCCACGGTTGCGGTAACTTGTAAATGCTCAGATACTTCAGGTTCATCCACATAAGAAATAGATACTGTGCTAGCTTGTGTGGACTCCGATAAAGGCTCATTTGTATGATTCAAGATTGTGCTAGCTCGTAAATACTCAACTCCATTAGGCTCATCCAAAGCATGGTTCAAAGCTCGTGGAACTTCGTCGGTAGTATGGGTAGAAACAACATCAACTTTTGTAGATTCTATTTCAGATTTATTCTCAGTGCTTTTGATTTCCACAGTAGAATTTTCAGTTGAAATAGAGTAAGTGGACAAAGTCAAGTCCAGGGATACATCAGCAGGAGCGGATAGTTTGGGAGTAAGAGCATCGGGTTGCCGTGGCAATAAATGTGTCATAGTGGACACTACATTTTGCGGCCTGATTTCTGGGAAAGATGTTTCAGTGTGGGTGGTCTTTATGCCGCCATGAGGTTCTGCCAATGTGCTGGGTGTGACGTGGGCGTTAGTGCTTGATGTGACGTGGGCGTTAGTGCTTGGTATGACGTGGGCGTTAGTACTTGGTGTGATGTGGGCGTTAGTGCTTGGTGTGATGTGGGTGTTAGTGCTTGGTGTGATAGTAGTGGGTGTGATGTGGGTGTTAGTGCTTGGTGTGATGTGGGTGTTAGTGCTTGGTGTGATAGTAGTGGGTGTGATGTGGGTGTTAGTGCTTGGTGTGATGTGGGCGTTAGTACTTGGTGCAACGTGGGTGTTAGTACTTGCAGTGATAGTGGTGGGTGTGATGTGGGTGTTAGTGCTTGGTGTGATACTGGTGGGTGTGATGTGGGTGTTAGTGATAGTCTGTGGTACTCCAAGAGGAGGTTCGGTGGGTCCACGGTGAGTATTGCATCTCGACAGCCACTCAGGGTACACAGACGCAACGTAATGCTGGTATCGACTCTGCAGATACATATTAAACAGATATGACGCTGGAGCTTATGTAATGTAAAAAACACTCAATCAGAGCCAGGTTCTAATGAATCGAGTGTTTCCTGGCGCTATGTAAGCTCCAGCGTCATAATAATTATTGTGACTTTAATTAGAATTACTGGCAGAAAGAAGTACCTTCAGGGTGTTTAGTTGGCTGTGGTTATTATGTTGATGACCAGCCAATAGCCTTTGTACACGTTCAACATCTTTGAGTAATGCAGTATTCCTCACAAGACTCACTCGCTGTCTCTCACACACGCTCTCATAGACCTCCAAGATTCTGCAGTGAAAGGAGTGTGTGTGGCCAATCGCTCAGTAGCTATACTAGACAGTACTTACTCTTTTGATTTTAAAATACTGTCCATGCTTGAGTTTTGTCTGGTTGTTTGCTTATCACCACGACAACTGTCCTGAAGATATTCTAATTAATGCACATAAATCATAGCGACCTCTGACCCCAATATCCGGTGTGTAGGCACGCCCATTAGGTTATGGTGGTGTTATAAAAGAGGGCGTCCTAACCGAAGCTAGACCTGTAATTAGAACCAATACGGTAGCGCGCGCATGCTCACAGTGCAAACAGCAAGTGTGCTAGGCCAGACAACAGTTATCACTCACCACTCAGTGCAAATTAGCAGCAATTTGCTAAGCCTTTGGCTCTATATTGGCTATTCTAGCTAGCTAAGTAAAAAGACTCGAACTCATGCTGAACATGTCACATGCATGCATGTGAGTGGGCAGGCTGAGCTAGCTGTTGTGATAACAATTCAACACAGCTGCAGGGGAGATCATACTAATTACTTTCTCTGAGTACCATTACAGCTAGTTCTGGCAGTATCATATATCCAGTGAGTGTATGTGGAGTTCATACAAAGAGGGAGTATGAGTACTGAGTCTTCAACCAGTCAAAGATCTCAGGCCGGCACCTCCTCTGTAACACTGGATGATCCACTAACATCATCATGCATCGAGGAACATTTTATAATGTGCATTCTATTTTCTTGGTTATTTGTTAATTTGATCTCTATTAGTACAGATCTCCTGGTACTGGCCATACTCTCAATCCTGACGTGGCAAAGGAACACTTCGTCGAGACGACCTCACAGAATTTTGTATGAGTTAGCTCTCGAGTTCGTTAATTAGTATAAGTCGCATTTTACATGCAGGAATCTACGGCTGCTGTTCATTGCCCTGAGGCTACAGTACCCGTGATCACTCTCTCTGCTCCTGATGACGTGAGGCAATAATAACTAGTTAATGTATTTTTTATACTCGTCTATGTTTCTGTAGGAAGACAACGTTGTCACTAGTAGGCCTGTCGCTCCACGATCACCCAGTCAAGATGTGGAGCTCTGTCGACTGCAGTCTCTAGTGAGGAGAGGTAGTGACTGTGGTCAACCCTCAAGCTCAAACATACACCCCACAATAGTCATCGATCAACCCCTAATAACAGAGCCAGAAGGATCACTGGAAAATAGTTAAGAAACTGATTAAAAGCACTACACTGTATATAGACTACCTTCTAATGAAAGTGCTGCGTAGCTAGAAATTTACTAAAGACAGCTGTGTACAACGTATGTGTGTTGTATAATTATTCCATACAGCTGAAGCTAAGACTGTCTCCATTAGAGCGTTGAAGTTATCTATGCCATCTGGTAGTGAGCTAACTGTCACCAGACAGAGGACAATGTCTCACGTAGGCTCAACTGAGACGGGGAGACGCGCAACATTGGAATTACCACTGCTCGCGGCTAGATCTAGTCAGGAAACTGACAACAAGAACTTGGTAACACAATATAACTAGCTACTTGCAATAAAAATGTACACATTGATTCTGTAAAAAGAATGACTATCTATAATTTTTTGTTCCAGGAAACTTCAGACTCTCAAAAGAAATGTGAGTCATCATACCGTAATTATGTCTACAGTGGAACCTCTGAGTAAAGGACACTTTAAGACCAATATAAGTTCAGGACATTTATATTTTGTCCTTTATAGAGGGGTTGTCCTTAATTATTCGGAAGTACAATTCACTATGCTTCACCAGGTGCTCCTGGCTTAACATAAGAATTGAATTTTGGTGAATAAAGTACTGCCCCCTATTAGGTATTTAGAACAGCATCCCTTGTCCTTTAAAAGCGGTTCCACTGTACCTGCAAGCTACTAGTTTTTGTACAATTATTGTTCCGTTCTCACACATACTGTAGTCGCTCACACGGCTTTCCTGGCCAGGATTTGGAAGAGGAAAGGGAGCACTCTTGGAAAAGAAGTGGTAGCAGAGGTCAGCAACACATGCATGCGTATAAACAATGTATAGTGTGACGTATCCTTTTCGGCTGTTACATATAGCTACAGGATGGGGTAGAACCAGCAACAGCGGTGAGATCTCTTGTGGAGGTATATATATATCACTGTGTGTGTGTGTGTATGTGCAATTCTGAGCTATGCAGGCATTAAAAAGTCATGCATGCACTGTACGCGGTGTTTATAAAAGTCATATTAGGTTCCAAGAGCTCTGAGATTGGAAATGTTGGGCGATGCTTGCCTTATTGTGCAGAAATCTTACCAAAGTAAATTGCATGCATGACTAGTGTGTTGGAAACTTTGAGTTTTGTTGTTATGATTGTGCAGTGTACAAGTCTCGTCTTGGGCCCAAGCACCGGTTGAGTGTTTTAGCAGAGAAACGTTTGGAAGAACTGAAAACTCAACTTGGAGAATAATCCATAGCTAGCTATAACTATTGCCTTGGGTTTTAGGGTTATCACTTCAACGCTTTAACAGTCATTTTTGTAAACAATGAAAAAACATCAAGTTGTGAAAGAGACAAATAAATACACTACATAACAAAAGTTCCAAACGCTGAAGAGACTAGCTGAAAGTCATGTGATCAAATGAGTCCTCTTCGTTTCTTGTAGTCAGACAAGTTAAGAGAGCGTTTTGGTCCATCGCCTTTCTCCGCTGGAGCTGACTTTGGAACTGACTTGATATTGGAGGAAACTGCATGTGTGTTAGTGGGAGGGTTATTGGAGGAACTGTGT
>VSKX01003831.1_pt1 | contig 11718 bp, 8 predicted proteins | sample 4799481 | NCBI WGS metagenome assembly VSKX01 (sample SAMN12179537, study PRJNA552185) | sponge metagenome | biome: deep-sea hydrothermal plumes; feature: spots directly above weak diffusing fluid; material: sea water; isolation source: sponge from the Swan site of a hydrothermal vent ...
ATCAACAACTTATGATTTATCAAATTTCCTTTTTATTATCAAATGGTTGAAATTTGCATTTTATATAGAATGAAGTTCTATTTGTGTTATCAATTTAAATTTAATTATTTTTCAACCTAATAAAGGTGCGAAACGTGGGTGATATGAATTTTATTATCACTATTTTGAGAAGTAAATGCTGTAAATGATAATAGCTTTTATTTATCAACTGATTATCAATGGAAATTAAAGTTTATACTCGAATGAGTTTTTATATCAAGCGAGACACAGAGGCCTGAATAAGTTTTTATTTACCATTTGTCATTATCATTCAAGTTTTAATGAGCGACTTAACGACTCAAATTATAAATTTCAATAATGCAATAATGCAATAATGCTGGGAATATTCATTTTCTAAGTTGCACCATATCTCCCTCCACCATCACTCATTTGATGAAATTTAGTCACTTCATGTGATCTACCACTTTTAATTTGTTGTGATAGTTTTGTACTTTGAGTCGAAAATTCTTTTGAACCAAATTGTGCATACTTACTTTTTGAAGTTGATTCAGATTGTTTTTTTGAGTCAAAAGATGTTGTCTTATTTGGGGTGTTCGTCCCTTCTATACCTCTATAACTATAACTCATGGTACTTCTATAACTAAAGCTCATGGTACTTCCTGATGGTAATCAAATAAGTGAAATCACTTTATCAAGGATTGAAAAGTTTGACTGTTAATTTTTATTCATGATTCGAGAGTTACAACTTAAGCTTCTCTGCAAGCTCTGAGACCATCAGAAGTATGGGTTTGAAGCTTAGGTATGTGAATGGCTTTACTTTTGTCAGAATTTGTAGCGGGATCACTACGATAAGCAGCGTAGAGCTTTACTTGTTTCTGAAGGGCAGATGTTTTACCAATAGTTTTTTCTAGCTTTGAACCTGAAATCTTGTCATTTACTAGGTGAAAAAATGAAGAGATTTTTTCATTGGTAATACAGATGCTTACGGTGATAATCCCTCTTGCTGTAAGCCTAGCAGCTCTTGGGCTCGCTGAGTTACTTTTATTTGATTCAGCTTGTGGTATTAACGGTGTTTTTTCTGCTGTCCCAGTAGCAAATGCCATAGTTCACTCCTTAATGCTTAAAAGAGCTTCAATTTAACATATTAGTGTGAATAATTTTATTTAAAGGTTGTTAATGCTTTGGGGAAAGCACAGATAGTGTCACTGCCTAAAACTAGGCGGTGACACTACTAGCGCTGATATTATGCGTGACTGACGAGCACGAGTCTTATTGCATCTAATTGCAATGGACAATCATCAATATAACCACGTAAATCTTGCATTTGATCGCGTAAATAGTCGAGCTCATCTTCGCGAATATTAGGATTAATCGCTTTCAATGCTTCTAATCTTGATAACTCAGCGGTGAGCTGGGTCGTCATGCTTTCGCGTGCAGCATTGACCAATTTTTCTAACTCAACTTGAGCAACCGCTTCGGCTTTAGGCAATAATGGATGGATCAAGACCTGTGAAGCATTGACCAATTTACTGCCAATATGACGATTTACTGCACTCAGTTGTTTATCAAAGCTGTCATAGTCGACTTTCTCAGACAAGTTATTACCACTTTTATCCAACAACACTCGAATTGGTGTTGGTGGTAAATAGCGATACAACTGGCTTGATTTCGGAGCTGAAGCATCAGCCATATAAATCAGTTCAAGAAACAATGTACCAGCAGGCAGTGATTTATTTTTCAATACGGCTACGCTGGTGGTACCTGTTTCAGAGCTAGTTACTAAATCCAGTGCGGTCTGTACGATAGGGTGCTCTTGAGTGATCAAAGCTATATCATCACGAGACAACGCGGTTTCACGATTAAATGTAACCGTAATACCGTCTTCAGGTAATCCAGGATAGCTCGGATAAAGCATGTGCTCAGTTGGTTTTAAGATAATTGAGTTTTCACCATTATCTTCTTGATCAACACCAATGATGTCCCACAAACGGATCACTGAGGTGATGAGATCAGTATCTTCATCACGCGCGGCTAATCGCTTAACGAGTTCTTTGGCTTTTTCACCACCATGAGAATTAATTTCAAGTAACTTGTCGCGGCCTTGTTCCATCGCTTGCTTTAACTCTTGGTACTTGTCTTGAGTACCGCTAAGCAAATGAGTTAAGGCTTGTTCATTATCTTCAGAACTGGTATTGGAAATCGTCAATAACGCTAACAATTCAGCCGCGAATGTTTTGTACAGTACATGACCACTTGGGCATGTCAGTTCAAAAGCATTCAATCCTTGGTGATACCAGTTCATCAATTTTTCTTGTGCGGTATCTTTGAGATAAGGCAAATGAATTTTGATGTCATTCTCTTGACCAATCCGATCGAGTCGACCAATGCGCTGCTCTAACAAATCAGGATTCAATGGCAAGTCGAATAACACAAGATGGCTAGCAAACTGAAAGTTACGACCTTCTGAGCCAATTTCAGAGCAAATCAGCGCCTGCGCACCTGCGATTTCTTGAGCAAAATAAGCGCCTGCTTTATCGCGCTCAATGATCGACATACCTTCGTGGAAAACAGTGGCTTGAATGCCTTCACGAGTACGCAATGCTTCTTCAAGACTTAACGCCGTTTCGGCTTGGCTTGCAATAATAAGCACTTTTTCGCGGCGATGCTCTTTAAGGAACTCAATTAACCATTCAACACGTGGATCGAATTTCCACCATGCGGCATTGTCTGAATCGAACGCTTGATAGATTTTTTCAGGACTTAATGCCTGTTTCACTTTCAGCTCTAGTTGAGCAATACCAGTACCCGGTCTACTGGTCGACATCATCGCATTGACTCGCGCGGCGGTTAGATACTGCTCTGGCATAGCATGCGGGTAAGCCGTAAAGATGCGTTTCGGAAATCCTTTTACTGAAGCGCGGCTGTTGCGGTACAGCACACGACCCGTACCATGACGGTCAAGGAGTCCTTGTAGCAATTCATCACGTGACGCTTGTTTCAATTCGTCTGCGACATCATCGTCTTGGATAAGCGCTAAGCTTGAGGAGATATCTTTTTCAGATATTAACGCCGTTAAGATGTTGATGGATTCGGTCGATAATGCTTGATTAGAGATGAGTGCGTCGGCAGCTAACGCCACATCACGATAATTCTCTTCTTCTTTAATAAATGCGTCGTAATCGTAAAAACGATCCGGATCTAACAAACGTAACCGTGCAAAATGGCTTTGATGGCCTAATTGATCAGGCGTCGCGGTGAGCAACAGTACGCCAGGGACTTCATCGCTGAGTGCTTCGACAATTTTATAAGCTCGACTTGGCGCTTCTTCTGACCATTCGAGATGGTGCGCTTCATCAACCACCATCAGATCCCAATCGGCATCGACAGCTTGGTCAAGACGCTTTTTCTGACGCAGTAAATCCATTGAGCAAATAATGAGCTGCTCGGTATAAAATGGGTTGTCATTATCAGCGTAGGCTTCAACACAACGTTCTTCATCAAATACAGAAAACTTGAGGTTGAAACGGCGAAGCATCTCCACTAACCATTGGTGACGCAGAGAATCAGGCACAATGATTAGAATTCGCTCAGCTCGACCCGTCAGTAATTGCTGATGGATAATGAGTCCAGCTTCAATGGTTTTACCTAATCCGACTTCATCGGCCAATAATACTCTTGGCGCAAAACGTTGACCTACTTCATGAGCAATCCATTGTTGATGAGGAATTAAGCCAACCCGAGGGCCTTGTAAGCCTAGAATATCGGATGTCGCCAATTTGTGACGGAGCAATTGTGAACGATAGCGAACACCAAAACGATCGAGCCTATCGATTTGACCCGCAAATAAACGATCTTGAGGTTTATTGAAACGAACATTGTGGTTAAGAAGTGTTTCTCTTAACTCAATGGTTTCATTAGTATCGCTGCGAGTACCAACATAGGCGACAATATCACCTTGTTCTTTAACCTCGCTGATGGTGAGTTTCCATTCTTCATGGCTCTCAACCACGTCGCCGGGATTAAAAATGACTCGAGTTAATGGGGCGTCTTCACGAGAAAACATGCGATTGTCTCCAGTGGCAGGAAACAATACAGTTACCATACGACCTTCGACTTGTACTACGGTACCTAAACCAAGATCGGACTCAGTATCACTGATCCAGCGTTGACCTAATGCGAATGGCATCTTCTACCTATACTCCAGGCTGACTCACAAAAGGCGCGTATCTTATACCATCGCTATAAAGAATAGAATTACTCAATAGTGGTTCTGCGCAAATAGAGTCAGCGACATTGAAAAAACGTGTCTATATAGCCTTAATCTCAGGTATTTGATGACTCAAATAGCACTGTAAATAAAGGCACTAAAACCGTTCGTTCACATCAATTGATGAACAAAGGCCTAAGCCTATACCTGTGTTTGCATAAAAACAACGCTACTTTGAAGTGAAAAGATTTACTTTGTTATTTTTTATAGAACCGTTAGTTTAAAGATATGTTTTAGAGGTATATGAAGGGAAAAATCTTCTTTGTGATGCCCGAAGATAAAAATTATCAAGTAATTTTTTTTGGAGGGGCTGACTTAATAAAAACTTCTACGTTTTTAGGGAGTCATTAATAATGCACTCACTAATACAGTTTTGTCGGATTTGCCACAAGAGGATAAACAATAGCTCCGATTCTTGCACCAAAAAAAAGGCCAATTCCACCGCCAATGCTTGCTGCGAACATCATATTTTCATAGTAGTGATCATCAACCGTGTGATTTTTCGAAGAAATGTAATCACTGCCAATTGCGAAACCAGCAGCTCCGACTCCGCAAAGCAGCATACCAAAAGACACACTAAAGCTTATAACGGTCACAGTTACTTTGCTAGCCAACCGTTAGTTGTAGGGGTATTAGAATTAGCTGGTTGACTAGATTCAACACTCTTCGGACTGTATTCACTTGGAGCATATTTTGGACTTGTTAATATTCCTTGTGGTGCAGACATTATGATTATACCTTCAATTTTTAGTTATCTATTTTTGCTTTAATAAACTTTACTTGGCAGTTTGTTATAACGTCTAATTAATTATTGTTCATGTTTTTTAAATAGAGGGCGTAAATGAAGACCATCGCGACTTTAGGGCCTGCAGGTACTTATTCCGAGCAAGCCAGTATACAATTTATTAATGCTCATACGCAGCCAAGTCATATTGAATATTTTTCTTCAATTTTGAAAGTTATAGACGCCGTCAGTAATGATTGCCCATTGGGCGTGGTGCCCATTGAGAATTTTTCAGAAGGTTTTGTGTCACCCGTTTTGGATGCGCTGGCTCAAGCGGAGTTGCATATCGTGGCTGAAGTCTTGCTGCCGATTCACTTTTCTTTTGTCAGCAACGAAATTGATTTTACTGATATAAGTCGAGTTTATGTCCAGTTTGTCGCTAAAAATCAGTGCAGTAAATTCCTTAGCCAATTTGAACATGCCGATATGATCCAAACTCAAAGCAATATGGCTTCGTTGCAGCAGTTACAAAGCAATCTCAAAAACAGTGCAGCGATTGTGCCGAGTAGCGCTGTAGGCAGTGATGAATTTTCTACAGCAATAAATGACGTGGGTGATTATCCTAATAATCAAACTCGCTTTGTTGTGCTGAGTAAAGATAAGCATTACAGAGCAAACAAAATTGCGTTTGATGATAATAGCTGTGAGTATAAAACCAGCGTTGTTATTTCCAGTGGCAATAATTCTCCCGGCGCACTCAGTCAAATTCTAAGCTGCTTTGCTCATCATTCAGTGAATTTACTGTCAATTATTTCAAGACCAACCTGTCAATCATTCGGAGATTACTGGTTTTTTATTGATCTTGAAGGCGCGGTAATGAATACCAATATTTCAGCCGCGATTACAGAAATTGAGCAAGATCATAGTGTGAAAGTGCTCGGAAGCTATACGTACTGTTAACATGAAAATTTATCTATTTATCCTATATCTTTTTAACAATGGGTAAGCTTTACTGAAAGTGAGATGGAATATTTCTAACTTATTTCAGCGTTGTCATAAAACTGACAACAAAATACAACATAACTCAAACATAGGAGCGAGAGAATAACCGATTAAAACAGTCACAATCGCATTTATGGAGGCGCCATGGAACGAGACCACACTAAGCTTTTCGTACTGGACACGAATGTATTATTACATGAACCTTTAGCCATTTATTCATTCAAGGAACACGATGTTGTTGTACCAATGACGGTACTGGAAGAACTCGACAGCATTAAAGATAGAAAACGCGATGTCAGTCGCGATGCAAGAGTCGCCATTCGCACGTTAGAAGACACCCTCGGCGGAGATATTACACCCGAACAACTCGTCAAAGGGGTCGAACTGCCCATTAGGCCCGGACACGAAGACGCTGTTGGTCATTTGTCAATTTTCCCTGATCACCAAATTGATTTCACTATTGGCAGTTTATCTGGCGATAATAATGACAATTTGATCATCAATTCCACTTTACATCTTCAGCAATTACATGCTCCGCGACCAGTGGTGCTTGTCACTAAAGACATCAATATGCGCCTTAAAGCGAAGGGTGCGGGTATTGAATTGGTTGAAGATTATCGCAATGATCAGATCATCGATGATGTGCGTTTCTTGACTAAAGGTTTTCATCAATTTTCTGGCACGTTTTGGAAAGGCGTTGAGAAAATTGATACTGAGCGTCAAGGACGAAAAACCGTTCATCAGATCCCACTTAGAGAAATTGAAGCCGAGGCTGAAACGCTTTACGTCAATCAGTTTTTACTTGATGAAGATACCGACTTCTGTGGGAAAGTGATTGCAAAAGACAGCGACCACTTAACCATTCAAGATCTCAATCGTGAACGACTTATGACTCAAGAGGCTTGGGGCATCAGGCCGAAGAGCGTCTATCAAGGCATGGCATTACAAGCGTTACTGGATCCAGATATTGATTTAGTGATTCTTACGGGGCCTGCAGGCTGCGGTAAAACATTACTCGCCATGGCGGCGGCATTAGAGTTAGTGGTCGAGCGCAATAAATACGACAAAATTATTGTGACCCGTAACACAACAGAAATTGCTGAATCGATTGGGTTTTTACCGGGCACGGAAGAAGAGAAAATGGGGCCTTGGCTCGCTGGGATCACTGACACGTTGGAAGTGCTGCATAAAAATGATGTTAACCCTACAGGGAGCATGAGTTACATCATGGAGAAGGCTAATATCCAGTTCAAATCGATTAACTTCATGCGAGGTCGGTCTATTCAAAACTCTGTGGTATTGCTAGATGAATGTCAAAATCTCACTGCATCGCAATTGAAAACCATGATCACGCGGATGGGTGAAGGCACTAAACTCGTATGCTGTGGTAACTTGGCTCAAATTGATTCTAACTACCTCACTCCGGTAACTTCAGGACTCACCTACATTGTCGAACGTTTTAAAGACTTTGATGGGAGTGCGAACATTTATCTCAATGGTGTAGTTCGCTCTCGTTTGGCAGAGTTTGCTGAAGAGCATTTGTAAGTGAATTGACTCAATATCAACAGTGTTATCAATAAAAGGCGCTCTTAGTAACCACTAAGGGCGTTTTTAGTTAATATTTTAGAGGTTGAGTTTTCATAAAATTTACACAATACCAAAGTTATTTACGATCAAGCGGTTAATTGCATATCAAATGTGACAGCAGCGGTGTGATGAGTATAATTGACCCATAAGCGATATTTTTATTAAGCATGGCCATTGCATGAACCCAAGTGAACCAGTGCAGCAATTAAAATCACCGATACAGAAAAATTACAATCGAGCCGTGTTTTACACCTATATAGGTGTAGTTGTGATGGCATTATTAATCGCGTGGCTGGCTTATGATAAGCAAAAAATTGAAAAAATGGAGCTGCGAGATCAACAAGTTGATCGGCATGTCTTGCAAGTCGATCTTCTACTCGAGTCAAGTATACGCGCGGTTAAAAGTTTACGTAATGTAGCTATTGGGCATTTGCAGCGCGGTGAGCAATTACGTAAAGATCGTTTACCTCAGTACGAAAAGTTTAACGAAAGTGGCCAGTTTTTTACGCTTGAACCTGAAAATGCAAAAAGCTCTCAACCCTTTACCAATATGGGGCGTATTACAGGTGCTGGCACGTTAGAAAAACGTAGCGACAAATTTTATCAAGAATTAGAAATGTTGTTTGAGTTGTCGTTATCCTTTCCGGTAGCCAAAGATGCGGCACCAAAAACATCGGCCATTTATTACATTTCAAAACGTAAAATGATGTCTTATTATCCGTGGTCATCGGACGATCAACACTTTCGTGAAGAACTGCTCAATAAAAAACAATTTCAACTGGCTGGTCCAGTAATGAATCCGCAGCGTAGTGTGTTTTGGAGCCCTGCTTATGTCGACTCAGCTAATAACGGCTTGTTGACCACGGTAGGCGCACCGATATACTCAGAAAATGAATTTATTGGTTCAATCAATTTAGACATGACATTAGCGTCATTAGCAAAACAGATCCGTTTATATTTCAAAATGCCGGGTACTGTGATTTTGCTCGATCAAAATAACAATGTGTTGTCGCACAGTGATATTGACGCAACGGACTTGAATCGGGTGTATCACATCAGCCAGCGTATCCCTGCGGAACTGCATTCGCTATCTGAATCTGAATTGTTTGAAGCTCACGAAGGCTTTATTCGTAACGGCTACTATATTCATTCTGTCGCGCTGCAAAATACGCCGTGGCGGTTGTTGTATTTGCAGCGTACAGATGATCTGTTCGAAGATTCATGGAACAAGCTGCAATTAACTTTCATTTTGGTGGTGTTAGCATTGTCGGTGCTCGTCACTATTGTTCATTGGCAGACCCGTCGATCTTTTGTTAATCCAGCTTCGCAGTTATTGTCTCACTTAGAAGGTTGCTCTCAACAACCGCTAAAAGTACCTACAAAAATGACTCAAGGGTGGGAGCCATGGTTTCAGTTAGTCAGTCGGATTTTTGAAGAAAACCAACAATACACTCATCACCTTGCTGAGCAAAACAAACGTTTGGATAAATTGGTGGCATTGCGCACCGACAAACTCAAAGAGACGACAGAGCGACGAGAACGTGAATACGCTTTATTGCGCTCGTTGATTGACTCCATTCCTGAAGCTATCATTTTTAAAGACAAAGAAGGTAAATACTTAGGCTGTAATAAAGCAGCAGAACGTATGCTGGGGTACACTGAAAGTGAGTTAATTGGTCAAACGCTTGATAGCATGACAAACCCTGAGCTGGGTGAGCGTATTCGTGCAGAAGACGAGCAAATTCTTAAAGATAAAGTGCCGCTGCGTTATCAAGAAAAAGTCCAATTGTCAGGCAAGTCGGTATTGCTAGATACACTCAAACTCCCTTTTTACAATCGTCGTGGTGAGTTGCTTGGTTTGATTGCGGTATGGCGTGATGTCACTCGTGAATATGAATCGGCTGAACAATTACGTTTATCAGAAGAGCGTTACCATCTAGCGATGGATGCGGTTGAAGATGGTTTGTGGGATTGGTATTTGGATTCCGAGCAAATCATTTGTAATCCCGCTTACTACACCATGCTTGGCTATGAGCCGAACGAGTTTCCTGCGCTACTCTCAACCATCGATGACATGATCCACCCAGATGATCGCCAGCGAGTGCAAGAGTATCGTGAAAACTATCTCGCGCAGCCTGATTCTGTGTATGAAATTGAATTTAGAATGCTGGGCAGTGGCGATCAGTATTATTGGGTATTGTCTCGTGGACGAGTGGTGGAATTCACTTCCAGTAATCAGCCGCGACGAATGGTGGGTACGCACAAAGACATCAGTCGTCAGAAATATAACGAAGTGGCGCTGCTCGAAGCGAAACAAGATGCCGAATCCGCCAATTTATATAAAAGTGAATTTTTGGCCAACATGAGTCATGAAATTCGCACGCCGATGAATGCGGTCATCGGTATGTTGGAATTAGCGAAGCGCACAACGCTTACCGTTCAGCAACAGGATTATTTATCCAAAGCGGGTTTCTCAGCGCAGTCATTACTTCGTATTATTAACGATATCCTCGATTTCTCAAAGATTGAAGCCGGTAAACTTGAGCTTGAAAAAGTCCCGTTTGCATTAGATAAAGTGCTCGATCATGCGCTTGACCTCAATGTAATGAAAGCGCAAGAAAAAGGTGTCGAGATGTTGCTATATGCACCTGTCACGGCAGGACTTATGCTCAAAGGTGATCCGCTGCGGTTAGGACAAATCTTGATTAACTTATTATCAAATTCAGTGAAGTTTACTCAAAGTGGCGAAATCGAATTAGGCTGTGAAGATGTCGGTGAGCGTGATCATCGCATTACTCTACAATTTTGGGTGCGTGATACTGGTATTGGCATTGATAAAGAGCAGCAAGTGAAGCTATTTGATGCTTTTGCACAAGCTGATGGATCAACGACCCGAAAATATGGCGGCACGGGGCTGGGCTTATCCATCAGTCAGCACTTGGTTTCTATGATGGGCGGCAAGATGGAAGTGCAAAGCGAGCAAGACTCTGGCAGCACGTTTAGCTTCACTTTGAGTTTTGAAATAGAAGAAGAGATACAAGCTCCACCATTTTTAGTACCAGAAAAACTCAATAACCTAAAAACTCTCGTGGTGGATGATAACCCAACCGCACTACAAATCTATTCGACCTTAATGCGTGATTTTCATTTCGATATCGATACTGCAGAAAGCGGCGTTGAAGCACTCTACAAATTGACTCAAGAGCCAGTTGATTTGTTGTTGCTCGATTGGATGATGCCAGAAATGCATGGTGGTCAAGTGATCAGCGAAATTGAAAAAATGCTCAGTGAAGGTCGCATCGATAGAATGCCTGTGATTATCATGATGACAGCGTACGCCGCGCAGCCACTCCAAGACGAAGTTGATGCGGCGAACGTGTATGCTTTCTTACAGAAACCGTTTAAATCATCGGCGTTATTTGATGAAATTATTTCAGCGTTTGCAGATGAACCACAAGCGCTTATTTCCTTGCCAGAATCAGTGGTCGAAAATCGTGAAGATAAAGGCACTATTTTGCTGGTGGAAGATAATTTAATTAATCAGCAGGTGGCATCAGAGCTATTAAGAAGTGCAGATTATGAAGTAGATGTAGCTGATAATGGTCAAATTGCGCTCGATATGGTGAGTAAACGCAATTACGATGCAGTATTGATGGACATTCAAATGCCAGTTATGGATGGCCTTACTGCAGCGAGAGCATTGCGAGAACAATACGATAGCGAAAGTTTGCCTATCATTGCAATGACAGCACATGCGATGTCAGGCGATCGAGAAAAAAGCCTTTCAGCCGGCATGAATGCACATATTACCAAACCAATTGTGCTTCCAGAATTGTTTGAAACATTAGCTTATTGGATAAATAAAGCAAAACTCTGAGTCTTGTACTTGTTGATTGAACCCCCTATGCTGATGGTTTATTAATCGTAACGCATAAAAATTGAATATTCATGCGTTACGATTTTATTTTCACATACAAGGAGATAGGATGAAATCCTACGGTATAGTGCTGGCACTCTCGATATTGATATCCCCAATAGCGATCCAAGCAGCAGTAACAGTGGAAACAGACCAAACTGCAAAAATTATTGCCGCCAGTAAGCAATCTCATGGCTTTATGGATTGGGTTTATGACGCTGA
>VSKX01100587.1_pt1 | contig 11709 bp, 7 predicted proteins | sample 4799481 | NCBI WGS metagenome assembly VSKX01 (sample SAMN12179537, study PRJNA552185) | sponge metagenome | biome: deep-sea hydrothermal plumes; feature: spots directly above weak diffusing fluid; material: sea water; isolation source: sponge from the Swan site of a hydrothermal vent ...
CGATAAGCTGGTTATATGCAGACTTATGGTCAGTGGTCAGCTAACCATGCGAATGGGGTGTGGTTGATGTGTGCATTAGCAGTTGCAGTAATGTGTGGAAAGTGCAGGCAGGGGGGGGGCTTGATTGTGTTGATGTGTGCATTAGCAGTTGCAGTAATGTGTGGAAAGTGCAGGCAGGGGGGCTTGATTGTGTTGATGTGTGCATTAAGTGAGTGTGTAGAAGTAGTGCTTATTCAAACAAACAGTTTAGTTGTGCGCTAATCAATTGGGTACTTTCCTCTTCTCTTCAGACACGTGTTAAACTAACTCTTCAGCACTGTAGCTGTACTAGGTAGGACCTTGCGTATGTAAATACGGGCCAAACTAAAAGTTAGTATTTGAACTTAAACCAATATCCATGTTGATAATTGCCAAACGTTGGGTGGCAGATGTTTACCTACATTGCAATCTCATTGAATCTGTATGTGTATTATTTTGTTAATTTTACGCGTACGCATATGATCGTTTGTGTCCAACGTAAACTTGCTTGCTAACTTTTTGTTTCTGTTTTCCTCCCTCACAGGAACACAAACAACAACACCAACCTCTTCGTTCATCGAACCCCCTCCACCCACCACTCCCAGATGGTATGCTACTGGTACAGAACACACCACAGATCCAGGTTTTTGTGTGATTGCAGTTTGTTTACCTGACCACATTTCACTGTCCTAGGCCATCTTCCTGACCAGAGCCTGTTTTTAGGTGTTTTTTCTCATGTACATTAATCTATTCACACCCATTCATGTGTGGCCACTGTCTCCAGGGAGCTTGTCTGGAAATTTGATCTTGTCCTAGATAAACTTTACTAAAAAACATGTTCAGAGTAGCCTCTGATTATGATGGATGCTTGAACTCAAAATATTTTAATGTGTACTTTCCCTGACTGTTTTCAGCTCTAGTTACCCATGAGATTGACTTCCTTTTTCCCACGAGTAAAATCAGTATTATTATGACCAAGGGCTTATAGCAGCCCTTGGTACTATCAGCCCTTGGTATGATTTATCAAGGAAATCCAGTTTTTGGCTACATGCATGCAGCAAGTGAGGTGGTCAAATGGAAGCTTAGTGGTGTAACTGTATGCTAAATTCCACGAATACTACACTTTGATTTTCATTCTCTTGCCATTTCAACAACATCAAAGCATCCGCTCTAATGAGCAGTGTATCAGCATTTGGGAACTGTTACTGAAAGTTGCTGGCTGTATATGTAGAAGAACTCAAGCACATAGTTTTCATATTATTGGTATTCGTTGAATTGACATTGATACTTTGTTGGGAGAGACAATGATCACCTAGTTGTACGAGCAAAAATGTCCTAGTTTTGTAAACAGTAATATTCCCCCTGTTTTTTTAGAAAATTTGTGACATGCCTTATCCATTATTTTCTTGACCTGTACGTTAGTGCGCTGTTAGTGTATACACAACACTTTGTCACTATGCAGTACTGCATGTAGCTAAGCTGCATACCTCCCGGCTGAAAATAAACTGAGATATAGTAAAATTTTGAGAAACACAGTCAATTTTCCTTACCTAGTACCACGTTGACCTGTCTCCTCTGCTTGCTTTGCTTTCAGCTTCAGAATTTTGAGAACACAAGGTCTCTATTGTTTGCTATAGCCCAAGTTGTGTGAGAAAGAGTCACTCTAATTAGTGAACCAGGGATTTCTGTGGTTTTATCACAATGTGCAGTTCTCAACACAATACCACATTGGCCAAAAGTATGGAGATAAAAAAAGAAACTGTCTAGGCTCTAGAGCGTACTGCATGTCTAGTTATGTATGCACGTAGGCTGGGGTTACTGCCTCAGTCACCAACCTTTGCACATGCATGTATGCACGTTGGGGTTACTGCCTCAGTCACCAACCTTTGCACATGCATGTATGCACGTTGGGGTTACTGCCTCAGTCACCAACCTTTGCACATGCATGTATGCACGTAGGCTGGGGTTATTGCCTCAGTCACCAACCTTTGCACATGCATGTATGCACGTTGGGGTTATTGCCTCAGTCACCAACCTTTGCACATGCATGTATGTACGTAGGCTGGGGTTATTGCCTCAGTCACCAACCTTTGCACATGCATGTATGTACGTAGGCTGGGGTTACTGCCTCAGCCACCAACCTTTGCACATACATGTATGTACGTAGGCTGGGGTTACTGCCTCAGTCACCAACCTTTGTACATGCATGTATGTACGAATGTACGTAGGCTGGGATTACTGCCTCAGTCACCAACCTTTGTACATACATGTACATACAGACACTAGATAATTATAAGAACTGTTATAATTGGTGCTTGTTCTCAGATGAATTGTTTAAGGTATGTGCCCTTATTTGCACCTTAAAACATCACAGAAAATGTGATGTTTTCCATTAGCTGATATAATGAATATCAACTGCTTCATTATTTCTATATTTAGCAACGTGCATGCTCCATATGACTGTCATGGGATATTGAAGTCCTTGTGTTGTCGTGAGATCATTCAGGTGGGATGGGTGACTGTGCATTTTGTGTGACTTCACATTCTCTCCCACAACTTTGCATTGTTTCGGCATAATGTGCTTTGTACCTTAATTCTATATTCAATGTACATTCAACAACACACCAGGCATTGCCCTCTGCATATCGTACTATCGTATATATCCAATGTACACTCAACACTGTATCACAAACCAGGCATTGCCCTCTGCATATCGTACTATCGTCTATATTCAATGTACACTATTTATCACGCACCAGCCTCTGCATATCGTACTATCGTCTATATTCAATGTACACGATTTATCACGCACCAGCCTCTGCATATCGTACTATCGTATTTATTCAATGTACACTATTTATCACTCACCATGCATGTTCTGTCAGTATACAATGCTTGAGACATACGTCTGTGCTCTGTGTATGTATTCATGTTTATCACCAAAAGTGCCTGATCAGAGAAAGGCTAGAGTAAACACCTCATGAAAGTGCTTTTCCCCGATTAGCTGGACAATGATTACTACGAGTGCAGCATCAGGAATTGGTAAGTAGTGTATTCACATGCTTTCATTTCTCGTATAGCCCATCACTCGATTGCTCTCTGCTGATCGCCCACTCTCTGTGAGAGCAGAGGAAGAGGATGGTGTATCGAGTGTGGCCAGAGTACTCAGTGATGTACAGCAGGCCAGAGCTGACCTGGAGCTGCACTGTGCTCTAGCAGAGGCCCAGGAAGAGTACACTGACCTGGGGAAGCTCCTGCAATCAAGCGAGGGCTCTGAGGAGTAAGCATATTTGTGATTTCTCGTTCTACCCTGCCTAGTACGTAGGTGTTTTGATATTGTTGACATTCTCCATTCACCCTGCCCCTTGTACTGTTGGGAACACACTTAGTGCAAATAGCATCATGCTCTAAGTATTGTGTTTACTCCATATATACTTTTAATAACACAACCGGCCACAATATTGAGCCTCAGAGTCTCGAGAGAGCATTCTGATCGATGCATGCTGTTTATGTATTTACAGTTAGGATCAAGCCTCTGTGTGCAATTATGGCATTTCATGTGTGTACGTGCGTAGCTACCCTATCTGTTGCACCCACTGCTGGTGCATGGTCGCGTAGCTACGTACCCTATCTGTTGCACCCACTGCTGGTGCATGGACGCGTAGCTACGTACCCTATCTGTTGCACCACTGCTGGTGCATGGACGCGTAGCTACGTACCCTATCTGTTGCACCCACTGCTAGTGCATGGACGCGTAGCTACGTACCCTATCTGTTGCACCCACTGCTGGTGCATGGACGCGTAGCTACGTACCCTATCTGTTGCACCACTGCTGGTGCTGCATAGTGTGCTAAAAAAGAACTAGCTGTAATGGAATTCGCTCGATGTAGTCTGATAGTGATGATTTGATTGCTAGCCGTCTCTTGTCGGTCATGTGTGTGGGGGTAAGTCAGCTAGTGGGAGTAGTGACCACTTGTTTGGAGAGTGAATGCTAATCTACTTAGTATTTTTTTGGTGACATTTTTCTCACACATAGATCATGCACCATTTGCCAAATACGAACGTTTTCTGAGGTCTGGGCATTAATTAAATTACCATGAAAATCTGTGGTCTGTAGTCTGGCTTTCACTTAACTAATTAAAAGGTCAAATTTCGGAGTGATTGTCCCTCAATTTAGTTGTCAAAATGTCATTCTGTGTAATTAATGAACGATTTAATGTCGTCCAGTTATTCATTCCAAAGCTTATTAAGCATAATTATTATACGTATTCAAACTTTTAGCAATTTGTGTGTGGTAATGTTAGGCATTTTTGTTTGCCCTTAAAGTGCCTTGTTTTTGTGCCCACAATTACTAGCCCAGTTCTGTATATGTATATGGATTAATCTGTTTTGTATGCCTAATTAAATTTGTTTTATGAATGGATCTCTTGTTTTGGTATTTGACAATATGTCTCTCTCTTTCTAAACTAGGAGTTGCTTGTGTTAGATCATACTGCTAGTCCTATACTTACAAAAGGCACCACCATGCCTACTAATTTCCTGATTTAGTGTACATTTAACTTGGTCTAGCCAGTGAGTACCCTAGCCAGTAGGCCTGGGAATATTACATGCTGCTTGCAATGGACCCACGTGTTCTTACAGCTGTCCTTTATAGGTCACAGTGGTAACATTTTCACATGCTTCTAGGCACTATCAAAACAACTCCCCCTCCTAATTTAAAAGTGTTGACGGAGCAAAACCCATAAAGTTTTTCTCGGTTGGATTTTCCATTGCACATTGTGCGTGTGCATATGTATGGCCTTTTCACCTTCTGAACCTTGCCAGTCACCTCTGACCTAACAACCCATTCATCTAGGTTCCGTGATGTCAGCTGGAAGGTCAGCAAGTTGCTGGAGAAATCCCGGCATCATGCCACTACTACCACTACGGAAGCAGTTTCAACTTCACACAGTGAGAAGGTGAATTTTTACAAGAAATGTGTTTGTGTACTTAATGGTTTGTGTACATTGCATTTAGTGGGTGTGCCGTGTGTCTAGGTGGGTGAAAACTGCTTATTGCATTAAAGAACCCACATTAGGTGGGTAGGCAGGTAATTGAAATTGGAGATGGAGTTGTTTTCTTTTTCGCGTTCTCAATGTCCTGTGAAAGTGTTTGGGGGCGGCGTGCTGTTGAGCTGTTGAGTGTGTGTGCACAGCTGTGTATGTATGTCTGCTGTGGTCAGTGTGTGCAGAGGCATGCTTAATCATGAACAGCAGGAGTGCTTTGTCACCTACTACTAGATCATGCATGCTGCTGGCATGAGGGTTGCACAAGTGGTGTGGGGTGCTGAGGTTGCAAGTGTGTGGGTTGCTGAGGTTGCAAGTATATGGTGTGCTGAGGTTGCAAGTATGTGGCGTGCTGAGGTTGCTGTTTGGACATGTGGTGTACAACATGTGCTTATTGTACACCACTGACTTTCATCATTATTGTGACAGGAGCATGATATCACATAATACTGCATAAAAATGATATGATTTTTTTTGGAATCCAAGTCAGTTCTGATTGCTCTAGTCACATGGTTAATGAAGTGTCCAGGTCAACAATATTCATTTTGCTTTAATTACATTCATAGTCATTAGGGCTCACCACCTTTTGTTGTTTGTGATGCAAGTGTCTGATAATTTTACGTTTTCCCATCAATTAACATGAGCTTTTTGTAGAATGCGATTCCTCGAGCTTTGAATGCAATGCTAAAATTAGTCGAATGGTCAACTGAAGGCTCTCTGATCCTCACCTGTCTTTGGAGTGAGGGCATTGTGGGCACATGAGAGAGAAGGTGACAAATGGTGCTCTTTGAGACAGTGGGGTACTATCTTTACCGGCTGTTAGCACCTTGACTTCACAAACTGTGTCAATTATTTCACCAGTACACCTTAGAATACTAATAAAACTGAACGGTTTTTTTTTGCAATAAATAAATTAAAAACTCTGTTCTATCCTGTAAGTTGCTGATGCATGTATTAGCATAGTACTGGCTAATCCTACAAATTTTTAAAAAGCGATAGTTAGAAGTGGCGTTTAATTTTGATACTTGAAATATTAAAATTCATCAAAGTATGACCAAGATACAGTGCAAAACTGAGGACCAGGTGAACGCGAATAGACTTTTGCTTAGGTTGGTTTTGACATGCAAGCTTCAATAGTTTATCGAGTAACTATGTGTTGTGTGTGTGTGTGTACAACTGTAGTCAAGCCTCGATGATGGATATGAGTTGATTTGTTTTGTTTGCATATTTGCGACCAACTTGAAAGCAGTCACTCTCAGATTCCGAGAATTTGTGATCTGAAATCAAACAGTTATCAGTTGTCCGCGTACCTGTATTAAAAGCATAATTATGTGTTATGCACAAGAGACAGTTTATTTTCTGGGACCTGAAAGTCAACAGTTGATCATCTCATGAATGTTATTAGGAGGAACTGCCGGTGATCGATTTCCAAGAAATCCTGGCATGTTGCAGGAAAATGAAACGTTGTTGCACGCGGTGTTAGCATGCCTCTGCCCCAATAAAACAAACATGTTTGTTGTTTGTAACTCCACCGAGCACGACAGCTCATTGTGTTTGCATGTAGGAATGATTGTCATTGTCTTTTTTACCCTTTCTATGGTATTCACGATTCACGAGTGCATTGAATGCACGTACGAACCCTGAGCATGTGTGCACGTAATGTGACCGTCACGGGAAAATCAGGCATAACTCGCATGTGACTCTTATCGTTCGTGAAGCTTATTTCACCTCTTACAGTTGGCGTCTGTCGTTGAAACTATTCCAGAAGCTAAAACAATAGTTTATCTTGTGATTTGCACAAAAAACGTTTTACAAAACATGGGCATGTTGGACGAACAGGCCCCGTGGTGGTTATTGACACATGCGCGTTGTGCCTGATTTTCCTGTAGATGGTCACGTAATTTATTATGATAAGGGTGGAATGCACGCTATATTCATAGCCCCACCGGTGCCTTCCACTCAGACTGTTCTCACACAGAAACCAACCAACTAGTACATACTTTTCCTCCAAAAAGAGGAGCAGGTCAGGAAATCTCTAATAGATCAATCAAAGTATTCCTGCCAAAATCTTCCCTTGTTTCTATAGTTGTCAGGCACATCAAAGCCCGACTGTATTCCTGCTCACATTCCCAAGTTGTGTGGCATTGTAATCGGCACGTCACGTTTATATCATTTGCATACAGGTGCCTGAGGCAATGACTGGGATGACTAGCAAGAAGCCAGGTTGTGGAGTTAAGCAGAGGAAGGAGTCCATTAGGCTCGCAGGAACACGCAAGGCTTCCAACAAGGAAACACAGCAAAAGGTATTTAGAACCTGAGTATTTAGAACCTGAAAATGTACATGCATGCTCTAGGAATTCGCATACCCCATAGTTAATGGCATATGAAATCATGCTTTTTTTGTAAGGAAAGGTTGTGTCAACTGTTTAGCAGAGTCTGTATAAATATGCGCTGGAATGCATGGTCTTGACTTCCTCTTTAATTCCCATATTATTATACTCCGTACCAGGCTCTGGGCTGTTTTCTGATTGCAGGATTGAGTCATATGATGCAACACGACTATTCTACTCATTAGCATAATTATACTACAATAAGAGGGGAGTTTTCTGTCCATTTGGGATATTAAGTCCGCGCTTTGGCATGGGAAACAGACGATGCATGATTGCTACTAGGGTGGTCTTCTGATAATGAATGGTATTATGCACCATCTGACAGGAACTGGACATTCTTTGAAGTCATTGACCTTTAAAAAATCCCCTCTCTGCTAAAATATATATATTTCAGATAAGTACTTTATCATCTGTGGGAATTGAGGGTGTCCCAAGATATTATGGCAGGAGTTATTATGGCGGCGTACAGTGTAATTAGTAGGGTCTTACTTAGTCTGGAATGGTAGGGGGTTGTATATAATCATGTGTACACTCATATGCAGTGAATCGCAAATGTATAATGCATAAACATTTACTCCAGTCTCTTTTAGTGAACGGAAATTTCAGCTGATGTTTATCAATCTCTACTTATTGTACATACACATAGCACTGTGTCTATGTTTGACGTGTGTATTTGGTTTCAATGATACCTTGTCGGGTCAAAACTGTGAGAATTATTTCTTAATTGTTGCAGTTTTCTCACAATTAGTGTAATTATGCTCGGGAAAAAGTCCTGTGAAACGTGCATATGTATGTGTTCACTGAAATCTGCCAAGTGAGTGAAGAGTGTTTTCCAGAGAGTCCAGTTACTTTCAGAGTCAATTGGCAAGCAATGTAGAGTTTCTCACTCTAATTAACTGTTGTTGTCTGGTCTAAGTTTTTTATTTGTTGGTTAATTAAGAACACTTTGTTGAGAGATGTTAGTTACGTAGTAAGTGTGGTGTTATAATTATAACGTATCTGTTAGTTAGCTTTTCTGGCTCGATTACTTTAAAATAATATTTCCATTTTTTTTAGGCTTTTAGAAGGTCTCCTTTTGTGGTTAATCAAAGTGCAACATGCATGGTGCCTATTCCTCATACGTGATATTATAATGTCAGGTGCATGTGATTGTTCTGGATGCAGTAAAGTGCACATTTCTGAGTATTCTGTTTGTTATGGGCTGAGTCCTGACATTCAAACAATGCTGCTGGTTGTCAGGTAGTTTCCTAGTTGGTTGGTTTCTGGCCAGAGTTCAAATAGATGTGGTACAGTGACCAGTAGCACTTGATGCTATTAGGGCACCCCACATTTTTGCCTCTGGACATGAGTAGTTAAATCAATATGTGCTATGGGGCTAATGAGGGAATATTTCCCATTGGTGTGTTAACTAATGCTGTGTGGGTCCTTTGGGAAGCCTTTTGAGAGCTCTTTTGTGAAAAAATGGTTTTACAGGTCATCACAGGAAGGTAGGTCACTCCTTGGGCTGTGTATTGAAAAGAATCTTCCTGTTGAGTGGGTGTAAATGAGGCATCTTTGATCTGATTAGTGTCCAAGGTGCTGCTAATTGTTTTTGCTCTTAAAAAAGTTTATTTTGAGGGTTTGTCCTGACAGTCTCTTAGCTGTGTTTACCTCTTGAAAAGAATGTTTTCTTGGTTAAGTTTTGCGTGTTAGTTTTTTGCTTGGAGTGAGTGCTTACAATAAATCAGCTGTCCATTTGTACACACCACATCAGGCACACACACACGCACACACACACACACACACACACACACACACACACACACACACACACACACGCACACACATGCACACATACACACAACAGGTGAAATTCTCCAAACCACCTCCTATTAGTACTAGGTTGACTGCACACGCTCATTCTCATCCTCAAAGCACCAAAGCTTCGTACCATCCTCTACATAAAGCCTCGTCTCACTCTCACCCCCCCACTACTGTCACAGCTCCACACTCTCACGCCCCCACTACTGTCACAGCTCCACACTCTCACGCCCCCACTACTGTCACAGCTCCACACTCTCACGCCCCCACTATTGTCACAGCTCCACACTCTCACGCCCCCACTACTGTCACAGCTCCACACTTTCACGCCCCCACTACTGTCACAGCTCCACATCATTACGCCCCCACTACTGTCACTGCTCCACACCCTCACAATGTCATTCCTCCACCAAACGAGTGGCCAGTGATTGCGATCCCCCCTCCCTGCGTACTACCCTCTCCAATCTATACCACCACCTATCAAGTAGACCCTCCAGCAGCAAAGTACGACAAGTGTACAAACACGATCACTCCTACCCATGTCTCCACCAGGCCACCACCTGTACCTACGATAGACGTCTGCCTTCAGACCAGCCTTCTACACCACTCAGAAGATAGGACTGGCAGTAGTGGAGTCAGTGAGAACAGAGAGGAAACACTTAGTCAGGTAAGCGTAAGTACACGTAGTTGCTAGCTATGTTACGCACTTGAAAGCCCATAACTTGTTTTTGAAATGTCCAATTGCGAAATTGAACATTGAGAGTGCCTTTCCATGATGCCCTTAGATCATAGTTTTTGTGATGAATCAATTGTTGCAAAAACTTAGGGCTCTGTATATAGCCTTGCATTTTTTTTCAGAAAATTAGCAGTTTTTTATTTCAGAGCTTGTAGCTACGTATCAAAATTGTCCATTTTCTATTCTATACGATTTGGCTCCTCTGTAACTAAATCCTGTGTATATACAACTTTGGTTTGTATGTGTGTGGGACTGTGTCTATTCTTCCTAATTTTAAGGAGTATAGTGTGTCATTCTATTCTTTGTTGTGGTGAGTGACTGTAAACACAATCTGTGATTCGTAGTCACTTTTGTTTTTCCTGAACTAAAACTAAATGATTGCCTCGTGCTACGTCATTATCGCTGCTTTATTTGGCAACTTTAAACTCTTACCAAAATATTTTGTTTGCTATTTGTGGTCGTTAGTCATAATTTGATTTCCCTCTTGTGGCATTCCAAAGCCGTAAACAGTTTTTGTTTGCTTCAAGTGACCAGCTATTGTGCAAATAGAAATCAGCTAATTAGGAATAATTCGATCTGCTGTTAATCATATTTCGTAACAGGTGCATGCATGGTGTCTCAAATATCCTTAGCAACTTGTTTTTAAGGTGGATCAAATTAATCTGTTACAAATTTGTCTGTTTGAGAGCTAATTTGATAGCAGACCATAGTGTTTGTGCACCTCAAGTTTGGATACAAGTGGGCGTATGTTGTAGATCAATCAATGCTGTACACAGAACTGTTTGATTGGCAACAGTAAGGCGGTACATTCAGCAACATGTGGGCTGGTTTCTTTTTGCCGAGTGAAAACCCAGTACTACAATTGAGCCTAATTTGACATCTTTCACGTTTCGCAATTCTTGCCAAGTTCTCCTCGTTATCAATATTTGCTACAAGCCCAGCAGACACTCTACATTACAGCACACTGCACATAGCACACAGCACACTGCACAGAGTACACAGCACAGAGCACACTGCACAGCACACTGCACAGCACACTGCACAGAGCACACTACACAGCACACTGCACAGAGCACACAGCACAGAGCACACTACACAGCACAGCACACTGCACAGCACACTGCACAGCACACTGCACAGAGCACACAGCACACTGCACACTACACAGCACAGAGCACACAGCACACTGCACACAGCACAGAACAGCATTACGCACAGAGCAGCATTACACACAGCACAGAGTAGCATTACGCACAGAGTAGCATTACACCCAGCCAGCGATTGCAACACAGTTGTGTGATGTCATATATTCTCTGCTAGTGGTTAAATTGTCTTACCACAAGTATTCTAGCTTTGATGTGTATGGTTTTTTTTTGAAGAACCAAGTAATTGGATAACGAGCAGATGTTGCTTCGCTTACAAAGTATTAGTGTATTGTGAAAGAGGGCTGCCGTTGTCAGATTCAATAAAAGCGCCATTAAATACAGCGTTAGACAACAATTTGGAAGGGCGAAGACCAGCGCATTACTGGAATTAAAAAAAATCGCATCAAGGCTTTGCTGGAAAATAATATCAATTTATTTGCCTATCATTTGCCACTTTGGATTCCACTATTAGGCGGGTGATATTGCCAGCTTCTGGTGCGGCTGTGATTGCTGATACTGTTGGTTTTATCCAAGATTTGCCGCACGATTTGGTGGCAGCTTTTAAATCAACTTTA
>VSKX01004689.1_pt1 | contig 11706 bp, 7 predicted proteins | sample 4799481 | NCBI WGS metagenome assembly VSKX01 (sample SAMN12179537, study PRJNA552185) | sponge metagenome | biome: deep-sea hydrothermal plumes; feature: spots directly above weak diffusing fluid; material: sea water; isolation source: sponge from the Swan site of a hydrothermal vent ...
AGCACAACCACCTGTACAAAACCCAGTGGGTGGTAATGGGTTTAATAATGCGCATTATGGATCAAATAATTATAATAATAAATGGTAAGTCTTCTACTGTTTATTTATTCATATAAATAAGACATTAGTTGAGTTGTGCCCATTTTATATTTTGTGAAATGGGTATAGCTATATTTCTGTTTACATTCGTTTTTTAACTTTATCCACTCATGAAAACTCTCAGTCTCAGGTACTAAGTCTTGTGCTATAGACAAGCAAAAAATAGAAAAAGGAATTATTATGACGGCAAATAGACGCTTTACAAAAGATGATGTGGCTTTTGATTGGGTTCAGTCTAGATTTAATGTGCAGGCAAAAGAGTTAATTGCTGATCACCCTTGGTCGAAAGTATTTCGATTGCAAGGAGAGGTTGAAACAGCTTATTTAAAGCTTGTCCCTACAGATAATAAAAAAACACTTGAAACATCAACACTCATTCATCATTATTTTGCTGATATTGCACCTGAAATTAGAGCATCTGATAAAGCATTAGGCTTGCTGATCTTGCGTGAGCATGTTGGTATTCCGCTCAACGAATTATCCAGTGAGATACAGTTACGCAAGCTTTTGCAAACCTATGCAGGTATGCAAGCAAAGGCAATGTCATACGACGAAATTTTAAATCGGCTTCCTAGCGTTAATATAACAACTCTTTTGCAGGATTTACTGGGTTTTTTAAATGCGGAATCTTCGCCTGAAGAGGGATATGCGGGCGGTGGTTTTTTTCTTGATGCTGAGGAATCTAAAAATTATGCATTAGCATTATCATTACGCCAATCATTATTAGTCCCTTTGCTTGAAGCTGCGATGCAGTTACCTAATACCTTAAACCATGGAGATCTTCATACTGAGAATGTAGCAGAAGGCTCTGACGGCGCAATGATTATTTATGATTGGGATGATGCATGTATTGCTCCAGCGGGTTTATCCTTGCATTTGTTATTTAATGGTTGTTCCATTATTGCTGAGTTGCTTACTGGAGAAACGGCAACAGCTGATCGAGATGAGGCTTTTTATCAACGACAACGTTTATTGCAGGTCTATATAGATACGCTTGTTGATGCTGGTTATACAGATAAAAAAACACTCAATGATGCAATCCAAGGGAGCGTACTTGCAGGAACAATACTATCTATTATCAATTACAGCCAGTTTCCTGATGACGATAATGATTATAAAGAGAATATTGCAAAAATTATTAGAAATCGCCTTGAAGATATTGTACATCTCTGTGATATACAAGCGCTGAAAACAAGACAAAATACATTGCATTATGCAAACGATTACCTTGCTAATGGTGTACCTTGGCGTGCCTATTATTTATTAGAACAGTATGCAATACAGCATAGAAATGACGCTGATATTCATCAGCGTTTAGCTGATTTATGCATGCAGGGTCATCAGTGGGAAGAGGCTATTGCTAACTATACAGCGGTGGTTGCGCTGATGCCTGACAGTGTTGAAGCGTATTATAATTTGGGTTTGGCATTACTTAAAAACTTACAACCTGAGTTAGCGATTCCACAATTTGAAAACATACTTAGATATACGCCTAATAATGAAGCGGCTTTGCATTATCTTGAGCAAGCGAACTATATACTGCATAGTCAGAATGGTGCGAAAATTCCTCATCTTGCGCCTACTATTCGTCTGACCGAACAGGAAATGGATAACAATCTGATTGAGACAGAGAATCTTGATTTAGCCCTATCATTCTTTAATGATTATGGCAATGTGGTGGTTAGAAATGCATTTCCTGTAGAGCTTATTGATGCTATTTCAGAGTTAGTTTATACGAAATATAGTAACTATTTTGAAGATAAAGAATATGAAGATAATCTTGTTTTAGGTGATAAGCGTAGAATGATTACCTTAGATATTGAAGGCGTGTTAAATACACCTCGACTCTATGGCAGTCAAGTTCTTGTGGGAATGATGAAAGAGTTGTTGGCTAAAGATTATGTATTGGCAAGTTGTAATGCAACGATTTCTTTACCTGGTGCGAAAGATCAAGGCTTACATAAAGATTATACGCCTTTGTTTAAAAATGCGGATGAGAGTACGCACGTTACGCCACCGTTTGCGATCGCTATGCTTATTCCCTTATTGGATATGACTCCAGAACTAGGAGTGACAGCTATGCGGAAAGCAAGCCAATTAGTCCCTGAACAAATGCCTTTTGACATGCCCGTACAGGCACCAGTGTTAAATAAAGGCGATGGTATTATTTTTGACTATCGTACAGCACATGAAGGGTTGGCAAATCGTTCTGATCAAGTACGCCCGTTGCTTTGTTTGGTCTTTCATCGTATTTGGTTTAGAGATGCACTCAATTATGATCAGCAAAAAGATGTGTCTATCAGTCAACAAGAGTTTGAAAAAGTCCCTGAGGACTTAAAACATTTATTCAAATGGGTAATATAAAAACGCCAGTAGAGACGCGATTTATCGCGTCTGACTGATTGGTTCTCTTATCCTAATCAAACGCGATAAGTTGTAGAATGAAAAACAATGATTAAGAAACGTTGAGCACCTGATTTTTAGCAGTACTAAAATCAGTTTTACCGCTACCTAGCTTTGGTACTTCATCGACATTGATAAAGGCAACAGGGATCATTAGGGCATTGGTTTTTGCGTCTATCAATGCTTTTCTCAGTTCTTTCCCGATGATTTCTTGATCTGCGATCAATAAGGTGATTTTTTCACCTTTTTTATCATCAGGCGTATTAACAGCCACCAGTTCTATTTCATATTTATCCAGTGTTTTAAGTACGTGATGAACCTGTTCTTCCACGGCTGTTAAGCTAATCATTTCCCCACCAATTTTGGCAAAACGTGAGTAGCGGTCAACAATAGTAAGGAATCCGTCTTGATCTAAGTGGCCTTTATCACCTGATTTATACCAGCGTTGATTATCATGTAAGGTAATGACTTCTGCTGTTTTTTCAGCATCGTGCAAATAGCTTTTCATGACTTGTGGGCCGCTAATAAGAATGAGTCCATCTTCATTTGTATCAAGCTCTTGCATGGATACAGGGTCAACAATTCTAAAGCTTGTTCCTGGTAGTGGCATACCGACACTACCTTGTTTGTTGCCTATTTGTATATTCCATTGGTTTGTTTCAAGTTCATCAGCAACATTAACACTGGCAACAGGAGATGTTTCAGTTGCGCCATAGCCTTCAAAAATAGCTTTACAAAACTTTAGTTGGAAAGCATCACGAATATCAGGGTTGAGTTTTTCTGCACCAGCGACTAGTAAGCGTAGCGAGTCCAATGCAAGTGGGTGTATGCGTCGGTTCTTGGTATATAAACGATAAAATGTAGACGTACCAAACATGACTGTGCCTTGGTAACGTGCAATGCCTCGGGCTATTTTTAATACATCAGTCGGGTCTGGATGGCAGACAATGGGAATGCCTTCGCTCAATGGCATTAAGGTTGATGCTGAGAGTCCAAAGGCATGAAAAGTAGGAAGAATAGACATAATAACATCATCTTCGCGTGTATTAAGCGTATCAGCAACTTGTCGTGCATTGGCAGCAAGATTTTTGTGACTAAGTTCAACACCTTTAGGAGAGCCTTCACTGCCACTGGAGAATAAAATAGCTGCGGTTTGTTCAAGAAGCATACGTTGTAAATAGAACATTTGTAATAAGCGTGTCGGCAATATAACCACAGTAATCAATGTGGTTAACATTTGTGCGCGGCTAATCTTTTCTTTGAGATCTTCCAAATAATGTACGTTGACATTCAATGTGGAATCAGCAAGAAGAGTCTCCATATCCATACCTTTTTGCTTTAGCTTTTGCATAAATTTGCGGGAGGTGTAGATGGTTTTTATCTCTGCTTTTTCAATCGCTGAGCGTAAAGCGCTTTCACTAGCCGTGTAGTTGAGATTGACAATGGTTTTACCAAGGCTTAGCACAGCCATATTGGTAATAGCACCCGCAGTACTCGTTGGCAGCAGTAAACCGATGTTTTGTTCAGGGCTGCGTTGTTTAATGAGTGCTGCAAAGCGAAATACAGCGGTGATAAACGAGTAGTTATTGAGGGGTTTACCCATAATATCAGTGCTTGCCATGCGTCTACCCATTTGCTTGGCTATTTGCAACCATTGCACGGGGATTGGATCAATGTTATGTGCAAAGTTCTGCCATGACATGACGGATAAATCAAAAATACGTCGTTTTAAGGCATCTGCTTCAGTATCTGTTGGTAGTTGTTCGCCAAAAGCAACGATTACATTATGTTTAAAGCCTGATTTTCGGTTAGCCTTTAAGAAACGACTGGAGCGAGAGAAGCGACTACCCCAGAGACCATGTAGGTAGAAGGGGATAATAATAGCATCTGTACCTTCTAAAGTGCGTTCATAGCCACGTTTGAATTCGCCAAGTTGTCCTGTACGACTGATTGCACCCTCAGGAAAGAGACACACCGCTTTTCCTTCTTTTAGCAGTTCACTAATGGTGTTAATGGCTGATGTACTCGATTTAGATGAAATGGGTACGACACCAAAGAGTTTTAAAAACCACGTTAAATACCAGCGTTGGTAATAGCCTTTATCCATCACGAAGTGAACGGAGCGTGGTGCAGCAATTTGCACTAATGCCCAATCTATCCAGCTAATATGATTGCCTAACAATAGTACGCCACCTGATGCGGGAATATTTTCAAAGCCAAGTACATGCATGCGGTATTGTGAGTGAAATAGACGAGTAATAAGAAAGCGCAGCAGTGATTGTGGTAGCGTTTTGATCGTATAAATTGAGCCAATCACCACCAATGCAGTCATGACAAAGAATAAATGAATACTGTCCAATCCTTTGTAAGCCAGAAATGCGGTTAAGGCGAGGAATAGCAGCATCGTACCGTTATGAATAAAATTATAGGCAGCTAAGGTTCGACCTAATTGTCCTTTGGGGGCGTGGTATTGCATATAGGCATTGAGTGGCACAATAAAGAACCCCCCCATAATACCTAAGAAAATAAAGTTGGTGATTTGTAGCCAGATTGAATCAAGAAAAGTAATCGCAGCAGTTGAGAAAGCTATGCCCATTGCACCAACAGGAATCAGACCACTTTCGATATGATCACGTGAGATACGTCCTGCAATTAATGAGCCAATCATAATACCAATGCCTATACAGGCTAATAGCCCTTGCATCACATCAACACGTTCAATCGCTAAATGTGCTTTAGCAAAAGCAGGGTAAGCAGCAAGGATAACTTGGGCAACCGACCAAAAAACGGATAAGCCAAGAATAGATAACCAAATGAATTTATTTTCGTAGACGATGGATAAGGTTTTTCGTTGTGTTTGACCTGATTGATAGTTAGCCCAATCAAAGCTCATGGTTTTTTGGGTGGCTGTTTTTTGTGGTAAACGATAGGCGAGTACAAGTTCAATAAAAGTGAGTGCTACGAGCAGCCAACCTAAGGGGGCGATATAGAGTAATAACGCATCTTTATTCATGTTTTCTAGGGGTAGTTGTTGTTTCAATAGGTATTCAAACAAAATAGAAAACAAAAAGGTACTGAAAAGAATGGAGATAATCGTTGTTGCTTGTACAACGCCATTGCCTTCGGCAAGATGTTGATCACCAACGATTTCACGGATAAAGCCATATTTAGCGGGCGAGTAAAGTGCGCTTTGTACCGCCAATAAAAAAGTCATGGCAAAACTGACCCAAAAGAGTCCTGCGTAATAGCTATAAGTGATGGCTAAAGTAATAATAAAGGCTGCCCATGCACTGGTGCGCATAACTTTGTTTTTAGCGTATTTATCGGATAGGTAACCAGAAGGGGTGAAGAGCAATATAAAGGGTAAGAGTATGAGTGCATTAACAATGGCTGTTAGGACGATTTGTTCACTACCATCATAGTTCTTGAAGATGGTATTTTGAATGATTATTTTATGCCCAAGATCAACAAAAGCATTGAGAAAAATGACCACTAAATAAATCAGAAAGCCGTTGATTTTAAATACATTCTGGCGCATATCAAATCCAGTCGTTATTGTTATAGAAGTTGGGGGGCTATGTCAAAGCAGCACTTAGGTTGCGTAAGATAGCACACTTTAGAGGAAGTTTTGAAAACTACAAGGGTTAGCGTTGGGCTGTGTGTTCCTGTTTATCTTCTGCATAATAATGATGATAAAAAGAGCTAAATGAAAAATCGCCTAGCAGTTTATGTAGTTTTATTGGGATTGATTTTCTCCCCCAAAAACTGGATTTTTTATCAGCAGGGATGACAATAATGTCTTTGAGATTATTATACTCTTGTAATCCAAGTTCATAAGCTTGCATATGGAAAACGGTATTGTTTTGTGGCAATGATTTGCCTATATAGTGCGTCATGAAATAAGGTTGGCGGCGAAAAGTATCGCCCCCAAAGTGTGGCGTTAGTGGCAGCGGGTACTCATCAATACCAAAAACATCAAATGCTAATAATGAAGGATTATAAACGGCTAATGTTTTTAGCGTCGCTTGTGGTAGCAGTGAGGAGTCATATTTAATCCCCATTTTTTGGAGTAACGTACAATAAGCTCTAAACGATGTGTCTTCAGTGGTAAGGTTATTGGAGCGAATGCCAATGATTTTTTGCTCTGTAATGTCTTCTAGTAACTGCATGGTATGTGCTGTTTCATAAGCAAAGCGTTTACCATTGTTTTGTGGCAGCACATAACAGGCTACTTCATGACCTGCATGGGCAATTTTGCGTATCAAAATGGGGTATTTTTTTGCAACCTCGCGTTCAATGAAAAAGGTGCCTGTTGTAAAATTTTTATCGAGTATTTTCAATAGTAATAAGGTACTCGTCCATATATGTGTTGATATAGGGTTGCGTCGATCTAAATGGTACATCCAGTCCGATATATTGGTTGTAAAAATCATGAATAAACACATTGCTAATTAATATCGCCAAAAGTCTAGTTTTTACATTTCTAAAAAGCGATGTGTTTCAAGATAGAAGCAACAAGTTTCGGATAAAACTAATAAAGTGGTTCTATAAGTAAATGTAGCGTATACAGGAAATATGTTAAGGTGGATTATGCTTTTTTAGTGTTAATCGTGTGAAAAATTTATAGAAAATAGGGTGAATATAAAACGATGAATCAAGCCTATTATCAAATAGCTCAAGCAGGGCAAAAAATGGACAATAACACCGTGTTTTTAATTGCACTTATTATGTTGATACTCGGTTTTGCGATTGCATGGTTTTTGTATGCTGCTCCTTTGCAAGAAGCGCGGCGAACGATTGATAAACTGAAGATGCAATTGCAAACAAAAGAACAAATTCATGCTGAACGCTTGAAGACGTATGATAATGCACAAACCCAGATGCAAAATAGCTTTGCTGCTTTATCACAACATGCGTTACGCGACAATAATGCACAGTTTTTGCAGTTAGCACAGGAAACATTAATGCGTTTTCACAGTAGCGCACGTAGTGATTTGGTGGGGCGACAAGAGGCGATTGATGAAATGTTAGAGCCTATTTATAACGCCTTGGATGAAACCCGCCGCCAAATTAACGACATTGAAAAAGAGCGTCAAACCAATATTGGTTCGGTTACTGAGCAATTACGTGCAGTGGCGGAAGAAAATGATTTACTACGCCAAGAAACAAGTAAATTGGTGACGGCTTTGCAACGTCCTGAAGTGCGTGGGCAATGGGGCGAGATTACCCTGAAACGTATTGTTGAGTTAGCAGGAATGGTGGAGTACTGTGATTTCATTGAACAATATCATCAAAATAAAGAGGGGCGTGTGGTAAGGCCTGATTTAGTGGTCACCATGCCTGATAAACGTGAGCTTATTATTGATGCAAAAACACCTTTAGATGCTTATTTAATGGCAGTGAGTGCGAGTGATAGCAGTGTGCGTAAACGTGAGTATCTACGTCATGCAAAAATTGTGCGTAATCATATGAAAGCCTTAGCCTCCAAGCGTTATTGGGAGCAGTTTGACCAGAGTCCTGATTTTGTTATTTTATTTATACCAGGAGAGCAATTTTTAGCGGCTGCTTTAGAGCATGATAAGCACTTGTTAAAAGATGCATTGGCAGAAAAGGTGATTTTGGCCTCCCCAACGAGCTTGATTGCTTTATTACGCTCAGTTGCCTTTGGTTGGAAGCATGTTGCTTTATCAGAAAATGCGGAGCTTATTCGTGACTTAGGGCAAGAACTCTATAAAAGAGTTGCAACGTTTACTGAGCACATGGCACGATTAGGTAAGAGCCTAAATACTAGTGTTGATAACTATAATAAGGCTTTGGGGTCTTTAGAAAGAACGGTTTTACCCAGCGCACGTCGCTTTACTGAGTTAGGCATACAAGAAAGTAAACCCATGCCAGATACCAGTATTATTGAGCAGACTCCTCGTACGCCAGTAGAAACCGATTATGATGAGAAGCGTTGTCATTAGTTTTACAGGTTCCTTATCGTTGTTCACAAAATTTTAACTTGCGGGTAAATGTTTTGAATATTACAAAATCAGGGTCAAGAAGTGTTTTATTACAGGTGCTTGTTTTTCTTTTGGTAATTGCTGTTTTACTGCTGATGCAGAAACAAACACTCTATGATCTCTATATTGGCGGTTCTGATAGTCGCATGGGCTTGATGCTCAATGGCATTGTTGTTGTTGTCTTTTTGTTGGGTTTGGCTCGTATTATTATTGTTTTATTAAGCTATGCCAAAGAGCAAGAAATGCTATTACGTTTGGCTAAGAACGTAAAGAAAAAGAGTCAATATCCTTTAGCCGGTCTTGCTGAAAAGTCCTTGGCAGCAAAACGTTACCAGCAAATTCGTTGGATTTATGATCATAATGCGCCGATTAACCAAGCAGCGTTAGCCTCTAGCTTAAATGCAAGTGAAAGTTCGCGTTTTACTCTCATTCGCTTTGTGCATAATATTCTTATTTTAATTGGCGTGTTTGGTACGGTTGTTTCTTTGTCAGTGGCTTTAGTGGGGGCTTCAGGTTTATTAGATTCGCCTGAGGAGAGTATGCAACGTATGAGTTTAATTATTAGCAGTATGTCAACCGCATTAAGCACAACAATTACTGCGATTGTATGCTTTATTATTTATGCCTATTTTTTCTTACGCTTAAATGACGTGAAAATACATTTGTTAAGTAGTATTGAAGATGTAACTAGCTTATATATCCTGCCACGTATGACACATAATGAAGAAACAATGGTGCGTGATGTGGCTAAATTAACCACTGCACTACGACAAGCAGCGGAGCGTATGGCAGAGGTTGAAACCCGCTTTATTGCGGCTGGAGATGGCTTGCAAACAACCGTTGGTTTGATGCAGCAGCAAGTATCACACATTGATACAGATATGGGGCAGTTAAAAGAATTGCTGCGTGAAGGTTTCCGTCTGCCGCATGAAATGACACGTAGTAATGATGCTGTGAGTACAGAAAAAGAGTCTAATCATTATGAATAACGGCTTCCCTAATTCCGATTTTTATAATGAACATGAGGGAGCAGGAGGCGAAAGCTTTTGGCCGTCCTTTACCGACATCATGATGGTGATTGTGATGGTTTTTTTGTTAGTTTCAGTTGCGGTGATTCTTAATAACTGGCAGCTTATGGAGGACTTGAAACGTAGTGTGAGTGCTGAACAGCAAGCTGCGCAACAAGCACAAGCAGCGTTAACAACAGCAGAAATGAAAAAGCAGGAAAATGAGACACTGGCTGAACGCCTTTCAAGGTTGGAAGCGTTGGTTGCAAATCGAACAGCTGCTGTTCAGCAGTTACAGCAGCAAAACCAAACGGTTAGCAGCGCACTTGAGTCAAGTCGTCAGCAAGCAGAGCAGCGTTTGCAAGCATTAGAAAAAATACAAGCAGAAAGAGCTGAACTAAAAAATACATTACAGGCTAATGAAAGTACCCTGTCAGAAATGAAGACAACGTTAACCGCTAAAACTGCGCAGACAGACCGTTTATTAAAGCAATCCGAGCGTGATAAACAAGCCGTTGATAAAGCAGAGAGTGAGTCAAATAATGCACAAGATGAACTTAATGCATTGCGTGAAAAACTACAGAATGGGCATGAGCAATTAGCCAGCTTAAAAGGCGAATATGATAGTCTTGATAAAAAATACCAAAAATTATTGAAGCCAGCACGTTCTGAAGGGAGTAAGTATGTGGTGAGAGTGGTTTATACCAAGGAACGAGGTGTGGCACGTTATCAATTAAAGCGTACAGGTGATTCAGGATTTAAAAAATTATCACGTTCAGCATTAGATAAGCAGTTGACAGCATTAAAACAGAAGCATGGGGATAATTTATATGTCAAAATTATTATTCCCGACAATAGTGGTTTGTCACATTCGGAAGCATGGAAGTTTACCAAGAGGGTATTACATACCTATGATTATTACTATCAGGACAAGAAAGAATAGGCTGGAGTTGTACGATGCGTGATGCTTCGCCTGTGGTGAATGCTGCTTATCGACAGTGTCAGCGTATTGTTGGACAAAAAATAAAACAGGTGCTGCTTGGTTTTTGGTTGTTACCTGACAAACATCGTTTGCCTATAGCAACAGTGTTTGCCTTTGAGTATCGTATTAATAGTATTGTTTATAAAGCGTCATTAAGCCGAAATCGCAAATTAACCACGTTAGATTTGCTGGAAACAGATTTGCATTTATGTTTAATGGGACATGATGAATCAGATGATCCTGATGTGATTGCTTTAGCGGATGCTGTGCAACGTTATCAACTTGATATCAGTGATGTGGAATTGATGCTTCAAGCAGGGCGTAATGCGCTGAATAACAATATTTTTGATAATTTTGCTGCGTTGATTCGTTACTGCCGTATTGCTGCGAACCCTCAAGGTGAGTTGATTATGGGAATATTGGGTGAAATGGATGAGAAAAACCGAGCCTATGTAAAGGCAATGACCAGTTCTATTTACTTAATGAATAAATACCAATATGTTGCGTTAGAATATGAGAAAACGGGCAATATTTTTTTACCACGTGATGACATGCAACGCTTTCAGGTGACAGAAAATGCTTTTATTGATAAGGATTTTTCTGTTAACTATCATCAACTTATGCGGTATGAATATGCACGTATTGATAAGCTATTACGTGCAGCAGCGCCTTTAGGGAAACGTTTAAAAGGGAGAAGGGCTATTGTTGTGCGAATGTTACTCACCCGTTTTGCACGCAAGTTGTATCACTTGAAGTCACAAGAAGATTTGTCTCAGCCTGTATTATCAACAAAAGGTGATTGGCGATATATTGTAAAGGCAGCTATTTGGTGAGCTTCTAGTCATTGTTTTGTGCCTATTGATTTCAAGTAGGGCAATCGCTGGGATTGCCCTTATATAAGTATCCACTTATTAAGTTTCTTGGTTAAGCATTTGGCGAGTGTCACTCACTTCTCTAAGAAATTATTTAAGTGAAAAACTATGGTACTTACTCAGCGTTATTTTTTTCGCTAGTCGTTGAAGGCGTTGTCTTTTTTGTCATAGTGCTATCAGCATCCTTTTGTATTGGTTTGCTTTCTGTAAGTTCTTTTGCCTTAGGCTTTTCCTGAGGTTTAGCAGTTGGCTCTTTTGCCTTAGGCTTTTCCTGAGGTTTAGCAGTTGGCTCTTTTGCCTTAGGCTTTTCCTGAGGTTTAGCAGTTGGCTCTTTTGCC
>VSKX01012540.1_pt1 | contig 11701 bp, 9 predicted proteins | sample 4799481 | NCBI WGS metagenome assembly VSKX01 (sample SAMN12179537, study PRJNA552185) | sponge metagenome | biome: deep-sea hydrothermal plumes; feature: spots directly above weak diffusing fluid; material: sea water; isolation source: sponge from the Swan site of a hydrothermal vent ...
ACTTCATTTACCAGAGAATACGATCTTTTGCTTGATGAAGAGACGCAACTTTTAATGGTGCTGAAGTTAGAAGCGCCGTTTGTGTTACATCGGATAGATGGCTTTGAAGCCGCACTCATGTTACTGGCGTTAAGTTTAATTGGTTTATTTGTTCGCTTTGGTTTTAATTGGTTGTCTAAACAACTATTTGGTGTAGAAGAATTGATAGGACGAGGACAACTCATCCTTGATGGCAATCATAAACAAGCGATTGAGCAGGTTGGTAATGGTCAGCCTAAAATCTTAAATGAAGCAATTACCCAACTGTTAGAAGAGCTCCAAGATGCCCACAAAGAGCGTTCTCGGTTCGATAAGTTCATTCGTTCGAATACATTTTTAGACGCAGAAACAGGCATCGGTAATCAACTTTTTCTGAAAAATCGTTTGGCTGCCTTATCCAATGCTCATGGCATGTTATCCAATGGCGTAGTGTACTTTCTGGAAATGGATGAACTTGATATCGTACAGCAAGAGATAGGCGAAACTGCGGTCATGGAATTATTGCTTGCTTGTGTCAACGGGATTGATACTGTTTTACAGAGCCAAGCCAATAGCTTTTTAGCGCGACGTTCTTTTAATCAGTTTGCGATCGTTATTCCTCAAATATCATTACTAGAATCGGATTCGTTAGCGGGAAAACTGTTAAATATCTGCTTACGTTTACCGCTTCCTGACGGCGTGAAAGCAGACAATTTTTTCCACATTGGCGGCGCGTATTTCAGTGTGGCAGATGATAGTAGACAGCTATTAGATGAAGCCGAAATGGCATTGCGTGCCGCGCAGTATCAAGGTAACAGTACTTGGTTCATGTACGATAAAGGCATTGTTGATCAAGAATTCGCAAAAGGTTCTGTTCGTTGGCGGAGTTTGTTAGAAACAGCGATAGACAAACATCGATTTGAGGCATTCGTACAACCTGTAGTCGATTACGATCAAGCACCTTTGCATCTTGAGGTGTTTGGCCGAATTCGTGAATCTAAAGACAGCTATATTCGCGCTCCACAGTATGTACCAATGGCAATTAAATGTGGGTTGATGCCGCAAATTGATCGCTTAGTGATAAAAATGTTGCTGACTCAATTTTTGAAACAAGCCAAATATCGAAATAATCACTATTGTATTAATTTAAGCCTCGATTCAATTTTGAGTGACAGCTTTGTTCATTGGCTTAAAAATCAATTATTAGAGCACCGTAACATTGTGACGTCACTGACTTTCGAAATTACTGAATCGATCGCCATACGCCATCAACAGCAAATCATGCCAGTATTTAATTTATTGGCTAAAATGGGCGCATCACTGAGTGTCGACAGTGTTGGTCAGCAGGTCGTGGGTAGTCAGTATCTCAAAGAGTTAAATGTAAATTACATAAAACTTCATCCTTCTATTGTTCGTCAGATCCATTTACGGCCAGAGAATCAATTGTTCGTCCGCAGTTTAATCGGATCTTTGTTTCGAACCGATGTACAGCTGTGGGCTCAAGGAGTGGAAACGTTCGAAGAGTGGCAAACTTTGAAAATTCTTGGTGTCAGTGGTGGGCAAGGAACGTTCTTTAGCGACATCATCGCGTTGTAATTTACTAAACAAGTCTGTTTTTTAAATAGCGATGGCAGGCTGTTCATAACAATTTCAGAAAGCAAAGACGAAGAAACTGTGAGTTGACTCGATATTCTTCCGTGTTGGTTCAGCTAAAGTTCACGAAAGTGTTTTGTTTCTTGATGAGAAAGGATATTACTTGACCTGGTAGCGTCAATTGTTAGAAGATTGTCAAAAATCTGCTCAACGAAGCAGTGCGCGAAGTATAAAAAAAATAATTATAAAGGCGGTTAGATGGGGCAAAAGCTGAGCAGTAGACTCATTTTTTGGGCTAAGTCCAAGAAATCTGAGTCAATAGGCATTTATGTCGCCAAAGAGTCTCTTTGGCTGCACACTAAAAATGACAATAATAGTATTGTTCAGTCATCAACACCGATGAATTTTGAGATCCCGTTTATTGATAATGATTGGGGTAAAGCCTTTTCTGCGATTGCTGAACAATTTCCGACTGCTCTGCTACATATCACTCTAGGTGCAGGTCGTTATCAACTGCTGCAAGCCGATAAACCACAAGTATCTGACCTTGATATGACTCAAGCTTTATTGTGGTCAATAAAAGACTTAGTTAACTTACCGCTGGCCAATATCCATTTAGATTATTTTCATTCTCCCGTTGATAATAGTGGCAAGACTAATGTCGTTGCCGTCGATCGCAGTGAGATGCAGAAGTTATGTCTTGCAGCAAAAGAAGCGGGTTTAACCATAAATGGCATCTCGATTGAAGAACTCATCTTGAGTAACATGCCAGCGCTTGTATCGGGTACAAAATCTCAGTCGCGGTTGATTGTTTGCCATCAAGCTGGCAGTGATTTGTTGTTAGTGGTGGTTAAAGATAACGATCTGTATCTACAACGACGAGTGCGTGGTTTTCATGCGTTAAACGCCATGAGTAAAGATGATTTAACGTACGGTGCTGCCGATAACCTTAGTTTAGAAATTCAACGTTCTATGGATTTTTATGAAAGCCAACTGCGTCAAGCGCCAATTAGTGAAATTAACATTCTTGTAGACAGTGTCGCTGAGCATTTAATACCGCTACTAGCCAATAATTTTAGCCAGCCTATTAATGCGATTAAGCAGTCTAACGTCAGTCAATTTTTAGCCACACTCGCCTTAGCGGAAATGCAGCGGGAGGTGACACTGTGAGTTCTCTTGAAAATAGAGTGAAAACCAGAGTAAACCTCTACAGCGAAACACTTTTACCTAAAAAATTAGTCTTATCTTTTCACAAGCTATCGTTGTTACTGGCGTTGTTGCTTGGGGTGGCTATCGTTGCAGTTTCAACCCTGTATTGGCAATCTCAACAAGTGATGCAGCAGTTGAACGTAGCCATCCAAACATCAGCTGATTTTGAGCAGGAACGGCAACAACTAGAACAACAATTGGCTGTGCATAAGCCCGCCAATAAATGGGTGATGAAGGTCGACCAGCAACGAAAGTTATTGAATATTAAAAACAGATTGCTCGACGAATTATCACAACGAAAAGAAGTACAGAGTGAGAGTTATGCGCAACTGCTGACAGAATTAGCTGAAACAGCAGACGGTGGCAGCTGGTTAACTCACATACAAATCGATGAAAACAATCTCCAATTAGCGGGTGATGCAATTGAAGCTGTCGCCGTACCACGTTGGCTAGAGCGACTCCAAACCACTGACACTCTGTCGGGGCGTAAATTTGATGGCGTTAAATTTACACGTAAAAAAGAAGGTGTGATCAGCTTTGAACTGATTGCTAAACCCTTGGCTAACAATGAGATGAACAATCAACAAGGAGCCCAATCAAAATGAAACACTTACCTGTTTGGGCTGCGATTTGGGCAGACAAGTTTAATGCGTTAAGCATTAGAGAGCGAAGCTTAGTGGCTGCAGCTTTGTTAGCGATAGTGAGTTGGCTCTGTTTTTTACCAATGGAATCACTTTATCTTGCTAGGCAGCAACAAGAAATTCGGCTTACAGAATTAGATAAGCAGAACGATTTGGACCGCCAACTGCTATCAAATTATCAGCAACGGCTCACCCAAGATCCTAACCTCGATTACCACAATCAACTTAAGCATCTTGAACGTGAGAAGCAATTACTTGATGGCCGATTAGAAAAAAAATTAGTCGACATTGTGCCTTCACATCAAATGCCGCTATTGCTGCAACAACTGTTGAGTCGCACGCAGGGTGTGCAACTCATGGATATGAAATCCATTGCGCCAACACCTTTAATCGATTTTAACCCTCTGATTGATGTTAAAGATAATGACACCAAAGCATCGTCTTCATTAAATCTATTCCGTCACGGGATAAAATTAAGACTAACTACCGATTACTTCAGCTTTTTAGCGTTTGTTGAAGCGATTGATGCTTTGCCGAATAAATTGTATTGGAAGCGTCTTGATTACCAAGTGACTGAGTTTCCTCACGCCGATGTTGAATTAGAGTTATATACCTTGAGTATCAGTAAGGAGTTCATCAGTGTTGCCAAAACTCAGTAGCATTATCATTGTGAGCCTTACTCTGTTGATTTCGCATAGCAACTCAGTTGAGGCAAAACCCAAAGATCAAACATTAAGAGATCCTACAAAGCCAAGTAATTTTATGGCGTTACAGACTGATCAAAATAATAACAATGGAGTGTTAACGCTTAACAGCATAGTGACAGGAAGTCAGCCGTTTATTGTTGTCAACGATGAGATAAAGACCATTGGTGACAGCATTAATAACGTAAAAATAATTCAAATCGAGACGAACAGTGTCGAATTGGCTGATGGACGAAGATTAACTTTGTTCGAGACGATAACAAAGTTAAAGGGAAAATAATCAATGCGAATAAATCAGTACGCAATCACTCTGTTATCTTTGTCGCTTGTGGCTTGCCAAAGCACAGATCGGCCAATGCCTCGCGCGGCTAAAGCTGAACTGAATCGTGCGATAGCCGATGTCAGTAAAACGCAATCTGGTACGGATAAAATAGCACCACCAGCATTACCGATGGCTGTTCAACAAGAGTTAGCTGCTGATCAATTATTAGCAAAAAAACTAATCACTCCCAAAGAACGTCGATTTGATGTCAACGCCAAAGATGTTGATGCTAATGTGTTTTTCCCGAGCCTTATTCGCAATACGCCGCTGAGCATAGTGGTTCATCCTAATGTTACGGGTAAAATTTCGTTAGCTTTAAAAGCCGTGACGTTAGCTGAAGTGTTGCAAGTCGTTCAGGATATTTATGGTTACGAAGTCAGCCGAGAAGGAAGAATTCTACGCGTTTACCCTGCAGGACTTCGCACTGAAACTTTTCCTGTTAATTACTTGTACATGCAGCGTGAAGGGTTATCGATTACGTCGGTGAATTCAGGCCGATTGACGGATAATCAAGGCGGTGGTGGTCGCAATAACAATCAAAGCTCTAACAATAATAGCGGTAATAATAGCAACCAATCTAACGGCCAAAATGGTCAAGGTAACAGTAGTACCAACGGTACATTCATTCGCACTTCCAATAAAACCGACTTTTGGGCTGACTTACAGCAAACCTTAAGTTCGATTGTTGGTCGCTCAGGTGAAGGTCGCCAAGTCGTGACGACTCCACAAGCAGGTTTAGTGACGGTACGTGCATTTCCTGATGAGTTACGCCAAGTGCGCGAGTTTTTATCGAAAGCCGAATCTCATCTGCAACGACAAGTGATCCTTGAAACCAAGATCATTGAAGTGACGTTATCTGATGGCTATCAACAAGGTATTCAGTGGAGTGATGTTGTAAGCGAAATTGGTCATAACAAAAATACCAGTGTTAAGTTCGGTACTTCAGGTGGCGATGTACTCTCTGATGCAATCACTCGTTCAATCGGTGGTGTAACATCGTTGTCACTTACGGGCACTGACTTTACCGCCATGATCAACTTGCTGAAAACCCAAGGCGATGTTGACGTGCTATCTAGCCCGCGAGTTACCGCATCGAACAATCAAAAAGCCGTTATCAAAGTTGGATCTGATGAATACTTTGTCACCGATGTATCATCAACAGTGACTTCATCTGTTAACGGTTCAACACCCGTTTCACAACCTGAAGTGGAGTTAACGCCATTTTTCTCAGGGATTGCATTAGATGTGACACCACAGATTGACGATAATGGTGGTGTACTTTTACACGTGCACCCATCAGTCATCGATATTAACGAACAAACTAAAACGATTAATATCGGTGACAACCCACTCATTTTACCACTCGCACAAAGCCAGATACGAGAATCAGATACCGTAATTAAAGCAATATCGGGTGATGTAGTGGTGATTGGCGGCTTAATGAAAACCGAAAGACAAGAGTCTGTTTCTAAAGTTCCGTTGCTGGGTGATATTCCGTTCTTGGGTGAGCTTTTTACTAATCGCAGTAAAGTGAATCGTAAAACTGAATTGATCATCTTATTAAAACCAACCGTAGTCGGTGAAGGCACATGGAAGTCAGAGCTTGAACGTTCACAACAATTACTTGAGCGTTGGTATCCTGAAGATCAGGGGAGATAAGTACGTAATATGTATTTACAGCATTTTGGTTTAACGGAGCTGCCGTTTTCACTGACACCGAATACTAGCTATTTCGTGCAGCTTGCGCCGCACGTTGAAGCGATGCAAGTGCTGCAAACGGCGCTGCAGATGGGTGAAGGTTTTATTAAAGTCACTGGCGAAGTCGGAACAGGCAAAACCTTATTGTGTCGTAAATTACTCAATGAGTTATCCGATGATTTTCAGTGCGCTTATATTCCGAATCCTTACCTTACGCCTGCTGAATTGAATTGGGCGTTAGCGAGTGAATTAGGATTAGACGTTGATGGGAGCCTCAGCCAAATTCAGCTCAGTCAAATACAACTTAGACAAAAACTTCAGCAACGTTTACTTGAGTTAGCGTTAGCGGGCAAAACTATTGTATTAGTGTTAGACGAAGCACAAGCCATTCCTGACGAAACCTTAGAAGCACTCAGACTTTATACCAATCTAGAGACTGAACAACGAAAATTATTGCATCTGGTGTTATTCGGTCAACCAGAACTTGATCAGCGATTGTCGACGGATAAATTTCGTCAGTTAAGGCAGCGAATTGGTTTTAGTTATCAGCTTAGACAGCTTAATCAAACGGAAGTACATAACTATATTGAGCAACGATTGCGTGTGGCAGGTTTTACGGGCGCAAGTGCGGTTAATCATAAAGTGACCGAGCTTATTTCAACGGCATCAAGAGGCACGCCAAGGCTGATTAATATTTTGACTCACAAATCACTCATGGTGTGTTTCGGCGAAGGGCAGCACAGCCTGACCAAAAAGCATGTGGTTGCGTCTGTTGCTGACACCGAAGATGCAACTAATGTGACCCGTTCATGGTTCAGTGTCGCTGTTTTTAGTAGCTTCTTACTCATTACAATCACGCTTGTATTTGTGATGAAACAATTTGGAGTGCTGCCGTTATGAGTGTGATAAACAAAGTGCTACAAGATCTTGATAAGCGTCAGCAACCGCATAAGTTTGAAAACGTGCAAACAGTAAGTACCACGTCGACTCAATCGAATAGATCGTCGGTCTTGATATGGACAATAGGGCTATTGTTTGCGGTGATAATAGTTGGCGCTGTGGGTATGGTTTACCTATTAAATCCAGCTTTGTTTTCAACAGAACAGCAAAAACCAGTGGTTATAGCTGCTGTGAACAAAACAAAAAATACAGTAATGAGTGATGGGCCGATAGCAGAGCTAGCATTAGAAGCAATAGCCTCTTCCATAAAACAAATAGAACAACAGCTTGTATCGATAGAAGACAAAAAAACTTCAGATATTCAAGTTATTGAGCCGCTCCTTGAATTAAAGTCAGCATTGAAGCCAGAATTAAAACAAGAATCTAAAGTTGAATCAAAACTAGAGCCAGAGCCAGAGCCTGTTTTAACACCAAGGTTACTACCGCAAATACAAACTAAACCGAAACCAACATTAGCCGTCATTGAAAAACCGCAAGCAACACTAGAGATAAAGCCTGTTGAGTTAACCTCACAGCAATTAGCAGACAAATTTTATAAACAAGGCGAATTAGCGGTAACGCAAGGGCAAGCAGACAAGGCTATAGCCAGTTTTGAGCGAACGCTCAGTTTTGATAACGGCTATCATCAGGCACGTAAACAACTTGCTGCTTTGTATTTTGGTCGTAAACAAAACAATAAAGCGATTACATTACTGCAAACCGCTCGGCAGCAATTTCCGCAATACAGCGAGTATTCGTTAATGTTGGCGAAAATATACATCAGTAATGAACAATACGACAATGCTATGCAAATGCTTGGCAACATACCTGAAACCGATGATTTAGCGCCTGAAAAATGGATGCAACTCGGTACAATTGCTCAGCAGCAAAAAAAGTATGACAAAGCGGTAACTGCTTTTAAAAAGCTAACGGCACATCGCCCTAGTGAAGGTCGTTGGTGGCTAGGCCTTGGGTTTAATTTAGATGCGCAGCAGCAATATGTTGCTGCAAAAAGTGCTTATCAAAATGCGCTGAACAGTCATTCATTATCCAAAGCCAGTATTCAATATATTCAGCAACGCCTGCTGCAAATCAGTAAGAGAGCAAAATGAAGCCAAAACTTAAAAAGCGTCTTGGTGATTTGTTGGTTGATAATCAGATCATCTCAGAGCAACAGCTACAACAAGCGTTAGCCGATCAAAAATCAACAGGTAAAAAGCTCGGTAAAACTCTGATAGATCTCAATTCCATCAGTGAAACTCAGTTACTGACGTTCTTATCACAGCAGCTTAACTTGCCATTTATCGACATCAGTCGTCGCCCTATTTCGGCAGAAGTGGTCAGCTTGTTGCCTGAAGTGCAAGCCAGACGTTTTCGTGCGTTAGTCATCGAAGACATGGGCGATGAAGTTCGCGTTGCCATGAGCGACCCTGCTGACTTGCAAGCACTCGACACCCTTGAAGTATTGTTAGCACCTAAAACCATTAGCTTAGCGGTTGTGCCTGAACAGCAATTGCTGACCGCATTTGATAATTTGTATCGCCGAACGCAAGAAATTGCCCAAATCGCGGGTGAATTAGAGCAAGAGTACGCCGCCGATGAGCTGTTCGACTTAAGCGGTATAACAGATGGTGACGCCGATAACGAAACTACGGTAGTCAAATTATTGCAGTCGATATTCGAAGACGCCGTACAAATGCGCGCGTCGGATATTCATATTGAGCCCGGTGAAAAGCATTTGCGTATTCGCCAACGTATTGATGGCCAACTTCACGAAACGGTGTTGAACGAAGTGCATATTGCATTGGCACTCGTACTGCGTTTGAAGTTGATGGCAGGTTTGGATATTTCAGAAAAACGATTGCCTCAAGATGGTCGTTTTCACATTGAGATTCGTGGTCATAAAATTGATGTGCGGATGTCGACCATGCCTGTGTATCACGGCGAGTCGGTAGTAATGCGTCTGCTTGATCAATCAGCAGGCTTATTAACCTTAGATGAAACAGGCATGCCGCCCGCGATTCTAGCGCGAGTACGTCAGCAAATTAAACGGCCTCACGGCATGTTGTTGGTTACAGGACCAACAGGTAGCGGTAAAACCACCAGTTTGTACGGTATTTTAAGCGAATTAAACACGCCTGATCGTAAAATCATTACCGTAGAAGACCCAGTGGAATACCAATTGCCACGCATAAACCAAGTGCAAATTAATCATAAAATTGGCCTCGATTTTTCCAGTGTTTTACGAGCCACGTTGCGACAAGATCCCGACATTATCATGGTGGGAGAAATGCGTGACCAAGAAACCGTCGAAATTGGTTTGCGAGGCGCATTAACCGGTCACTTTGTATTATCGACTTTGCATACCAACGATGCCGTAACCAGTGCGCTACGTCTTTTGGATATGGGCGCCGCCAGTTATTTAGTTGCGAGTGCGCTGCGAGTGATTATCGCCCAGCGATTAGTACGCCGAGTGTGCAAACATTGTGCGGTAGATACGCAGCTCAGCCATCAAGATTTAATGTGGCTGCTTAATATTTCAAATCGCGATTTCAGTCAGGCTAAACTGAAAATTGGCACAGGTTGCCAAAGTTGTAACGGCAGTGGTTATCATGGCCGAATTGGTGTGTTTGAAATGCTCGAAATCGACGATGAATTAATGGATGTGATGCGCAGTGGCGACCCGCAAGCCTTTGCGTTAGCCGCGAAGCATAATCCGAATTTTGTGCCATTAGCGCAGTCAGCACTTGATTACTTGTACGAAGGATTAACCACTATCGAAGAAGTCGCTAAGCTGGTGGAAAATATTAATGATACGAGTACCCCAGTAGCAGCAGTGACAACAGCTTATGAGTCAAAAGTTTAACTATGGGTTTAACTATGGGTTTAACTATGGAATTTAGCTATTGGATTTAAGTATGGGATTTAACTATGGGCTGGTTTGAATATCGAGGTCGCGACAGCCAAGGACAAGCCGTTACCGGCAAGTTAGAAGCTCAGTCAGAATCTGCAGTTGCCGATTTACTGATGTCTCGTGGCACCATTCCAATTGAAGTCAAAGCCGCGAAACAAAGTACAGATGTTGACTTAAGTAACCTATTTCAACGTAAAGTGAGCCTTGAAGAACTGCAAATTTTTAGTCGGCAAATGTACTCATTAACGCGCGCAGGCATTCCTATTTTGCGTGCGATAGCTGGCCTTTCTGAGAGCAGTCATTCTCAGCGACTGAAACAAGCGCTCGACTCAGTGCTTGAACAATTAACGTCAGGTCGACCTTTGTCGTCAGCCATGAATCAACATCCTGATGTCTTCAGCCCCTTATTCATATCGATGGTTCATGTCGGTGAGAACTCAGGTAAGTTGGAAGAAGCGTTTATTCAGCTTTCAGGTTATATCGAACGCGAGCAAGAAACTCGCCGTCGAATTAAATCGGCCATGCGCTACCCAACATTTGTGTTAGCGGCTATTGGCATGGCGGTAGCGATTCTCAATATTTTTGTGATTCCCAAATTTGCCACCATGTTCAGCCGATTTGGTGCTGATTTACCGTGGGCGACTAAATTATTGATAGCAACCTCTAATGCCTTTGTTCATCATTGGTTAGCGATGATAATCGTTCTGTCAGTGACATTTATCGGTATTCGTTATTGGCATAAAACCGCTGACGGTGAACGCCAGTGGGATAAATGGAAATTGAGTATTCCTGTAGTAGGTTCGATCATTGAGCGTTCTACTTTGTCACGATATTGCCGAAGTTTTTCGATGATGCTGAGCGCTGGCGTACCGATGACACAAGCCCTTAGCTTGGTGGCTGATGCTGTCGATAATCAGTATATGCATGATAAAATCGTCAAAATGCGTCACGGTATTGAGTCGGGCGAATCAATGTTGCGTACCTCATCGAACAGTAAGCTGTTTACGCCATTAGTGTTGCAGATGATTGCCGTAGGAGAAGAAACTGGGCAAACGGATCAACTGCTCAATGATGCCGCCGATTTTTACGAGGGCGAAGTCGATTATGATCTTAAAAACTTAACCGCCAAGTTAGAGCCAATATTGATTGGCGTAGTAGCTGCCATGGTATTGGTATTAGCCTTAGGTATTTATTTACCGATGTGGGACATGCTCAACCTAGTGAAAGGCGGATAACGTGAGCGGACAAGCAAGGCTTGATTTCAATGCCATGCTGACGTTTACTCGCATCGTATCGGTTATCGTAGTACTGATATTACTCACGGTAGGCGCTTACAGACTGTCTGACAATGTGGATGAATTAAGTAACCACAGTTTGCAACAAGAATACGTTCGACTGGGTCATATAGTGACAGCGATACATGGGCAATGGTTGATACGAGGTAAGCCACTGCAATTAGCACTAAATTGGCAGACGCTTTCTCGATTAGAGAATCGATTAGAGAATCAGTTAGAGAATCAGTTTAAGCCATCTTCACTGAAGAGGAACAAGGCCGATGAACAGCAAAATAAAGTCGCCAGAACGACAACCAAAATGTGGTTATCCAAAACAGGATTCCCACAGCTGAAGTCTCTAGATAAAAAGGGCTGCCAAAGATTGTGGC
>VSKX01004757.1_pt1 | contig 11679 bp, 11 predicted proteins | sample 4799481 | NCBI WGS metagenome assembly VSKX01 (sample SAMN12179537, study PRJNA552185) | sponge metagenome | biome: deep-sea hydrothermal plumes; feature: spots directly above weak diffusing fluid; material: sea water; isolation source: sponge from the Swan site of a hydrothermal vent ...
GACACTCTTACCTTGCTAAACACTGACACACCACAGACACTCTTACCTTGCTAAACACTGACACACCACAGACACTCTTACCTTGCTAAACACTTTCTCTCCGTGAACTAGCTCTACCTTCATCTAGAGTGGAGTAATACACAGGTCAACTAGCTACACAATATATTAGCCGTTAAAAACAGAACAAAGTTACCATTGTGTCACGTGTTTCGCACAAGCGTAGCCTAGCCTAGGGACGAGGGTTCGGATTGGGTTGGGGGCAGGGATAACAGTACTCCTTTTTGGCAACAGCTATGGTTGGGAATGGAGATTGTGTCCTCGCCTATAGAGCTGGAGGTACCGGGTTCGATCCTCATGCACTGTGTCTCCTTTATTTCTCAAATACTTACACTAATTCTCTTTCGAGAAAATGGTAACTTTGTTCTGTTTTTAACGGCTAGTCTATACAAGTACACACACGTACACTGCATGTACTATACTGCATGCTGCATTGATTCCCTCACCTCGAACACGACCTTGTATACAGTGTAGCCCCCAGGAGCTCGCCCAGTAGCCGTGATGTTGAAGGACAGAGGAACCATGGAACCAGTTGAAGTGTTGCTCCAAGAGCTAGTCATTCTGAATCTCTCAGAACACGTACCTCTCAGAACAGACCACACACGTACACGTACGTACGTACAGCACAAAATATTCGCTGACTCAGCAATATGTTGACCTTTGAACTTGTGTAGGCCACACCCAATTGCTGAATCAACATTATTTTGTCCTTTGACCTCACAGTAAGTGTGCTCTAATTTGAATCAGTGTACACAGAAGGTGAGCTACCGACTAGCTGCTGTTATGGGCCTTCTGTCTATCTTGAAGAAGATGAAGAAGAAGGAGAAAGATGTCAGAATCCTTATGCTGTATCTGTCACATTGTGTGTGTGTGTTGTAACTGTACCCATAGGGTTAGCTATTAGTCCTTAACCAGCACTACAGTGGCCTGGACAATGCGGGCAAAACCACAATATTGAAGAAGTTTATTGGAGAGGACATTAATGCAATATCGCCCACCTTTGGCTTCAACATCAAGACCGTGGAACACAAAGGGTAAGATAATGTGTGTCTGTCTGTCTGTCTGCTTAAACACTTGTATACTGCTACACAGTCTTAAACTGAATGTATGGGATGTTGGGGGTCAAAGGTCGTTGAGGTCGTATTGGCGTAATTATTTTGAGAGTACTGATGGTTTAGTGTGGGTTGTGGACAGCGCTGACAGACGTCGCCTTGACGACTGTAAACAAGAACTGGCTGCTCTGTTAGTGGAGGAGGTATGTCCTGTGTGATGTGTGAGGATGTGTGATATGTGAGGGTGTGTGATATGTGAGGATGTGTGATATGTGAGGGTGTGTGATATGTGTGAGGGTGTGGGATATGTGAGGGTGTGTGATATGTGAGGATGTGTGATATGTGAGGGTGTGTGATATGTGAGGGTGTGTGATGTGTGATGGTGTGAGTGTGCAGCGTCTGGTGGGAGCTACTCTGCTCATATTTGCCAACAAACAAGACCTCCCTGGAGCAATGTCTGCTGAAGAGATAGAAGAGGTGAATACTTTACCATAAAATTAATGTGTGAGCTTTTTAGCTTTAGTATACATGTAATTATGGAACAATAATTTTAATATTCTGGTATGCCGTAAACATACAGGCCATTACTTCAATCGCCCAATTTGGAAAATTGCTAAACGATATTTGCATGCCAATCTTTTCTGTGACCAACAGTGTTTCTATATGTCCAGTATGTGCTACGTGTACTGCAGGCTCTTGAGTTGGAGAGCATAGTGAGTCACCATTGGGAGGTGGTAGGCTGCAGTGCAGTGACTGGGGAGCACCTCTTGAGAGGAGTGGACTGGCTAACTGGGGACATATCAGCAAGAGTGTTTACCATGGACTGAACAATTAAAACTGCATGTGTTTTTATCAACTTCACTATTATCGTCACTGTTATTAAAACAATCAAAAAATTAATGTTAAAAGCACACGATTATATTAAATGTATTTTGGGAATTACTATTAAAGCTGGGAGCTAGTACGATCACAGTTCTAAAATAATGATTGTTCTTAGTTCCAACAAGTCGCCTAGCTCTCACATCTCCCGGTACTTATTCTTCTCCCCAGAACAGGCACACAATCCCAGGGCCATGACCACAGCCAGTATCTACATACACAAACAAACCCAGGAGATAAATACAGGACACACAGAAGCTTGATCATAACAGACACAGTGGGAGACAGACAGGAAGTACACACAGACAGACAGGAAGTACACACAGACAGACAGGAAGTACACACAGACAGACAGGAAGTAAAACGTACCTCAATTAGAGCTACCACAATGGCCAGAGCAATCACTACTCCAAGGTACGTGTTGAATTTGGTACGCACAGGAGAGCTGCAACCCTGGAGTGTGTGTGTAAGTGTGTGTAATGTGTGAGGGAGTGTGTGTAATGTGTGTGTAATGTGTCAGTGTGTGTAATGTGTGAGGGAGTGTAATGTGTGAGGGAGGGTGAGGGATGTGACTCACAGTGCCCCAGATGGTGCTATTGGTGTAGGGAGTAGGTAGACAGTTCCCAGTGGCATTGTTGCTACAGTCACAGCTAGCAGGAATCTTGGCATCCCTCTCAACGAAATCCATAGAGGAATTCCAACCACAGCACAAGAACTATATACAGAGTAGTAGTTAATTGAGAGCAGTAGCATAGAGCTAGAGAATCACACACTCACAGTATTCTGCACAAAGTTAATGGCGCCCAGATCAGTTTTATTGTCCTTAGCATATTTATCCAGGATTGTTCCAATGTTATCATCAATAGCTTCACCCTATACAGAGGTGGGGTCACACAAAGTGCAGAGTACAAGGTACACTTACCAGAGCACCTTTCTTGACAATAGCTGCAATAGCAAGACCCAGTTCCGTGATTATAACAAGAGCCAGAGCCACAACGTACTGTGTGTGTGTGTGTGTGTGTTATTGTTACCACTAAGTACCGGTAAAGCTTTTTGATGCTTCAATTTTAACCACTCCTGCTCGACTTGTAATAGAGTGGTCAAATAAAGTAACAACAAAATGATTACGTCGCTAGCTAGTGCTATATTTAGAACGAAGAGCTCCTCACAATTGCGAGAGGTAGCTTGCGTTGTACAAATCCTCCAATGATCCCAAGAGCACCGAGTACGAACACTACTATACCCACTACAATGATGATAGCAGTCAGGCCTACAACACTCAGGGCACCAGAAAATACTTGCAGTGAGGTACCAGTGGCTACTAGGTAACTGCCACCAGCAATGAGGCCAACTCCTAGGAGCTGTGTGGGGGGGGGGGGAATGTACACAAACATGACCATGTCAAGGAAGCATTCCAAGAAATTACATCATAATTATTACAGTCCAATCGCGCACGCACACATACACACACAGAGTGACACACACATGCACACACACACACACACAGTCACACGTCCTCATATCTGACAGACACAGGTGCAGCACAAGTACGTAGCCATTGAAACCGTGTCATGTTTACGTTGGGTGTTACAATAACAAAGACACTGTAAGATTCACCATACACCTACACACACCAGCGCACCATACACCTACACACACCAGCGCACCACGGACAATAGAGCGCCAAAACTGCCTCGGAATACCCCGTGTTAACACGTTGTAGATATCGTAGCTTGTAGAGATCGATTGTAGTCTACGTACGCACGTACACCATTAAACCTCACCAGGAATAGAAAGTTGAGAATAACGAAGAGTACTCTCGTTAGCTTAGCGCAGATCCCACCGTCAGCCATTGTCAAGACTGAAGTGTTCAACAGTCACAGAAAACAAATAATAGTGTGAGAACAATGATCGCCGCTAGTACAGTATAGCTAGCTTCCGCTACCATGCGCATGCGTCAAATCAATCTGAACTTTGACCAAACAGCCGGCCAGAGTAGTTGTTGTGTGACGACCATTACCATTCACAAATTTCCCCACAAGACAATGGCAGTAAGTGCCCCAGGCAATGAGAGCAATCAGCAGCTGTTACAGAGGTCATGGTTCAACAGTGCTGGTATACCCTCCCTCAGTAAACAAACAGCGTTGGACTATTTCTCACAGCGGAGTAATCCATTCTACAACAGGACATGTAACAACGAGATCATCAAGATGCAGCGAGGAGACCCTGAGCAGCTCACGTGAGACACCCACTTTAATAGTGTCACTAACTCATTGCCCCCCCTCCACGGGTAGGAAGATGACGGGTATAGAGTACATGTTGTTGCACGTGCAAGAGCCTATATTGTACGTTGTGAGGAAACAGCATCGCCAAACATCAGAGAAAGGTAATAACTTGTAGCACGATATCTGAATATAATTATACCAGAATTGCTTACCAGAATTGCTGTTTCCACAGTTATCTTGAGAGCCTATAATTTAGATTTGGATTGTTTAATTTCCAAACTAAAGTATACATTCAGTAGCTCTTGAGAAGGCCTTTCCAATGATGTGTTTAGATTAGAGTTCTGTGACTGGTCGAAATCCTCTAATTTTGACAAAACCAAAGGCTAATGCCTTGCGGTTTTTTCTGAAAATGAGCTGTTTTGGTAGCTACCTTTGAATGCCTATAACTTGTGTTTGGATTGTTCCATTTCAAAACTAAAGTATACATTCAGTAGCTCTTGAGAAGATCTTTCCAATGATGTGTTTAGATTAGAGTTCTTTGATGAGTTAAAATCGGTCATAATTATTTAGATGCCATTAATTGTTCAGTAAATGCTTGTGATCCACCCCAGTGACTCCATTGGGAGATTACTATATCCTGGAAGGTGTTGTCTACCAATGCCCAGACTTGTGGTCAGTCATCAACTCACGTATGGTGAGTATAGTCTCCACACCCTCACACATCACACACACACACATCACGCCCACACACATGCACACAGTTATCTGCTCTCCACTGCGTTCACGAAGCTTTTACTGAGAGTAAGGTCATCCTCCTCGTCTAGATAGTTACTATTAAATACTGTATTTCTTTGTCCTCTCAGTCACATCATATGCTCACTATGATCCCAGTAAAGGTTATTCCTGGGTATTTCCTAGTGACGGCCCTGTCGTACCCACCAAAGGAGGCTCACGTTCAGACAAGGTATCAGAGGAGCAACACAGGAGAGTGGATAGACTCCTCACAGACCTGTCTCACAAGTTTCCTCCAAAGGCCTTCGAGAGGAAGGTGTGTGCACTCAATGCATGTGTGTGTGTGTGTCTAGTACAATGTGTGTGCACTCAATGTGTGTGTGTGTGTGTGTCTAGTACAATGTGTGTGCACTCAATGTGTGTGTGTGTGTCTAGTACAATGTGTGTGCACTCAATGTGTGTGTGTGTGTGTGTGTCTAGTACAATGTGTGTGCACTCAATGTGTGTGTGTGTGTGTCTAGTACAATGTCTGTAGGATGGAGGTAGACCAGAGATGAGTGATCCTGCTACTGCTGTTGGGGAAGATGAACCTATCAAACAACCAGACACTAAGAGACAACGACTAGCATAAAACATAAAACTACTTATTTTCTTATACATACTGTAGATATTTCATATGTCCACATTTCAGAATTCATTGATAAAAAAATTACGCTAAATGTTTGATCATCCAAGTGACAATCTGACTAGGCTCAGTTTTGTTGACAAGTTTTGGTGGAGGTGGTGGAGGAGGTGGCGGTGGGCCTGTGTGATGTGTGAGGGGCGGCGGTGGGCCTGTGTGATGTGTGTGGGGCGGTGGTGGGCCTGTGTGATGTGTGAGGGGTGGCGGTGGGCCTGTGTGATGTGTGGAGGATGTGGAGTCCACTTCTCCTAGCAGTGACTGAGTCTGTAATGTGTACATACAGACTAAGTACCCACTATCAGACTAAGGTCACAAAGGCTCAGGTCAGTGTTAGCTTACCTGGCATTGACTGAGCAGCTTAGACACACATCTCCTCTGTCCTGACACATGAGGGCCGTCCGTGTAACCAAGGTAATGATAGAACCCCTGTTTGTTGTGAGTGGAGAGGTGTAAAGAGTGACAGCCCACCCTCACACAATGAGCCTCACAGTCGGCCATGATATGCCGTCCTAGACCATAGCCCCGCAGCTCAGCACACACCACCACTACAGTACAGTGAAGGGAAGGGAAACACAGGTAATAATGACACAGGTTAGCCTCCTAAACAGAGCACTCTACCTGATGGCTTGCCACTTCAACAGCCACAGCACTATACAAAGCTAGCTAGCTCAGTAGGTAACCAACATCCGCCCAATGCCTTCATGCTAGAACTGTGGGGGGGGGGGATGTAGCAGCTAACTTTGAGAGCCTATATTAACTTGAGGAATGGTCAACTTCGAAAGTAATTTGTGCATTCTCTTTGATAGCTACATGTTCAGATTAGGTACGTTTTTGGCTACAAATGTGCCAATTAAAGGACTCTATATAGAAGTGGGTGAATCAGGCCATTCTAAAATATAAACATTATTATAAACTCGTTTGATTTGGAAGCAACAAGAAGTGGTTGTATTTACCTGACTCTACAAGTGCTTCAGTAGGAGCTCCTGCTACAGCCATTAGTCTAGCATGCCCCACTACACTAGCAGTATCCGTCTTTATCAACACAAGAGAGCAAGGTAGAGTATCCACACTGCCCTCGAGAGCCGCTAGTCTGCAACATGCACACTACAGTACAGGGAAACCAGTGTATTGGTTTCACTCACCGCGCTGCCTCTGATCTAGGCCATTCTCTGTTGAGTAACGCGGCCGTCTCCGCCAGCAGCTCGCTCCTACTGTGCAGATACACTGTCTTGTAGCTGGCCATCATTACTAGACTAGACTCCTGTGTGCACTGGGTAATGGTCGTATCGTCTAAAACTGAAATATGAGGTATAGTCATGATCGATCGATCGGCTGCACTGTACGTACTGGGTATTGGTCATCTCATGTAGAACTGACTTTTTTTATTTATTTTTTTAGCTCCTGCATGCAGTAGGTAATCGTTATCTCATTTAGAATTGAAATATGAATAACTACCGTGCTATGCTAGAGGGATGTCTGGGAACGAAACTAATGACTCTATAATTACAGTACATGTATATACTGCTAACATTTGATGATGTCTGTTGTGGAAGAGCTCACTCACACAGCAGGCTATCCTGTTGCCAAGAGAATGTCAGCAAGGCATGAAGGGTGAACATACTTACTCCATACACACACACTGAGCTAATTAGATACCTCCTCCCACCATCACACAGGACGTTTGCGTATAAGACATTAATAGATCGTATGCCCAAGATATTGACACAAGTCATTGATACTGTGCACAGAGAAGAGCGGTCCCTGCTAGACAAACACGGCGAGGTATGTTGTACTTTACTTTATCGATGTAGGCTACTATACTACACTGTAGCGGTAGCCCAACCTTCAAGTGTGCATGTGCCAGTCAAAAAAGCCTCAAAATAGCTCAATATTGCCAATGCACCACATGGCCTTTGGTCCATCATCTCAGAACGTGGATCATAGCACACCGTTAGAAAGGCCTTAGAAAGAGCTATTGAATGAACAATTTACTTCTGAAAAATTGGTTTCTCCTAGCTCAAGTTATTGTCCCTACTCTCCCAGGCTGGCACTGAGGATGTGAAGGCTGTACTGAATCAACTGGCTCAGTTGCGCTATCACCTACAGACTGACAAGGCCATGGTATGTGTGGAGGAAGGCCCAGACACTCAGTTATGGAGACAAGTGTTTGCATGTTACCAGGACCCCCTTCACTGGTTCACTGCATCCTGGCTATTGGCTGAATGTCACATGTACCGCAAGATAGCAGAATTTTTTCAAAAGAGGTAAGTTGATATAATTATTTATAGTGAGTTATACACAGCTCTCTCTCTCTCTCTGCAGTCAGCTAATGAGAGAGTTTGATCCGTTCAAAAGTGCAAAGGAAGCTTCGTTCCACAGTTGTATAGAGAAGATATCAGAGGAAGCACAACGTGTTACTAGTCTCACGTCACCAGACCACTTGAGAGAACTCCCACAGGCCAGACTCAGAGAGGACTTTCAACAGCTCTTATTGGTGAGAAGTGACTGAGTGACTGATATATACAGTATCTGTATACTGATTGTTGCACCGTACTGCAGTTGTGCCTCTGGGGCAACAAGATGGACCTCTCTATGATGGCTACAATGGACAACTATGATACTTCTGTTAGCTCTCAATCATCCTACTTGTTGGCCAATCACACGCCAGCATTGTGGTCCCTAATACAAGGCCGCCACAATACACAGTCGCAAAGGATTGACTTTGTTGTAGACAATTCTGGTTTTGAGATATTCACTGATATGTGTTTGGCCGAGTGGTTGTTGAGTTGTGGTTTTGCTGATGTTATATACTTCCACTGCAAGACATTGCCGTGGTTTATCTCTGATGTTATGATGAAGGACTTCCGCTGGATAATAGCTATTCTAACAAGCTCCAGTCACAAAGCCTCTGCTTCTCTGGGGCAGCGTTGGTCGGAGAGACTGAAGAATGGCTCATTTGTAATTACAGATCATCCATTTTGGACCACTCCGTACGAGTTTGCTGCCATGGCAACCGTGGCTCCAGACCTATATCAAGAACTAGCTAAAGCATTTCTCGTGTTCTTTAAAGGCGATCTTAATTATCGCAAACTGCTTTCTGACAGAAACTGGCCGTACACTACGTTGTTCAGTGATAGTCTGGGTGGGTTTGCACCCAGTAGTGTGTGTGCCCTGCGCACACTGAAGGCTGACCTAGTGTCGGGGATACCAGACGGTGTGGCTAACAGAGCAGCAGAGGAGAATAGAGACTGGATGACCACTGGACAATATGCTGTTATACAGTTAGCACAAAATCTCTAGTTGAGAATGCCTTCATTGAAGAAATGCACGGATTGTGAATTACCAAATTGTGCTGTTAATACGATAATAATAATTATTATAACAATTATGATAATTATGATAACATTAAATATTAATATCGTATTATCATAGCATGGCACGCGTATAGCAACAAACAAGTCTACCAGTACAAGAGGGAGTTGGCTAATAGAATGTTTTAGTTTATAGCATGAAGAGCAGGTCTGGATTCTTCTCACCTATGCCACAGTACAAGTATCCAAAAGATTGTGAGTTGGGCACATTGAATGCCACCATTCCTGGCCATTGCAGTGAGCGTAGCACAACAGCAGCTCCACCACTGACACTAACAACACTCCAACAACCTGCAGCAGCAGCACTGTACTGTACTGTACAGTGGGGGAGGGGCTTACCATTGGGTATGTCTTTATCAATCGTCTCAAGGAAATCAATGGACTGACTGATGCTCTGTGAGGGCGTGTAATGTGTGAGTGTTGTGTGAGGGTATGTAGCGTACGTACCTTTGGTTCATCTGTGTGATAGTTCTGCCTCCTAAAGTGCATGTAGTAATTCAGTCTCTTGCTATCCGCCAATGAGAGGCCTAGCAATGAGAGGGTAGTCACAATACTGTCACACACACACACTAACCTTGGTAAGAGTGGTTTAAGACAACCTCTCCTAGAGGGGTTCTAAGATATGCTCCTCGAGGCACTATAGCAACTTCCTCATCAATACAACAGACTACAGCAGCCAGTCGGTCTTCCTCCTTGAGCTCAATCTGAGTGCTCTGTTCCTGAGCATTGTCACCCTCCCCCACTCTGTGGGTGACTGTAGTCTCGTACTCAAAAGATGGGTCACCTGTGAACCGACCACGCAACAGAGAGGACTTGTGTTTGAGCCCCTGATCAGCGTGCGGCAGGAGTGACCATTGTATGCAGTCCTGGCTGTAAGAAGGGTTAATTACTAAGTATAGTAAAGTGGCGGTCCAGAACTGTATCTCAATGCTGGGCACTTGACTTTGTTTTGACAATTTACAAGTTAAAGTATACATGAAATAATAACAACTAATTACTTATAAAAAAAGCATAGTCAAACTTGATATGTAAAACTAATAATGCTCCACTATGACGTCACAAAAACGTTGTTTTTCGTACATAGTCTATGTACGAAAAACAACGTTTTTGTTGCTTATGGGAATCAAGAGGGTGAGTTAACAAGAGGTCTTGCCAACACACGGCTAGCTTTGTTATATTACCTGTATAGAGCCTTCCTGTCCTTCAGCTCGTCTTTCCCTACACCTTGTGCTATAAAGTAGTCGCTGCCAATGCCTCGTATTACTCCCCAGAGCTTGACACGACAAAACTTGTGCTCTCGCTTGAGCAACAGCAGTGAGGACTGGAGCGAGGCTTTCTGCTCAACGCTCAGCACAACTCCGTTACTACCCAGAGTATCAATATTAACAAACACTGTCTCAGAATCCATCTTGTCGTTTTCTGGTACTTGTTGTCATAGAAACAAGTTGCCACGGAAATAAATTGATTTCTCAGAACGGAAGTCAATTTGCAGCCACGCCCCTTTTCTGGTATTTACGCTACATACTCTGTTTCACACTAGCTCGATAGACTCGACTCTGAATGCTTAGCTAGCTAGCTACCTCTGCTTACTAGATATCTACTCACTGTACTGACTGACCTGTGAGCTAGCACAGTGCTGTGAAGAGGCCAGCCGTACCGTGCAAGATGGTGGAGATGCCTGCTGAACTGAGACATCTAAAAGACTTTCCAGCCTATGACGCCAGTTTCCAAGACGGGCCTAACTTTAGACAGAATCTGTCTCATTGGGCTCTCAGAACTGACAAGGTACACATAATCACAGTATAATTATAATTATTACCATAATGTGTGTTGATCTCAGGAGTAATAAATTACCACACACTCTTAACCACAAGCACCCTACCCCTGCATGTCCTGCAGTTGTCTCATGCCTTCACTAGTCTGGCTGAGACCTGTCAGAGGTTCTATGAGAGTGGGCTAGACCATTACAAGGCAGCCACGCAGATGGTGGGATGTGTGAAGAGTGTCGGAGGACTAGTTAACAGTAGTTTAGGTCAGCCAGTGTCAGAGCCAATGACCAAGGTAAACAATTCATTCATTATTAACTAGTTTTCAGTATCAAATGAGAGTTGCTTATGTTGCTATGATCTGTTCCATTGAAAAGCTGTTATTGTGTCATTGTGTATGATGCTGTAGGAAGTCCTTACTGGTGTGTGGTGGGGAAGCAAGCCTTGCCAAGACTAGCGTTATTATGTCTACAAAAAATAGAAATTTGAGTCCGTGTGTTGTTAGGTTGTTCTGTTAGTGTAACCGTGCCTTGTATCTTGTTCCCAGTAGTGCTATAGTAGCATGTGACTACTGTAGTAGTAACAGCAGCCCTGACTGGGCCTATATTAGTAACACTACTGTTGTGTTAGCCTGTCACAACCACACACACTTTCAATGCCACTCTGTCCACCACTGTGTGGATAGTCTATTGCTGCTGCACAGAATGCACGTGTTGTGTGTAGCTGCAGCTCTTTTAGTTGTTTACACTCACACTCATACAAGTATGTTCTATTAACAAGGTACTTTTTTCTGAGTAGTTGTTTGTTTTTATATAATATACACTAGGTAGCTACTGGTAGCTATATTATTGCTATCAATTCACACTACAGAAGGCTACTTGTTTTGTGAGTGGCAATGGGCTCAAAGTGACAGTA
>VSKX01079394.1_pt1 | contig 11659 bp, 12 predicted proteins | sample 4799481 | NCBI WGS metagenome assembly VSKX01 (sample SAMN12179537, study PRJNA552185) | sponge metagenome | biome: deep-sea hydrothermal plumes; feature: spots directly above weak diffusing fluid; material: sea water; isolation source: sponge from the Swan site of a hydrothermal vent ...
GTGTAATTCGCAGAAATATTATCCGCAGTAGGTCTTTTTACAGCTATTCGCAGAATTTTTGGGCCGCAGAAATTTCTAGCTATACGGTAACTATTGGAGAACCACGAAAATACAGTGCCACGAAATTTACCCGCTATACGGTATGTATAGACTGCATGCGATTCCTATAGCTTCATGAGTATACACCTCCATGCAATGCAATGAAGAACGATGGCCATGCAGTGCTTGCGGGGCAGCAGCTGGTCTAGCTAGTTCTTCTTCAGTAACTGTTGGGGTTGGTAAGGGGTCATCGTTATCCACACTGTCAGAGAGTGTCGGAACTATAGTTCGTTTCCTTACTTGATCGATATGGCGACGTACAAGTCGACCATCTTCCAGCTTGACTTCACATGATAGAGGCCCTCGAACTTGTATTATTTCTCCAGCCAGCCATGTGGGACCACTTCCAAAGTTTTTTTACATACACTGGGTTTCCCAGTACAAATATTCTTTCTTTGCATGATGCCCTGGTCATGTGCTAACTTCTTTTGTTTTGTTGCACCTCCATGCGAGTCGATAGATTCGGTCTGAGCGTGTTCGAACTCGTCTTCCCATCAATAATTCAGCTGGTGACAGACCTGTGGTTGTGTATTGCGGTAATGAAACAGAAGTCTAGTTTCGATATCTACTGTGGTGTTTTTCTTTAGCGCATTTTTGAATGTCTGAACAGCTCTCTCCGCTGAGTCATTTGTAGCAGTGTGATAGGGGGCTGCAGTGATATGCTGGATTCCTTTCATCTTGACAAATTCTTGAAATTCTGTGCTTGTAAATGCAGTGCCATTATCTGACACGATGGCTTGCGGTAACCCGTATGTTGAGAAGATAGTCCTAAGTACTCGGATGGTAGGCTAGCGGCAGACAAAGTTGAAGCCACTCTGACTTCCAGCCATTTTGAGTGTGCATCAACAATCACAAGGAACAGCTTTCCTAAGAAGGGTCCTGCATGGTCAATATAGAGACGAGTCCAAAGGTGTTTCGGCCATTCCCATGGGTGAAGTGGAGCGAGGGTTGGAGTCTTCTGGTTGAGTTGACAGTTTTGTACCTTGCTTTTTATGTATGCGTCCAGTCTTGGCCACAACACTACACTTAGTTGAAGTCCCTCATTTGAGATTTTGTGGCCCAGGTATTCCACTGAGGGCAACATGAAGGCACATTTCTTGGCTTTCAGTCTTAAACCAGCCGTCTCCAAACTCGTCAAGACCTTGTCTAGGGTCTCCAAGTGCTCTTGCTCTGTCGTTCCTGTGACCAGGATGTCATCGAGATATATGGACACGTTAGGAATTCGGTTCAAAATGTCCTCCATTGTGCATTGGATATTGCTGGAGCAGATCGATGCTATTCCCAAAAGGCAATCGATTGTAACGATATAGGCCTTTCTGAGTTTTGATTACCATGTATTGTTTAGAATCATCTGCTGGCTAAATCTAGCTTAGAGAATTTCTTCCCTCCGACCAGAGATGCAAATATGTCGTAGATCCTTGTTAGGGGGTACGTGTCCACTTTCGCTGCTCGGTTTACTGTGACTTTATCGTCTCCACAGATTCGTACACTTCCGCCGTCTGCTTTGGTTACTGGAACTATTAGAGCAGCACATTCTGCAAAATTTACTGGCTCAATTACACCTGCCAAGTTCAAGCGTTCAAGCTCTTGGTTCACTTTATCCCAAAGTACAAATGGTACTGCATTTTATCGGCTTACAGAAACGTGCATGGTGTTGCCCGTGTATCAATGTGGATCTTGGCTGTAGTGCCTTGTACTATATAAGCTTGAACACCTTGGCATGTTTGTTTATTACCTCTTGTAGGGTAATATCAGCAGCTTGTTTTAGTTTATGAAGGCTCTTCCAATCCAGTTGAATGTGCTTAAGCCAGTCTCGTCCCAAAAGGCTTGGTCCACATCCCGGCACTATACCAAAAGGTTTAGTGTATGTGTCTGCTTCTGGTATTCATCGTGTGAATCAATGTCAAACATATAGACGTGCATGTAACTATGTGAACCTTTTACGGTTCATAATCCATAATCATGTTTCTACATAACAATTATTTGCTTACTAATGGTGTATATATGTTCCGTACCGATGTCAACCATTGTCTGTACGCAACGGGATAGCCTATCACACAACGGGTCAGATTAGGCCACGATTCTATACGCACTAGCTGAGGGGTTACAGTAATACTATAGAGCCTGTAGATCAGTCCTTATGTTAAAAAGAATGTTTAAAGATACACAGTACAATAGTACAGTATCGAAGCTCTGGTATTGGTGTGCACGCAATGTTTATGGGCGAAGGGTATCATTTGCTTACCCTAAGATTGGTTTTGTCCCCCTAGAATTGCCCAGAATTAATCTAAATTAAAAAAATTCCCCAGACCTGCCCATTTAACTACAATTACACAATTTTGCCCCTCCTGGGACTAAATCCTGTATATGCAGCCCTGGGGCCGCAGTGCTAATTATGACTGACTGACTGACTGCCTAAAACTGCATATTGATCAGTAATCATGTACTTGTATATATCTCAAACGTACATCTCAGTCCAAAATCAGCCCGATTATTTGTGTTTGCCGTGTTTGCCTCCCTTATCGAATCAACATGCTCACAATCTTGCTCCTCACCACATTGAGAACTGCTTGAATCAACATGCTCGCTATCTTGCTCCTCGCCACATTGAGAACTGCTTGAATCAACATGCTCGCTATCTTGCTCCTCACCACATTGAGAACCGCTTGAATCAACATGCTAACAATCTTGCTCCTCACCACATTGAGAACCGCTTGAATCAACATGCTAACAATCTTGTGAATCACCACATTGAGAACCGCTTGAATCAACAGGACCATATATAGCCTATCCATTGAGAAAAAGTGGTTACGAAGTCATGCAGCTTTTGGCAAAGTTGTTGGACTCGTTTTTCATGAGACAACATGACCCTAAAGCAAATCCAACAAGAGTGCTACTCATTTTTTCAGTTCAGATTTGTACTCATTAATCACGTCTTTGTATAATTATGTAGTATTTGACACAGCTTTTCATTTCCTCCGTCAATCAACTAAACCAATCAACTAAACCGGGAGTACCTGTGTCATAGTGTGTGGTGTCCCCCCAAAAAATGTCCCCCCGGACATTATTCACTAGTGAATAGTGTCGCCTGGACATTATTCACTTATTCACTAGTGAATAGTGTCGCTTCACTAGTGAATAGTGCCCCCCCCAGACATTATTCACTAGGGTCCTCCCTTCAGACATTCACTAAATAAATCTGTTGTATCAATATTAAACTGTGTTCCCTCGTACATTGCCCAGCATTCCGAGCTCGCATATATAATTATTAATAGCTAATCAACTAGCTACTATAGGAGTTGCAACGTAAAAATAAGGCCCCAAATTTGTGATAATTGGGCCTTATGAGCTTGTCAACGACTGGAAGTAAAGTTTAGCTAGATGTAGAATCTACCATCACAGTCTCCACCATGCACTTTTCTGTACTCTATCATTAGTCACCATGCATTGCATTAACAATTATTTCTGAAGATTTGTATGAATTGAATCAGCTCAAATGCAAACGTTACACAGACGATACAAGCGCTATACATGTGCACAAACTAGCACGGGGCACATTATTCACTAAGTGGGACATTTTTCACTTGTGAATATTGTCTGTGGGGACAGTATTCACGGAGGACACTATTCACTCCGACACCGGAAGTACCATATTCTGTAGCTGTAAAATAAGTTCCTCCTTACAGCTTACAATGTTCATACGTGACTTAGTAAGTATAAGCGTTGACTGTTTTCATTACGTTTGATGTGTACGTGTGTACAGTAATCATCGCGTTTTACACACACACACACACACGCACGCACACACATAACAACTCTCCTGCATATTTACATACATATGTACGTCTTACAGGCAGTGTTTGAAAGTGCAACTTTGTGTTTTATGTAGGTCAGGCTAAGAGAAGAATGCGTACCATTACGTAGTTGGTTTATCACTCTCTCCAACCACCATCATCAGAGTGCCTGTGGGATCTGTGTGCAGGTTCAGGGTTCAGGTGAGGTTTTCGTCAGCCTACTGCACTTTATTGGTTTCATGTTTTAATCACAGCTTGTAGTGTACGGAACTTCCTTGACATTATTAGTTGCCCTCGACTCCTGCAAAAAATCTGAGCTAGGCAATCCTAATCTGAGCAGGCTATCTGGAAAGGGGGTTTCTGTGGCACCCTGGGAACCCCCCTGGATCCGCCACTATTTTAAATTTATTCGGGAATCTAACGTGGGGTGACCCTCTTCATGTTTATGAGTAATTAGAGTGCAGGGATATTTCACATTTTGTTTATATTGTAGTTACAGCAGTTAACTGGTAGCATTTTTATGTCTCTGAATACATTGTCTGGGATACCCAACAGGACCTGTGGAACCATTCCTCGTAAGAACGGCACTGTACCAGTGGTATGTCTTGATCTTGGGGCATTCTGCAGCTGCAATAAACGAGAACTTCTCACGTGCTCCGGGTCGCAATCATTGGACGACACCACACACCAGTGCCGACTGCTTACGTTTACGTTTATCATTTGCATATGCACACACCTGTAAATCTCGAACATCCTGCATCTGGAATGTTGGTATAGTTGTAGGCCTTGAACGTAAGGCAAATGCTGCAGTAAAAGGCTCTGGCTGGCAGTGATAACATATAGTCGTTGAGCCAGCCTCGGGGTCATATGAAGGTTTCCATATCGTCAGCTGAGAGGGTGTACATATTAAAGTGTGAAGCTCGTATCGGTCAATATCCTCCTCCTCCACGTTGTGGTAGTCTGAGCACGTCAATGTTGCGAGAGCATGTCTCCGTCCTGCAATGCTGCAATGCCTGACAGAAAGTCTTTTCTGTTGTTTTACACAGATAATTATTATATGCAGCCATTTGCAGCCATTTGAGGTACGTAACATGTGCAACCGTGTATCGTATCAGTGCTCTTAAATCATGGAAACATTTCATTTTGTCCTCAAAACTTTCGTCTTAATCTGCTGCTTATGATAGACCTTGAAACAATAAAACAAGTACCCGTCCCACTAGTTACTGCGTTCTCAAAAAAAATTTACTCGCTATTATTATGTGTGGCATTTGCCAAAGTAGACGAAGTCATTGCCGGCCAAAAGTGATATCAGCCACCACCGTTTAGGGGGGACATCAGTTGCTCACTAAAGCTTCCCCCCTTAAAACTAATTATTATGTTGGTAACAACCTGTGTGTCTGTTAATTCTAAACCAAAGTATGCTGTGCTGATGAGTTCTAATAAGAACGAAACATGCAATTGTGCATGTCCACAGCTCTCAATCCTCTGTAGGTACGATGCAAATCTCAGTGTACTGGCTGGTGGGACCAATTACAATTAATAGAAGGCTGTAAGCATTAACGGCTGCAAAAACGAAACCAGTTAACTGTGCTATATTCACACAAACGCACAGTCTTGCTTATAGGGCTTGACAAATAATTATGCTAGCATATTTTTTTGAAATAATAGGGAGACTTAATTAATAGGAGCTAGCATAATTGAGAATAATAGGGCAACTAAACTAGCATAATTTGCAGCAGAAATTGTTTCTCAAGAGATCGACACCACTATAATTGGTGCATGGAAAGATCATCAGAATGCGTGGGCTGAGGCATGCAATTGTTGTTGCTGGTGCAACCTTCGTCAGCTGCTGCTGAAATAATTTTGGAAAACTCTTTTTCTCAAAGGCACTCCACTCCGCACTAGAGGATCATATTTCACTTTCTACAATACAACCACAAATAAAAGAATGAAAGTGACGTCTTTAAACTGGAATAGTGAGTAGTGGGTGGGTCTATATCAAACGGGCTGACTTTCAGTATAGGCACAAAAAAAAGCACAAAAAGTTGTCGAGTATAGTCTAGTCTTGCTCTCCCATGTTCAGATGTTGTAAAACCAGCAAAAATCAGGCCCTGCCTTCCTCTCTGAAACATGTAGTGCATGGTAATGCTCTGTCTATTGGAGCTCATCTTCATCACTCTAAAATACACTATTACCATAATTATACACTACATGACATGCACTAATTATCACAGTTTGAATGTAATAGTCACAGCAAAAAGTACAAAATCATGAAGATCGAAGTGTACAAAACGACACATTGATACACATAATTAATGTTAAATGTTTAGTCACGACAAAAAATTACATAGTTAGAGCAGAATCAATCATCAGAGAACGTCGGTTTAACAGCAAGATTTTTTTTAAAGATCCGAAGAGCAACATATTTTCGTAACCCGTTCATCTTCTGTGGGGTCAGCAGGATCACTAGCAGCAGCTAAAGGTCTGTCAGCACTTCCAGAGCTGGTTGGGTTGTTCTGAGACGAAGGCTGACGGTTCATACTTCGTAACATGGCGACATATTCCCCACTAGCAACTCGACCAGCCTCTGGTTCAGCAACATTCACACCTTGTCTACCAGCCGCAGCAGCTGCTTGTCTTGGCACAACATTTCTAACGGCACCCTCTCTCCTTGCTGCACCTTCTCTTCGGTTCATATGCATGTTTCTGGCTGAATTTTCTGTTGGTTCAGCACAATTCAATCTGGGCCACGAGAAACAAAATAACAACCACATCATTTAGCGCACACTGACCACCAAAACAAACCTTGGTTGCTCAGCTATTCCAAGCTGAAAGACACTTTGATCTCCCATTTGAACGTAGTCCTCATTAGGAAGTTGTTCACCAGCAGGTCGGTTTCGTTGAGCCGAGTTGTTTTCGTAGTGTCTTTCAGACCCAATATTTATGTTATTTTTCTGCAATAAATCCAGCATGAGAAAATTAGTTTATGATGGTGTTGTGAAAAAACATACCCACTCCCTTCCAGCATTCACAGAGATGTCATTAATGTCTTCATATACATGTTCATGGCTGACGTAATCATAATCAGGTCTTACAGATTCTTCTTGAGCATTCTGGGAACCACCAAGAGGAGGAACTTCCTCAATCTCTCTATATGAAAAAGTCATTGAGAAACACTCCATATATTGTGTGGTTGGAGTGGTAACCCACCTCTTAGGGCAATGCTTTAGGAGAAAGCCACCCAAACTGGCTAGGACTACCATTATAATCACACCAGCCAAGGATCCCATAGCAATTGCGGTTATCTCCGTCATACTATTTAGAGATGGATCATCCACATACTCTAAAACTCCAACAACGTACTCCAGGCTGCCATTGCCTACCTTCACCTGAAATAACGTTCAGTTAACAGCAGATCAATCACAACAATTTACCTTCACAAGGGCATGGTAAGCATGTGGTGAAGTTCCCATAGAAGAGGGAGGCTTGCATTGTACAACCTAAAGCAAAAGAGACACACATAAGTACAATAACAAATCGAGTAAACTTACATTCCTTCCCAGAATGATACTATGACAGGGAACATCATCCACACATATCAATATTTCCGCTAGCTGAACATTACTAATGTTGTGACCCTGCATGTAAGATAAACACATAAACATACTGCTAGTCTGTCTAAGAGAAGAAAGTTATGTTACACAAAAAGTTTAAAACTAACAAGGATAGAAATGAATTCTTGCGATCCACGGAAATAAACTCTATCAAACACATGTAGATGTGTAAAGACTGGGTCTGATACGGCATGTACAATAAGATCGGGGTTCGTGCCATCAATTCGTGGAATGTTGTCCATAACGACTGTGTAGTTTAATGATTGCTTTGAGGTCCCTTCAGCAGACACTCTCAATGGTATCCATGGAGTTTTGCACTTGAGAGTAGTAGCACTAATGCCCACACAAGTCTGTACAGTGCATCACTATAATTATATGTTATAGACACAAAAATTATTACAATTAGCTATGCCGTATATAGAGAGACATTTTCATTGCGTTAAATGTTCGTTTTAAGCCTTGCAAACGTATTTTGGGGGTCTTATTTTCGTTCTGTAGACATCATCGCAGTAGCTTACTGCCTGCGGCGACTGTTACAATGTCCAGATTTTTGGACCCCGTTAGTCCGGACCCTCGCTAATCCGAAATCTCCAAAATGTTTGGCAAAGGTCATTTTGAGGGTCAAAGGTCATCGTGCATGCGCAGAAGGTAATCAAACCGTTGATCGTGGCTGCTGCTTATGGCCAAAATAAACCAAAAACAAGAGCCCACAATAGCCTATCTATTGAGCAGAAAGTAGCTATAGATTCTAGTGCTCTCAAAAGAGTATGGAGTAGGCACCTTCACCATTTCAGACATCAATAAGAAATAAAACGAGATTGGACTCATATTTATATTCATTCCTTTCACTAATCCGAAGGGGGTCTGGTCCCAAGCTGTTCGGATTAGCAAGGGTCCACTGTATATATATGGTAATGATTATTGTGACATGGTTACATAGCCTCTATGTCCATTGCACTGTCTTTGGACTTTGGAAAAGCTTGATCACATTCCAAACAAAGGCAAATACTGCGGCAATAATCATACAAAAATACAAACGAGCGGACTATCATAACGTGGTGCTGGAATAAAAACGAGGAAATTATGTGAGCTACACAATGTGCTCTAACTCTTAAAACAAGCCAAATAACAGTGTTACGCAGACTGAAATGATATTCATAGTGTGCAATGGAACCCGGAAAAGCATGGAAACGTACAAACAAATGAGATATTTGTATACTCACCCCCACATATTCACGATCAGCAAACACCACTAGCCGAGGACTAACTGTACTGTTAAGATTTCTTCCAGTAAATATCAGAGTTATACCACCCCTAAAAAAGAGCACAAAATATTAGTGATTATCATAATTTATATGACAAGGACAAAGGATTGATTGATAGACACACAATAAAATTACGTACGACGCAATAACATTTGTCGGCATCACAGATTGGATGAGAGGGTTGGGTAGATACGAAAACAAACCGTCCAAGATTCTGGCATCATCTATTGAGAGATGAACAATACCCACAGCAGTCACTCCAGGGGTTGCGACACAAAGGAGTTCTCCAAATGCTTTGGACCTACATTAGTTTATAAACTACAAATGTAGCAAAAAAATGCAAGCTATTATAAAATTATACCTAATAACGCAGTTTTGCCCAGCCAGAGTGATTACTGTTGAATCATCACCACCAATATTCAGGGAAGAACCTTTGATGGATACCATTGTACCGCCACTGATTGGTCCAAACCGTGGGAAAACCGCAGTGACAACAGGATTCTTATAAGCAAATGCAAATTGGGGTGTTGCCATAACTGGTTCAGATTCACCTCTATTAACAACAATTTTTATGATTACATCTTCTGACTGTACATTTGTTGCCGCAGATGTTGTGCATTTGATTGATCGACCTGCATGATGATACAGATGTGCATTTTTACATTTTCTGACCATACTATTTTTTTTACCTGGCTGGTAATCACTAGGTATGATAAAGCATTGATATTCTCCAAACATGACGCTATCGATTGAATTTACATCAACTCCTAAATCACTGACGGTAATAGTGACAACAGTCCCCCCTTGTACAGGTCCAGATAAAGGATACACAGATCTGCAACATACAACTCATCTTTCTACATCCTCAAATAAATAATAGTCTTACTGAATTATCGGGTGTGGACAGAATTGTCCAGATAAGTTCTGCATATAGAATATGCCGTCACAGTCACCAGCAACAGTACAGCCTGAGCCAGTGCACCAGCCACAGGTAAACCCCTCTGGCCTGAGTCTCAGTGACATACAAGTTGAACAGGATGTACCCAGTTGAGAGCAGTCATATAGAAGGACTGGGATGACACAGTACGTAAAAATAAAGAATAAATAATTAAAACGATTGGCTCACTGTCTGACTGCTCAATAGAAGGTGGCCCAGAACTTAAGCTTAAGTTTCTGACGGGACTCATTTGGTATACATCTATAGTCAGAGCAACAAAAAAAACAGAAATCTGTGAGTTTATGTTTAACTATATACAGCATACCCTGATCGCTGTTCCTGATAAACTCTATCTCTTCTCTCTTGGTGCCATTATTGTTAGTATAAATTAAGGACAATTGAGCACCGCCGACACCTGACGTCAATTGTAATAATTGACTTGTCTAATGGACACAGCCGAGGAAGATAGAGCAATACTTAATTTTGTCAGACTTGAGAACAACATTTAACTACCTGTTCTACTTTGAACTGACAGCTGACATTCATAGAACTCGCAATGTACTTCGCTTCAATGTCAATTTCAACAGCGGGTTGCTGACCGAGTATTCTGATTCTGCAGATGTACTTGTATCCTGTCATCTATATGTTACAACTATTGTCAAGGCGAGTATGTTCATAGTATCCAGGAGCATGTGCTCCTGATAGTATTCAACATACCGGTGGTGGCAAATACTGAGTTAACAAGTAGAGCATGTTGTTAACTCCTACAGGTTGCACATACCGACCACCAGGTGGCTTGCGTAAAACAGGGCATGTATGTATCTAAATAAAGAATAAGGAAGATGTGAACAGCACAGTATGTTTTTCACTGTACGTATAAAACGTGATGCAAACTTACATATTGCTCTGAAGCTGCCCTCCAAAATCTCTCTTCTTTGCAGGTTGAACTATTTCCTGTGCACTTGTGGTCGTATACACACCAGCCACAACCAGGAGCATGCTGACATAAAGTGCACCTAAGGTATGTCAGATTTATAAAATGCACTTTAAATTACAAGTAACCTTTTATATTGAGAACAGTCAAAAACTGTTAACCGAGACTTTGATGTGAAGACGACTGCAGGTGTGTCTTCACTAAGTACTCTAAATGAGAGGCCTGTTGCAAAATTTAGGAGCAGGTAGTTTGTACATATATCGACCACAATGAAGTGGTGTGGTACTCACTTGTCAAGGAAGTGTTTTTCAAAATCAGGCTGATGTTACCATTTACGCAGGCACTGTCAACTACAGATGCATAGTATGATACTGTACTGTCCATGACCGTGAACACACAGGTAAACGACTCATTTTTTGCTAAACTCGGAAATACACTAGTGAGTGGCACAGTCTCAAAGGCAACCTGTACACCAAATATACCATGAACACCAATTCAATCCAACAGTTACTGCTATTTGCCCACAACAAACCACTTGTACTGGGCACATACGTAGCAATCATAATAAATTATTATGTACTCCCGATATTATTATTGTATAGCAGACAACTTTCGTGGCACATTATCTTCATGGTTTGATTTTACACCATAAACCTAGCAACAGCGTAGACATTGACCACGACACACAAATAGTCGTAGCTAAGGCAAACCACGAAATATTGTGACATAAAAATTGGCTGCTACTCAGGGACATTAAGGACTGGGTCAATCAATTTGTGCATGCTCAGCAATAATTTATTTCCGCCTACGCGTTTCCCTTGGCAACCGCCCACGCATTCCACGAGGGTCATAGGCAATTGACCTCTCATTCAGACGCGATATACTGCTTCGCAAAGAAGTGCTGAAACGGATTAGTTCCAGAGAAGTAGACATAGTCCTTAGTATTTTAGATAGCTCATATTACAGTACTAAACAAGATTCCTGCTGCGCAAAGCGCGAGAGCGTCTCATGAAGTA
>VSKX01025553.1_pt1 | contig 11657 bp, 9 predicted proteins | sample 4799481 | NCBI WGS metagenome assembly VSKX01 (sample SAMN12179537, study PRJNA552185) | sponge metagenome | biome: deep-sea hydrothermal plumes; feature: spots directly above weak diffusing fluid; material: sea water; isolation source: sponge from the Swan site of a hydrothermal vent ...
AATTTTTCAAATCTACTCATGTTATTGTTCCTTTCTCTGTTGTGGGGACAACGAGAAAATTCATAACATGAGTAGATGCTCCAGGCATAGCCTTGAGGCGATAACCACGCCCTCAGGACGTGGTTTTAATATATCAATAAAAGTGCGGATGGGTGAGCGAATTGAAACGATGGGGCAAAATCTAATGTTTGAAGTTGTTGTTTTACAGCCTCAACAATTTTAGCTTGCTGATGCCCTAAGCCACACGTCCATAGCCCAGATAAGCCATCAAATACTTTTCTCCCATCAGTGTCTGTTAAATAACAACCTTGAGCCGAAGTGATTATTCTTGGCTCGGCCTTGAATTGACGGTTTGCTGTATACGGTAACCAATAAGCGTCTAACTGTTGTTTCTGTGTTGGTGTTGTCATTTAATTACCTATAGCTGAACGAGCACAAGGTCATTGCATAACGTATAACAACTTGAATGGATATACATAGCCGAACCTTCCAGCCTAAATTTATGAAAGACTAGAAAGTACATTGAACTGAGATGATTAAGAAATATCTTAAAGTTATATAATAGCTAAATCTAAATAATGGCTTATTGAGGTACCGCGGACGAATTTTGTGATAAGTCATATAAAAGTATTTTGTAACTATTTAGGTGCATTACAAACACGTTTACTACTGATTAATCATAATTCACTCTCCTTGAAGAAGTAATACATTGGTTATTATAATTCCCACTAAGTATTATATTATTAGGACTTATGATGGCCACAGCAATGAGTAACACAGCACAATCGGTTCAACCTGAACAAATAGAGCAAACTGAACAAGCAGAAAACATGAAGCTGACGCTTACACAAACTTCGCCCGGAGTATTTACACATAGTTGGAAAACAAAACAAATAACAACGCTTACGGCTGACAAAGCAAAAGAGCATAACATAAGAGTCAGTTTTTTTAATAACGGCTGTAGCGAAATGGTTAAAGATGCCACGTTGAAACATACTTGGTCAGGTTGGAATCTAGAAATCCCAAACAAATCTGGATTTAAACGAGATATTCCTATTGTTCGCGAAAGTTTTAAATTTTTAAACAGTAGTATTAATAATCCACCACATCATTTGTTTCGGGCTACATTAAAAAATACTGGTGACGTTGATACAATATTAGCCACAGGGGTTAACCTGAACTTGCAAGCTAAAAATGGCATTAGTAACACAATAATATGCAAATTTAGTGATCATGATTGGTATTTTACCTCTGAAGATGATAGAGATTCTAAATACTGCAAAACACACCTTAGAGTCCATATTGCCAGAATGTCAGCAAGACAATTTGATTTATGTGACACAGACATTCAAACATGTCGCTTTACCGCTTTACATTTTGCTGTTTTTTTGACAGAAACAAATAGTATTTCGCGTTTTATTGATAACGGATTATCCGTTGATGTTACAGATGGAAATGGACGAACACCGCTATTCCAAGCAATCCTTATCGATAACACAGGCGCTGTAAAAGAATTACTGAAACATAACCCCAGCCTTATGCCAACTCGTTATCAACATATACTAAGCACTGCCATGAGGATTAGTCAATTCGATATTGTTAAGTTAATCTTAAATCATATTCATAGTATGGCTAATGGAGATAATAAACGGTTATTGATTGAAAAAGCATTCAAGGGAGCTGTATTAGGGGGGCGCGCGCATAATGTGGAACAATTTCTATTGCTATTTCCTGAACAATATATGGTCATCGATAGAAAATCAGCATTGTTGACAACTCTAAATTCCAAATCTACAGCTATATTCTTCAAACTTATGGCACACTCTATAAAAAATAAAAAATGGGGAGATGATTATGCAAGATTAAATGCAAGTAAAGGTGTTAATACTCCAATTAAAATATTAGAAGCAAATAATTATTCACAAGTTGCAATTCAGAAATATTCTGAGCTTTTCAATAAGATGCACATGCCATATTTGAATGAAAATCCAACACAATTTTCTGATGCTGAACAAACTGGTGTTAACCCAAATATTACAGCAGGTAATAAAGAACTATCTGAAGCAGGAAGTATCGGAATGTTGGGTGTTACCGGTGATTCGACTATTTGTAATTGGGCTGAAGATGAAGATGGTTATTGCACGATAACAGCACCAAAGCTTGAAACCGAAGCAGCAACATAGCGAGGTTAATAGCATAGAGAAAAATAGTAATCATTTCCAATCAATGGTTAAAGTGACATAAGTTACAGAAACTAATTGTTATTGCTATAATTTGGATTGCTCCCCAAGATACCGCTATCAGCTTAGCCCTTGAACCGTAGGTTCAAGGCGGGTAAATGATAACCTCCTAAGGCTTCTCGATACGAGCCGAGCTTGCACAATGTCAGCTAAACGTTCACCCTTAAGTCAAAATTATCGGCACAGGGACATTACTGATTAGAACATGTATCCCAGGGAGCAAATTTGGTTGGTCAACCTTAAGGATGACCTAAATTCTGTGTAGTTATTTGGAGCTACGCACTACAAGCGCATTTTCTAACGTCGATTGAAGCAAATTGATACGTTCATCCATTTGCGAGACATAGTCTTGATTTCGACGTTGCTCAGTATACAACTCATGTCCAATGTTTAATGCTGCCATAATCACAATTTCTTCACGGCATAAACTACTAGAACGAGTTTTTAAATCACCTAACTGCTTTTCAAGATTTTCAGCAATTTTAAGCAGTGCTTCTTCTTGCTCAGCCGGACATGCAATTGAGTAGGTCCGACCCAGTAACGTTATATCAATGGCCCTATTACTCATAGCGATCCAACATCCTTATGCTGTATTAAGTGCGGACTATATAAGTCTAGACGTAAAAGTGCAATACGCCTGAACTATATTCCATCTTCAATTTGGTTAGTTGCTGATTGTTTGACTCATCATAGTACCTTTACCCCATTCTTCGCATATTTTTCACTCAAAATATAATTAATCCCATTCTACTTTTGTAAATATAGAAGGTATTGAAGATTTTCCGGAGCATATAACTAAAGCAAATAACAACTTTTCAGAGCTAAACTTGGTTTGGATAAATACTGATACGAACCAAAGACTTTAGTTTGACTGTAGCCAAAACTTTTACAAACTTTTTTTACTAGCATTTATTTATGCTTAATAGAAGTTTCCCTTTACGCTCAGTGTAATCCTCATTAGCTATCTGCTAGAATTACACTCTATTAATTAAGATTAAACGGAATACATTCATGAGCACCCCACCGTCATTACAAATTGAAAAATTAATGGCTATATTAATGGCTCAAGGCATTGGTTTGCACCCTTCTGAATTGCACGGAACCTTAGTGGGGATCATCAGTGGCGGAGTAGAACAAACCGCAGATGTGTGGCAGCCATTACTTATTGAGCTATGCCACGACGATGTACCTTTTCCTTCATCAGTTCAAAGCGTACTGAATGACCTTTATCAAGATACATTAAATTGCTTAGATGATTTTGAATTCGGTTTTACTCTATTACTGCCTGAAGAAGAAGAAACTCTCACCGCACGCGTCGATGCTTTATTTTTATGGGTAAACAATTTCCTTTCAGCTCTTGCTATCGCCCAGCCGAAATTAAATAAATCATCAGAAAAAATACAAGAGTATATTAAATTATTAAGTAATATTTTTTCTGATGGTGCTGACGTAAGCGACGATGACGATTCAGAATCGGCCTATTTTGAACTGGTAGACTTTGTTCGTGAAGCGGCAATGAACTGCTATTCTGAGTTTGCACCTGAAGTTATGGTTGATGATGGAACCAGCAGCGGTGTTCTTCATTAATACTTTGAAAACTTGTAATTGATCAAAATCATTTGTTTTTATAGTTGAATGAGTCAAACTGCTCATTCAACTATAAATTTATTGTCAAACGATGGATTCAGCATGCCAACCAAGTCCACTAGCCTTAGCCAAACTAAAAGCCTCAAAAGTAAACATTATGATGTTGTGATCATCGGTGGTGCTATGGTCGGTTCGGTATTAGCCCTTGGACTTGAACATATATCCAAACGACACAATAAATCATTGACCATTGCAGTAATTGAAGCATTTGAACCTAACTCAGATCACTCAGGATTTGATGCTCGTGCCATCGCAATTGCACATGGCAGTATTCAAGCATTAATCAAACTCAATATCTGGCGCCACATTAGCGAATTAGGAACGCCTATTGAGTACATTCACATATCAGATCGCGGCCACTTTGGTATGACTGAATTGAATGCTAACAGCTTTAACATTCCTGCTATGGGTGAAGTTATTGAGCTCAATCCCGTTGGGCATAAACTGTTTCAAGAATTACAGAAATCATCAATTGATATCATCTGTCCCGCGAAGCTCGATACGATTGAGGCTTGTAATGAGTTTCATCATATCAAGCTTGAATCTGGCCAAGAGTTAACAACCAGTCTAGTCGTTGCTGCAGATGGCGCTCAATCATCAGTGCGTCAGCAGTTCAAATTGTCTCAAGAAGAAATCGACTTTAATCAAACGGCATTGATAGCAAATATAAGTTTGCAAGAGTCACACGAAAATCGAGCTTGGGAACGTTTTACAAACAGTGGACCATTAGCATTATTACCAATGAGCCCATCGAATGGTCAGCAACGCTTATCGATGGTGTGGGCACTTGAGCCACATAATGCTGACTTGATGAAACAAGCTTCAGATCACGTATTTTTGAATTCACTGCAACAAGCGTTCGGGTTTCGTGCTGGACAGTTTGTTGGTGTTGGCGAACGTCATTCTTATCCACTAAAGCTGACTTACATGCCAAGGCCAATTCATCATAGATGTATATTTGTCGGTAATGCAGCTCAAACCTTACACCCTATTGCTGGCCAAGGGTTTAATCTTGGATTACGAGATATTGTGGGCGTACTTGATGTCATCGAACACGCACTTATTGAAAATAAGCCAATTGGCAATGTTGAAATGACTCACGCTTATTTAAAAGCTCGTGAGACAGATAGAATGAATACGATTAATCGGGTTGAGTTTTTAGTACGCGGTTTTTCGAATGACCTTTGGCCTCTCGTTTTAGGGAGAAGCCTTGGATTACGGTTATTATCTTGGCTACCGCCACTAAAAACACCAATTGCACACAAAGCAATGGGCTACACCACAGACGCAGTTTTATAATGGAATCACAGTATGTTTAATACCCAAAGCTATGACGTAGCCATTGTCGGCGGTGGTATGGTTGGTTTAGCTACCGCAATCGGATTAGCGCAAGCCAATATCAGCACAATAGTCATTGATGCTGGTTCAGTTGAAGCCATTAGTGGTGAACCTAAGCTCAGAGTCAGCGCAATAAATAAAGCCAGCCAAAATCTACTTGCGAATATTGGTGCATGGCAATATGTAAACCCTGAGCGCTTGGGTGACTATGACACTATGGAAGTGTGGACAAAAGATGGTTTAGGCTCAATTAAGTTTGATGCTCAAAGTCAAAACGAACCCTTACTTGGCAGTATTGTTGAAAATGATAATGTCAGTAATGCTCTGACTAAACGTGCAGCTGAACTTGAGCAACTTACTCACATTCAAAATTTAAAAGTTTCCAATATTGCTTTTGGTGATCGAGAAGCTTGGCTCACTCTCGAAAATGGTGACAACCTAACTGCAGCAGTTGTCATTGCCGCGGATGGTGCAAACTCTTGGGTCAGGCAACAAAGCAAAATACCACTCAGTTTTTGGGATTATGATCACCATGCCATTGTTGCGACCATTAAAACTGAATTGCCACATCAAAATTGTGCCAGACAAGTCTTTTTAAGCGACGGACCTTTAGCCTTTTTACCATTGAATCAAGACAATTTGTGCTCAATTGTGTGGTCAGTGCCTCCGCAAAAAGCGCAAGCGCTATTAGCGATGGATGATGATGAATTTTCAAAATCACTTACAGCCGCTTTTGATGCAAGATTAGGATTGTGTAGTGTCGATAGTGAACGTTTAAGCTTTCCGTTAAAAATGCGTTATGCTCGCCATTTTGCACGGCAACGTTTAATCCTTGCTGGTGATGCCGCCCACACCATACATCCGCTTGCCGGACAAGGCGTTAACTTAGGTTTTCTTGATGCGGCAAGTATCATTGAAACGCTTTCAGAGTTAAAGCAACAAGGTAAAGATTTAGGTGAATATCAAAACTTACGTCAACTCGAACGTTGGAGAAAAGCTGAAGCAGTCGAAATGATAGCTGCGATGGAATCCATAAAGCGCTTATTCAGTGGTGATAATTTATTTAAAAAAGCCCTGCGTGATTTTGGGTTAAACCTTGTCGATCAGTTTGGAATATTGAAAACAGTGTTCGCCAAACAAGCCCTAGGGCAGAAAGCTCGTCTTCCAAAGCTATGCAAACCATCCTCTACTGAATACTAATCCATCAGTTTAAATTGTTTGAGTGAGCGTTGTTTCAGCATTCACTCAAACAACCGTCGAGCTTCTAATATCAGAGCCTACATCAGTTCTAATCGACATTAACCACTAATAGCTTAAAAATCAAAACGATAATTTTTTCGAATAATTATGATATTCACTGCAACTATTTTTACTCCTGCACCTATCAATCGACACATTATCTACGACATTCAATCGTTCGGATAAGCTAGTTATTGTTAACAGATTATTAAATCTAATCCATAGCTCACACAGTTAAGAAAAATTTTGTATACAAAATGAAGGTGAAAGGTATAATTTCGCAGCTTTTTGCCAATTACATCACAGTATTGGCATTTACCTCTAACTCCTGCAAGGGAAAATAATGGCTAATAAAACTGTACTTTTTGACAAACACTTGGCGGCTAATGCCAAAATGGTTGATTTTCATGGCTGGGAAATGCCAATCAACTACGGTTCACAAATCGAAGAGCATCATGCTGTTCGACAAGATGCAGGTATGTTTGACGTATCTCATATGACTGTTGTCGATGTAACAGGTGCTGACGCCAAAACATTCCTACGTACTCTACTGGCTAATGACGTTGCCAAGCTCAATGTCGAAGGTAAAGCACTTTATGGCGGCATGTTAAATCATGAAGCTGGAGTTATTGACGATCTGATCACATATTATTTAAGTGAAACCCATTATCGTCTTGTTGTAAATTCAGCAACACGAATTAAAGACTTAGCGTGGATAAATGAACAATCTCAACCACATCAAGTTGAAATCACTGAGCGCCCTGAACTTGCAATGATTGCAGTACAAGGCCCGAACGCTAAGCAAAAAACAGCACAAGTGCTGAATTCACAGCAGCAAAATGCTGTAGAAGGTATGAAACCATTCTTTGGCGTGCAAGCTGATTCGTTATTTATTGCAACAACAGGTTATACAGGCGAGGAAGGGTATGAAATAATTGTCCCCACTGATGAAGCCGAATCACTTTGGCAAGCTTTGTTGGATGCAGGGGTTCGACCATGTGGACTCGGCGCTCGTGATACGCTTCGATTAGAAGCTGGAATGAACCTTTACGGTTTAGATATGGACGAGTCAGTAAATCCTCTTGCTGCAAACATGGGTTGGACTATTGGCTGGGAGCCAGCAGAGCGTAACTTTATCGGGCGTGAAGCACTGGCTGCCATTAAAGCTGCTGGCACTACTAAAATGGTCGGTTTGGTCATGGAAGCCAAAGGCGTATTACGCCACGGTATGAATGTATTCTTTACTGATGCAGAAGGTAACGAGCACCAAGGTGAAATCACCAGTGGTACTTTTTCTCCAACTTTAGGTTATTCAATTGCAATGGCAAGAGTACCTAAAGGCATCAGTGATATAGCAGAAGTTGAGATGCGTAAGAAACGCGTCGAAGTAAAAGTCGTTAAACCATGCTTTGTTCGTAACGGCAAGCAAGCATTTTAAACAGCTTTTTAAACAACTCTTTTAAAAATTAATTTCAGATATAAAGATAACGCAACAAGGAATTACAATAATGAGCAATCTACCTACTGAACTAAAATATGCCACTTCTCACGAGTGGGTTCGTAAAGAAAGCGACGGTAGCTACACTGTTGGCATCAGTCACCACGCTCAAGAACTGCTTGGCGATATGGTCTTTGTTGAATTACCAGATGTTGGCGACACGTTGTCAGCTGGTGAAGACTGTGCAGTAGCTGAGTCAGTTAAAGCGGCTTCAGACATCTACTCTCCACTTTCAGGTGACGTTGTCGCGATTAATGAAGAATTAGAAGATTCTCCAGAGAATGTGAACAACGCTGCATTTGCTGAAGGTTGGTTATTCCGTATTATGCCATCTGATGAGTCTGAATTAGACAATTTATTAGATGCTGAAGGCTATCAAGCCGTCATCGACGAAGCGTAATTCGTCTGTCTAAACAAAGCCCCTAATTGGGGCTTTGTTTGTATTTAGTCCAAAATTATTCTGAGTTAATCATGACCAAACAAACACTAACCCAACTTGAACAACACGAATTATTTCTCACTCGCCATATTGGCCCTAACGCAGCACAACAACAAGCCATGCTCAATGTTGTGGGTGCTGAATCTATTGATGATTTAATAGGACAAATTGTTCCTGAGTCAATTCGCCTTGATCGCGAGTTGACTGTTGGACGCTCAAACGGCGAAGCTGAAGGCCTTGAGTATATCCGCAATGTAGCGAACAAAAACCAAGTATTCAAAAGCTATATCGGCATGGGTTACTACCCTACTTTAGTGCCTAACGTCGTGCTGCGTAACGTGCTTGAGAATCCGGGTTGGTATACGGCTTATACACCGTATCAACCAGAGATTGCACAAGGTCGTCTTGAAGCAATTCTTAACTTCCAGCAAATGTCTATGGATCTTACTGGTCTTGATTTAGCATCCGCATCATTATTAGATGAAGCCACTGCAGCCGCTGAAGCAATGGCGCTGGCTAAGCGCATATCTAAAGCTAAAAAAGCCAATATTTTCTTTGTCGCAGATGACATATTTCCACAAACATTAGACGTCGTAAAAACCCGTGCTGAGTGTTTTGGATTTGATATCATTGTTGGCCCTGCACATGAAGCCGTCAACTACGAGCTTTTTGGTGCGTTATTCCAGTACACCAATCGCGAAGGTCAAATTCACGATTACACTGAACTATTTGCTGAACTAAAAACAAAGAAAGCTGTGATTTCAGTTGCCGCTGACATCATGTCTTTAGTGCTACTTAAATCGCCGGGCGAAATGGGTGCTGACGTAGTATTTGGTAACGCCCAGCGTTTTGGCGTTCCAATGGGTTACGGTGGTCCACACGCGAGCTTCTTTGTAACCAAAGATGCGCATAAGCGTTCAATGCCGGGTCGTATTATTGGTGTATCACAAGATACTCGCGGTAAGCGCGCACTGCGTATGGCAATGCAAACTCGTGAACAACATATTCGCCGCGAAAAAGCCAACTCAAACATTTGTACTGCTCAGGTATTACTGGCGAACATGGCATCTTTTTATGCTGTATTCCATGGCCCACAAGGTCTAAAAACCATTGCCAGCCGTATCAACCGTTTTACTGATATCTTAGCGTTAGGTCTAGCGTCAAAAGGTGTCAGCCCTGTAAACAGTGCATGGTTTGATACGTTAACTTTCGAAAGTACAGCACTTGTTGCCATTAAAGAACGTGCTGTTGCTGCTGAGCTTAACTTACGAATTGACAGTGATTGCCGTTTTGGCGTGAGTCTTGATGAAACAACGACACGTGAAGATGTTGCACAGTTATTTGATGTGATATTAGGCCAAGGCCATGGTTTAGACGTCGCAGCAATTGACGCACAAGTGCTTACGGCGACTGAATCATCAATTCCTGAAAACTTGCAACGTAAAGATGCCATCTTGTCGCATCCTACTTTCAATCGCTACCAAAGCGAAACCGAGATGATGCGTTACATCAAACGTCTTGAAAACAAAGATCTCGCATTGAACCACTCGATGATCTCTTTGGGTTCATGCACCATGAAGCTTAATGCGGTTGCCGAAATGCTGCCTATCAGCTGGCCAGAATTTGCCAACATGCATCCATTCTGTCCGCTTGAGCAAGCTGAAGGTTACACTCAGCTTATCAACGAGCTGTCAGACTGGTTAGTTGACATCACTGGTTACGATGCCGTTTGTATGCAGCCTAACTCAGGTGCTCAAGGTGAATATGCTGGTTTATTAGCGATTCAGAAGTACCACGCTTCACGTGGTGATGAACATCGTAATGTGTGTTTGATCCCACAATCAGCTCACGGTACTAACCCAGCTTCAGCGCAACTTGCTGGAATGAAAGTCGTCGTAACAGCTTGTGACGTGCAGGGTAATATCGACCTAGATGACCTTCGCACTAAAGCACAAGAAGTTGCAGAGAACTTATCTTGCATCATGATCACTTACCCATCGACTCACGGTGTGTACGAAGAAACCGTGCAAGAAATTTGTGAAATCATCCACCAGCATGGCGGTCAAGTGTATCTTGATGGCGCGAATATGAATGCACAGGTCGGTATTACTTCACCGGGCTTCATTGGTGCTGATGTGTCCCACTTAAACCTTCATAAGACATTTGCTATCCCACACGGCGGCGGTGGTCCAGGTATGGGTCCAATAGGCATTAAAGCCCACTTAGCACCGTTTGTTGCTGGTCACACCGTGATCAAGCCGGGTCGCGAAAGTGACGATAATGGTGCAGTTTCAGCTACACCTTATGGTAGCGCGGGCATTTTACCGATTTCATACATGTATATTCGTTTATTGGGTAGTAAAGGACTTAAGCAATCTACACAGATGGCGATGCTAAACGCGAACTATGTGACCAAGCAACTATCAGCACATTACCCATTATTGTTCAGTGGTCGTAACGACCGAGTCGCTCATGAATGTATTCTGGATTTGCGTCCTTTAAAAGAAACATCAGGCGTCACTGAAATGGATATCGCTAAGCGTCTTAATGATTACGGTTTCCACGCACCAACTATGAGTTTCCCTGTTGCAGGTACGCTGATGATTGAGCCTACTGAATCAGAATCTAAAGTTGAGCTTGATCGTTTCATCGAAGCGATGATTGCGATACGTGAAGAAGTCAGAAAAGTTGAAGCCGGCTTATGGCCAGCCGATAACAACCCTCTTTACAATGCACCGCATACTTTAGCTGATATTATGGATCCTGAATTCGATTCTCGTCCATATTCACGCGAGCTAGCCGTATTCCCAACTGCAGCGGCTAAGGCCAATAAGTTTTGGCCTACAGTTAACCGTATCGATGACGTATTTGGCGACAGAAATTTATTCTGTGCGTGTGTACCGATGGAAGATTACGAGTAAATTCATTAAGTAAATAAATGAATTATGTTGTAATAGAATGTGAGTGAATTTATTTGCTCACATTCTATTAATAAACACAATTGGCTTTAAACTCAGCCCTCATTAACAAATATTGAACTCTCACACTTCGCGAACACAAAAGTAAAAATCCTATCATTTACTTTCGTCAGCACAACACTCGTCTTGTAAAAAACTAATGACTGCTTGTAGCTTGTCGTATTCTGCTGTGCAATAAAGTGTACGGCTTTCTCGACGTTGTGTGATCAACCCAGCCGAGACTAAACTCGAAATATGGTGAGACAATGTTGAATTAGGAATACCAAGATTTTCTTGTA
>VSKX01051899.1_pt1 | contig 11653 bp, 9 predicted proteins | sample 4799481 | NCBI WGS metagenome assembly VSKX01 (sample SAMN12179537, study PRJNA552185) | sponge metagenome | biome: deep-sea hydrothermal plumes; feature: spots directly above weak diffusing fluid; material: sea water; isolation source: sponge from the Swan site of a hydrothermal vent ...
AGAATGAGTAAATTCGCATCCGTCGGTGCAAGCTGCTTAATGAGTAATTCGAGTTGTTGCATTGAGGGCGAATCGGCAATCCAATCATCTTGAATTGAAGCACTTTCAGAAAAATTAATGTGACTAGAAATTTTGCTCAGTAACAGCTTTTTATTCCAAGGCTTTTCGATAAAATCAACAGCGCCTGACTGCAAGCCTTGCACAACGAGTTCGATGTTCGCCCACGCCGTCATCAAGATTACTGACAACTCTTTCGGCACAAGTTGCTTCAGTAGCTTAAGCCCTTCTTTACCTGAAGTCGTATCTTGAGAAAAGTTTAAATCCAGTAAGACTAAATCAGGCGTAACTCGCTCGATAAGTTGTAAGCAAGCCCTCACACTATCGGCTTCAATAACTCGATAGTTTTCACCACTGAGTAATAAATTTAACGCGAAACGGATATCGGCATCATCATCGACCACTAAAACGATTTTTTGCTTCATGCATTTTTGCTGGCAGCCATCACTACCAGCTCCTTTTATTATTGTTTGTATACCCGAGAGAAATCTAAAGCTCGCGCAATGCTTGCATAGGTTCGGCGTTAATCACTCGCCATACTACCCAAAAAATTGCAGTGAAAACAATAGTAACTAATATTGCAGAAAAGAACACTAACGCATCCCAAGAGAACGCAGGCAATGCAGGGATTTGTTGCTGTAAACCAGAATAAATCAAGGCCGATGATACTAATGCGATAACTATCGTAATGCTCAACAATCCGCTAAAACTTTTGAGCATGTTTTTAAGTAACATAGCTCTTGATGCACCCGTCGCCATACGAATGGCTAATTCGAAACGCTTAATTTCAGCAAAACTTAACGCCATTCCGCTGGTACCAAAAGCGGCAAGTACTAAAGTTAACAACGATAGCGCCATGATGAAGTAAAACTGCAAGCGTTTGTCTTTAAGTTGATCACTCATATAATCTTTTAAAATAAAACTCCTTATTTCGGTAATTTGAGGGTGAGATTTTTGTATCAACGACTCAATGGCAGTAACATCAAAACTTATTGACTCAGGTAATTGCATGACAAAATTGACAGATGAAATCGTATTTAATGAAGGCGTAAAAATTGCTGAAAATTTTGTTTTGTGTTCACCGCTTCTTATATTGTCCGCAATAACACCAATAATTTCATTACCATGAAATCGAGTACCAAGTACACTCTCAATTAGCTCATCTTTACTTAACTGTTTGGCCAGTGTTTCGTTGACCAATTGGACAGGCGAAAAGGTTTCAAATTCTTCATTTGTAATATTTCGCCCATACAATAAGGGGATATGAAATCGCTCAATATAATCATTAGAAGCATCAACAACTCGAAAGCTAACACTGGTTTGTTTTTCAGAATCAAACCGCAGGGAAATATACCCATTCATCGCGATATAAGGATCTGAATCACTATTGAGCACATTGATATTACTTTCAGCCATTTGGATTTTATTGATTATCTGTCGTTTGATTTCTCTATTAGCTAAAATGTAGCTTTTCGATTGCTCATGTTGTTTTTCAAGATCTTCGCTATCAAACTCACGAAAATGTTCATTCAAATTGGCTCTAATAATTAGTGTATTTCCGGGTATAAAGCCATAATCAATATTCAAATCCTCCCATGCAGCTTTACCTACCATCGCCATGGTTGTTAACATTATTGCGGCTGCACTGATTTGCAATACAAAAATAGCTTTGCTCAAGTTCCCCATTGATTGTCCAGTTACGCCTTTACTCCCTGAACTCACTTGCTCTAATAGGGTTTCATCATTAATTCGAAAGATAACCATAATAGAAAAGAAAAAATTAATGCTCATTACCAGCATTATCGCGATTACCGATGTTTGCCAATCTAAATGAATAAGCTCTAAAAATTTGATATTACCGCCAGATATGATCGGTAATGTGCGTATTGTCCATTCAGCTAAAATAAGCCCTGTAAGTGCTGATAAAATGAATACGGGTAGGTTTTCTAAAAAAACCATAGCCGACAACTTTACTTTGCTAGCCCCTAAACTTATTTGCAACGCAAATTCGCGCTGCCTTTGCTGGTAATATCCGATAAAAAGATTTAATAAATTCAAGCAAGCCATTAATAACAGTGCAACTGAAGCCACGATTAAAAACCACACCATTTTCTCTTGGCTAAGCAGCAATGCATCACGGTAGTTTGAAAGCGTAATTTTTAGTTGTAAGCTACTGATAGCTGAATTAGGAGATTGTTTATCAATAAACTCTGCCCAATAGTCATCAATTTTTTGTTCGGTAATGAGTCTTGATTTTATCCGGAAAAGGGTTTTAAAATTAACTCCGAAACTCCCGTTACCATCATTCTTTTTGAGATAATTTTCCAAATTATATAATGACCAAACTTGCTGTAAATTCCGCTTTCCATTTGACTTAAAAGAAACAAAATCCTTTACAACACCTGTGATTAAATATTTTTTGTCTCCAATGGTAATGTTGTCACCAATAACATTTTTCCTTTTTTCTAAAGCTCCTCGCCACAACGACTCTGAAATCCAAGCTCCCTGCTTTATATTATCTGGGTTCGGAATTTCACCTAATAAAATATCACGGCCTAGAACATCAAAAATATTATGAGTTGCAGTGAAATTTATTGTGTCAAATAAAGTGTCAGAAATATTGAATGATACATGAGTTTGTTCGTTCTCGAGTGTTGCAAAATCACCGAGTAATTGATATTTATCGGCTAGACGGGAGACAAACTCTTCATTAAACACATCAATAGAAACAGAGCCAATATCAACTTTATTACCAATAATATAAAGCGAGTCCTCGTCTTTAATGTCAGGCAACGGTTTAAAAATCAAGTTACTGCTTATTGCCACAACGGCCAGTACTGCCGCCAGTGTCAAACTTAATGTCACCAATACCGGTAATGTGAGTCGTGGCAGTGTAAATAACCGCATAACGCCATGACGCAATGCTCTTAAATAAAAGCTCATACGACAGCCTCCTTGCTTTGTGCTAGCACCTCTCCATCAAACAATCTAATTTGGCGCTGCGCCATCAGGCTGTATCTCTCATCGTGTGTCACCATAACAATAGTGACACCTTGCTCGTTGAGTGTTTTTAGCTGCTGCATAACCAAGTCGCCATTTCGGCTGTCTAAATTGCCAGTAGGTTCATCCACCAGCAACAGTTTAGGCTCACCGACTAATGCTCGAGCGATAGCAACTCGCTGCTGTTGACCACCTGACAATTGATTCGGTTTATGGTGTTTATGACTTTCCATATTCACCAGTTTTAAGTGTTTATCTACTGCTGAATTTATCGTTTTAGAAGATGCACCACGATGTTCAAGCGGAAGAGCGATATTCTCAAACACACTCAGATGCTCAATCAAATTAAAAGACTGGAATACAAAACCTATGTGCTGATTCCGAATTTTCGAACGTTGATCAACCGATAAATCATTCACATCAATGTCGGTTAACTGGTAATTGCCCGTACTTGCCGCATCCAACAAACCTAGAATGCTGAGTAAAGTCGATTTACCACAGCCTGATGGCCCTGAAATAGCAACAAACTCACCTTGATCGATATCCAAATTAATATCGTGCAGAGCATGTGTTTGCATTTGTCCTTTGGAATAAACTTTGTTGATGTCTCTTAATGTGACTAATTTTTGTTTATTATTTTCCATGTCATTTCCCATTCTGATCATCCTTATTCTTTTATGTTTAGTGTTTTATGTTGATAGTTTTAAATTCTCGCCAATGACTCAAGTCATTAATGGCTATGTGATGCCCTGCTTCAACGCCTTCTTCAATGATGACTTTTCCTTTGGTTAATTCACCAAACTCAACGCTCACTTGCTTAAGTTGATTATTTTTATTTTGAGTCGTATCGAGTGTTGAGGCATAAAGAGTTTGGGTAGAAAGTGGTACTAAACCGGGTTGTTGTTCAACGAACAATGCGTTGGGAATATGCTCAATGAATACATAGGCGTTAACGGGTTGTGCAGGTCGAATATTATTCGGTAAATCACCTTCAAGTATGGCTTCAGCATTGATAAAACCTGAATCGATGATTGAACTTAGTTGGGTGATCCGAGCATTAATACTTCCATTTGGATTTCGTAATTCAACCAATGCGCCTAAGCTCACTTTTCTAGATAACCGCTGCGGTAATTTGAGCTGAACCATTAACTCAGATTTAGAGCCTACTTTGCCAATTGATGCGCCGAGCGCAAGCTGCTGACCGAGTTCAATATCGAGGCTTTGCAAACTACCTTCGATACCGGCCACAATCAGCAAATCCTCAATCTTACTTTGAATTAATTCATATTGCTGTTGCTGAATGCTCACCAAACTTTGCTGCTGTTCGATTTCTAACAAATGCATTTGCTGTTGTTTTTGATAAAGGTTTTGGCTGAAGTTTAATTTTTTTTCGAGCTGAATATGGGTTAATTGCGCCCGCTCTAACTCTATTTTTGCAACGATACCGTGTTCCGCAAGCTTCTGATTGGCATTAAGTTCAAGTTTTGCGCCTTGCAGCTGACTTTCGATTTCTGATAATTGAGATTCAGTTTCGAGTTGCTGACTTTGTTTTTGTAATTTGAACGCCTTAAATTCAGATTGCATGCGCGCAAGATTGATTTTTTCTTCAATCACTTTTTGCTGTAAATCTGGATTACTCAACCGTGCAATTGCAGTATTTGGTTGAACATTTGTCCCTGCTCGTACAAAAATTTCGGTTACTTTCCCATTGACTGGCGCACTTAATAATCTTTCATATAACGACGAATATTCGCCATACACAGGCGCCATGATATCGATATCATCTTGTTTAACTTCAACAGTTTTTAGTTCTGTTCGAGCAATGGATGGTATTGGCTGTTGATTCAACATGAATATTGCCAGCCCACTGACCATAAATAGCAGAACGCCAATAATGATCTTTTTTCTTTGGTTAAGCTTATTCGGTTGATTTAGATCTATCTGCATTATCTTCGTCTTCGGCATAAATACTGATTATTCTATAGGAAGATTCATGCCAAAAATTTAAGACTAATATTTTCATAAGCTTATAGCTAATAAGCTGCTAAGTAATGACTGCAAGTGTCCGGAACTAAACATTACTTGTTCGGAAATGATGCGTACCGATCTTTTTGAGTTTTAGGACACCATTTACTTTTTATTACTTGATACTGATAAAAAAACGATTCAATGATAAAATTCATATAGATAATTTTGAGAAGAACTCATGCAAATCTTTGAATACAATCCACCATCAATCCCTTGGTTAGACATTCGCTATATCGATAAAGACATTATCGCTATCAATAAGCCATCTGGTTTGCTTTCAAACCCTGGTAGAGCTGAACATACTTTTGATTGTGCTATTACTCGCCTACAAAAAATGTATCCAGAAGCTATTTTATTACATCGACTTGATTGTGATACTTCAGGGATCATGGTGTTTGCTCGAAATAAAAAAGCTGAATCAAATATCAAAACTCAGTTCCAAGATAAGCTAACAAAAAAAGAATACATTGCTGAAGTAGACGGTCTTTTAGAAGATAAAAATGGCACGATTGATTTAATGATCGGCCCAAACAAAACTAGACCACCTTTTCAAATTCCAACAGAGCAAGGCAAAAAAGCAGTCACTCATTATCAAGTTTTGAATGAGCAGCAAAATAGTACTTTAATTAAGCTAATGCCTGAAACGGGTCGAACTCATCAATTACGCGTTCATATGCTTGCATTGGGTCACTCAATTCTTGGCGACAGTTTTTATGGAACAACTTACATCGCTAGTTTGAGAAATCGACTGAGTTTACATGCGCAAAGATTAACCTTTTCTCATCCGTACACAGGGAAAGAAATGACATTTTTCAGTAAGCACCCTTTTTGATTTTCTTACATTACTTCTCTTAAAATACTAGTTAATGCGAGGCTAATATGATCGATCTATATACTGCAGCAACACCAAACGGCTTTAAGATTTCAATTTTTCTTGAGGAAACCGGATTGGACTATACCGTTCATGATCTGGATTTGATGAGCAATGAGCAAAAACAGCCAGAGTTTTTAGCCATTAATCCTAATGGTCGTATTCCTTCAATTATTGATCGAGATAATGACGATTTTGCCGTTTTTGAGTCAGGCGCTATCTTAATTTATCTTGCAGAAAAGACGGGTAAGTTTTTACCAAAAGATCTCAAAAAACGTTCACAAGTATTGCAGTGGCTAATGTTCCAAATGGGTGGCGTTGGCCCAATGATGGGGCAAGCTAATGTGTTTAATCGTTACTTTCCTGAAAAAATCCCTGCTGCTATTGACCGCTATCAAAATGAAGGTCGACGTTTATTTGAAGTAATGAATACACAACTGAAAGATAACCAGTACTTAGCAGGCGATGAATATACGATTGCTGATATGGCGACTTGGCCATGGGTGCATATTCATGAGTGCGTATTCATGAGTGGAGTGGCGTTGATATTGAAGGTCTCATTCATTTACAAAGGTGGAAAAATGAATTGGCAGCACGTCCAGCTTGTCAAAAAGGCATTGTGACGCCACCCCCTTCAGAGCTATCACCTGAAGAACGCGCTAAACAAGTTCAAAAAATGGTCACTCGCTAAGCTCTATAGATAAATTAAATTCTCAGAAGCACTTAGCAAGTCTTAGTCTTGTGCTTCTTGTATAGATCAATGCTAAAATTCCCGCCCATTTATAGCTTTCACTTCTTCAGGCCAATTTTATGACTGATTTTCAGGTCTCACCACAACAAACTTGCTCTTTGATTGCGCAGACTCCAGCACAAAAAAGAGCATTGAGCTATGCGCTCACTATTCATCGTTTATTTACCCAAATAATGGACAGCAAACAACCTGCTGATCGTGTTTTGGCTAACTATTTTAAAGAGAATAAAAAGCATGGTTCAAAAGACCGTCGTGTTATCCGTGAAACGTTATTTGCGATGTTTCGTTGGTGGGGTTGGTTACGTAAATCAGTGCCTGAGCAATCCGGAACTGACGTAGATACGTCTTGGCTTTCAGCCATGCTGAATTCTGCACTTTTAGAAAAACAAGATTGGCCTGTAGTGCTTCAAGCTTGGGCTGAATTAGCTGAAGTTACCAGTGACCAAATAGCTAATGTTAACGATATTGATACACCATTAGCTGTCATTAAAAACTTGAACCCTGAACTTGAATTCGAATTAACTGAATTGCTACCAGACAGTTTTTGGGAGAAGCGCTCTCTCGATCAGCAGCAAAGTATTGCACTCGTTGAATCAATGACATCTCGTCCACCGATTTGGGCACGATCTCAATATGCTGAAAGAGATAACGTCATTGAAAGTTTAAACGAACAAGATATTGATGCAATTGGAAGTGTTCATTTTTCTGACGCGATCAATCTTGGACACAAAAGCCTTAACCTCAGTCAATTAAAGCTTTACCAACAAGGAAAGCTTGAAATTCAAGATTTGGCTTCACAGGTTATCGGACATATTTGTGCACCGAAGCCTGACGAGTTGTGGTGGGATGCTTGCAGCGGAGCTGGTGGAAAAGCCTTACAGCTAACCTCAATGATGTACTCACAAGACACTGAAGGTAAAGGTGAGGTCGTTGCTTCTGACATCAGAAAACTGGCATTAGATGAACTGTATAAGCGCATGCAACGAGCGCAAGTTAATCGCATCCAAATTAAACACTGGGCTTCTGAGCATATACCAGTTCCTATTGAACACTATGATGGCGTTCTCGTTGATGCACCATGCAGCTGTACAGGCACATGGAGACGTAATCCTGATATGCGTTGGACTGACGACTTATCAACACTAGACGAAATATCCGATCTACAGCTTGATATTCTCACTCAAAGTAGCGCTGCAGTAAAACAAGGTGGAAGATTAATTTATGCTACTTGTTCACTTATCAAAGCGGAGAATGAGGATGTTGTTTCAAGGTTTTTAGCGAGCAATCCTGAGTTTACATTAGAGTCGATTGTTAATCCTTTTACTAAAGAACAAGATTCTATGATCACTATCTGGCCATTTGAAGCAAATAGCGACGGCATGTTCGTCGCAAAGCTGGTTAAAGTGTGACTAACATCACACTGTAGAAACAATTAATTTAATGGTAATGGCGCTTTAACATTATTTTTGCTAGAAATGACTAGTGATTTTGCTGAAGTAGCCATTTTTGCTTTAGAATTTTACAATATAAAAATCAAAAGGTTATACAAGAAGGACGAATAACACTTACTAAGATGTAAATAATCTTTGTTACACGAAATCTCGACACGTTATCAACATATCGACGCGAATATATCTATAAATCGCGTTGAGACAAGTTCATCAGTTTTAGTTTTATGAGTGAAACAGATGAATTATTATTATAACTGATTGAAGGTGTTTCAAATGATAGTAAAGAAAGTTTTAAGCAGTGTAGGTCTCGCTTCACTTGCTCTTATCAGCCAAGCTTCTTTTGCCGCAACTCAAGCAAATCAACAAGTTTCTAATGTGCAATCCACCATGCTGCAAAGCGGTAAAGGCTACGAAGTAAAAGAATTCACCATGAACCAAGGCTTTCAAGGTGATCAGCAATCTACTACCTTATATTTCATCTATTCAGCTCAAGGTGCTAAAAACGCAGCAGCAGAAGCTGGCTTACCCTTACCTGAGCGTGATGATGTCATACAAGATTTTGCTAATGGCGGTCTCAATGGTGCTTGTGGCTCAAACAATGGTAATTGCGTTGCTAATGGTGGTGATGATTCTTATAAAATCATTATCATTGATAAAGATCTTGCTCAGCAAGATAGCTTTGCATCTGAAGCTGCAATGAACGAGCATCTTGCACAGCGTGGTTTACTTAAAACACGTCAGCGAGAAATTAGCGATTTACAGTCCCAAGGAGTGAATGTAGCAAGCAATAACTTTCAAGCGATGAGTTGCTTCGGAACCAAGCATGGACAAAAAAGTTTTCAAAAAACATTAAACTTTCCTTTTAGTAAAACTGATTCTACCGGCGGCAATAATGCCTCATTATCCTATTCAATAGATGCAAATGCGCAGGTCGATGGTTCTGCTGCTGTAAATTACTTATACAAAAGTAAATTTTGCGTACCTTATAAAATTCAAATTAGTCAAATTGATGCCGAAGCAAAATTTGCATTAACGGGTAATTTTAGTTTACAAGGTCAAGCACAAGGTGAATTAGCACCGTCAATTTGGCAGCTATACAATGGCAAAATATCAAGCGGCTGGTTTACTATTGGTCCGATTCCAATTCAGTATGATATAAATCTCCCTGTAAATGCTGGTATGGCTAAAATAGTTTATAAAGCCAAAGGCGATGTAAGCCTGAAAAAAGACCTCAATATCTCTGGCAGTTATAAATACGCCTGCCATCAATCTAAATGCAGCAAAGTAAGCTCCAGTTTTTCTGACAACGGAACATTCAGTAAAGACAATTTAAGTTATCCTGTTATGGCTTCGGCAAGTATGGTTCCGTTTGTTAACCTTTCTGTTCGTGGCAGTCTTTATAAAGACTTGATTTGGGCACGTGCTGGCACACAAGAAAACCTGCCTATCGGACTTAATGGCTATGTGGGTAACGAATGTGGAAACGGCAATGGATTAGGTGATAGCGATTTTGTTAAATCAGCTATCGCTCACGTAAAATTACAGGCTAATGCGTTCGCTGAGGGTCGATTCTTTAATGATCAAAATTGGTCATTACTGGACAAAAATATAAAGTTTATTGATATGCTGCATCCAAGCACGGCAATGTCACCAATTATTCGTTCAAGTGTGACAGGTAAAGACGTAAACCTGAATGTTTCTGTTCGCTCTTGTATGAGTGATGTTGACAGCAGCTTCCAGAATTTCACCGTGCAATGGGGTGACGGTGCTAGCGATAGTATAAAAGAACTTTCAGGAGCTAAGAATATCCATCATCTATTTTCAAGCCCTGGCGATTATAACATTATTGTGACTCATGATAATGGCGCACAAACTCAAAGTACGATCTCAATAGCAGCGATATAACAACCTTAACAAGTTGATTGAGGTCCCTTGTTAATTTAATTACACTGGCCTGATATTGTATGTATCAGGCTTTTTTATTTTTGAGGGATCACTATGGCAACACCTTTTTATGAACTAACAGCGACGAATATAAATGGCGAAGATATCGCATTAAATAATTTTCAAGATAAAGTGCTATTAATCGTCAACACAGCAAGTGGCTGTGGATTTACACCACAATATAAAGGGCTCGAAGCGCTCTATCAAAAATACGAAACTGATGGCTTCACTGTTTTAGGTTTTCCTTGTAATCAATTTGGCAAACAAGAAAAAGGCTCTGAACAAGAAATAGCTTCATTTTGTGAGCTGAATTTTGGCGTTTCATTTCCTTTATTTTCTAAAATTGATGTAAACGGTGACAACACTCATCCACTATTTAAGCATCTGAAGCAATCTGCTAAAGGTCTACTTGGTTCAGAATCCATTAAATGGAATTTCACCAAATTTCTAGTCAATAAAAAGGGCGAAGTCATTAAACGCTATTCACCTACAACAAAGCCTGAAGACATCCAATTCGATATTGAGTCGCTGTTGTAGTTGTCAGTCTCACAAGAAGAGATTATATCGTATACAATAAGTACCCGTGATGAATGAAGATGCTTGAGTTCAGCGAGATTGAAAAACATTTTAGGCGAGGCGATTGAGTGAGGTAATAGTCGCTCTATTATAAGCTCACTCAACGATGAATAAAATGTTTTACAGCTCGCACGAAGTGGGCTTCTCAGCGCAAATTACTCTTTGTTACATTAGCTAGAAAGAATCCCGATATTCCTTCGCTAATGTGCCTCAATTAATTTTCGCTGAGAAAGCCCTGAAACCTGCATCCTCATTGATCACGGGTATTACTCTCTTCTTACTTAACTGGGACGATAATAATGAAAATAATACTCGCTACCGTTGCAATCAGTTTACTGACTTCAATCCCCTCTATCGCTGAAACTAAAACGCCTTTAGCTGATGTTCTTAACCAGCAACATCAATGCAGTCCAACAATTCAAATCCGCTCCCAAGATCTTACTGCTCAGCAATTAAGTGATGCATGCAAACTATTATCTGGACAAGAAACAAAGTTTCACAATTTTTTTAACACTAAAGGTCATCCTGTAAGCGATGATAACAATTCCAGTATGAGAGCAAATGTTTACGCTGACAGAAATGCATATATTGCTCATGTCACAAATCACTTCGATGTACCAAGTGACAATGGAGGTATGTATTTAGAAGGACTTCCTCCCCAAGCTAAGAACCATGCTGAATTTGTAGCCTATGAAAAAAATGGAAAAATTTGGAATTTAGCTCATGAGTATGTCCACTATTTAGATGGCCGATTTAACTTACATGGTGATTTTTGTGCCTCGTTACACGACTCTCACAGTGCACCTGAGTATTGTCCAAAACCTTCGCCAGCCCACCCTCACCTCGTTTGGTGGTCAGAAGGTATTGCAGAATATATCAGCAAGGGTGAAAAGCATCCGAACGCGTTTAAAGCGGCAAAAACAAACAAATTTAAACTCAGCGAATTGTTTAACACCAGTTATGAAAACAACGGTG
>VSKX01017272.1_pt1 | contig 11646 bp, 6 predicted proteins | sample 4799481 | NCBI WGS metagenome assembly VSKX01 (sample SAMN12179537, study PRJNA552185) | sponge metagenome | biome: deep-sea hydrothermal plumes; feature: spots directly above weak diffusing fluid; material: sea water; isolation source: sponge from the Swan site of a hydrothermal vent ...
AATAATGCCTCGCTTTAATACTTGTCGACCAAATACTACATGAGTCGACAGCACTAAAACGCCTGCAGCCATGGCTGGCAACAGGAGTAACAACAAATCAAAGTCCATCACGCCGCCTTCTCTAGCAAAGCACGCTCTGAAGTTAAGTTATCTAATAGTAAGTTCTCTAATAATAAGTCGATAACGCTGTCATAGAGCTTGAAGAGATCTTGACTGTCATCATTACCACCGATGGACATCGGCAATACAACCATTGGTAATTTGGCTCGTGTTGATAACCATTGCCCGCCTCTATTATCTTGGTATGAAGTCAATATAACGGCTGATACTTGCTGATTTTTCACCGTTTTCAGTAACTGAACTAAATGACTGGTAGTGGGTGCGAGGCCAGGCTTTGGCTCTAGATCGCCCACTTGATTGATCTGCAACCACTGAAATAAATATCGAAAACTGCTGTGGTAAGCGATCACATTTTTGCCTTGTAGTATGGCCGCTTTTTGTTGCCAACGATGAGTAGCTTGCTGCCATTGATGTGTAAACTCAGAAAAACGTTGGTGATAACTTGATGACTGGCCAGCATCGATGGCACTCAACCGCTTAGTTAACGCTTTGGCAATGGTTAAGAATCGAATGGGATCGAAATGCACATGCGGATTACCTTTCTCATGAACATCCCCCATGCTGCGATCGACTTTATCTAACTTATCTAAGGTTTCGATTTGCTCCGTCGCAAAAAATAACCCGCTACTTTTATCACGAACGTTGGCGTTTGCCGCTTTCCTTTGCAGTACCGGTAACCAACCAATTTCAAGATCCGCTCCCGCACAAACGACCAAGTCTGCTCGTCTCATTTTTGCAATCAAGCTTGGTCTGGCTTGAATATGATGTGGATCTTGCAACGCCGTTGTGGCAGAAAACACCTCAGCATCTGGCGCTAACACTTTGATCAGAGCTGCGTATTCTGGTTCACAAGCAAACACATTAAGTTTGGCTTCTGCGGTATGAGTGCCGAACAAAAAGAGTCCGATGACGACTAAAAAATTAAAATTGATGCGCATTGTGAGCTCCCAAAGCCATAACAAATTGTAATGTCACGATGTGATCGTTTTCGGGTAAAAACGCTTCATTACCTCTAGCTTCTTTATTTTGAGAAAAGGTGTACTGCAAATGGATGGTAGAAGAATGACTGTGATGATAAGCCAGTTCAAACTCTGTTTCTTCGAGTGTTTGTTTGTGAAAAACCTCTTCCTCAGACAAACTCGTATCCACTCGTCCATAACGTAACCCTGTCGACCACGTTGGATTCCATTGATACACACCGCTAACATACCAGCCTTGATGTGTCTCACCTTCAGCCAATAAAGCATGCTCAACATCTTCTGCACTGAATAAATCGGTTAAGCGATAATACTCGCCGCTCAGCGTAAGATGCTGGTATTTATAATTGCCTTGTGGAGCCCATTTATAGACAAAGTCGGTGCCGTACATGTTTTTAGCGGTAAATTGGGCACTGTGATGATGGCCTTCTTCATGCTCATCATGTAACTCTGCCGCATCATTGTGATGGTCGTCATGTTCGTCTTCATGAAGTGCTTGTTCACCATTTTGGTTACGCAGGTAACTGAACCCAAGTTGCCATGAACTGCTGAGTCCAATATCGCCACCCAACTTATTGTATGCGGTATAAGCACCAATAGAGTGATAATCCATTTCATCACTTTCAGCTCGGAGTTTGTCTCCTGCAAATGCTTCAACGCCCATGGTCCAATACAAATCAGTGGGTGCGAGGTAATCGAGCCTTACGCCGTCATCGAAATAATGGCTTCCAAGAAAGGCGCGATACACAACTGGTCGCTCAACAAATGCATCAGAATGCGGATGCTGATTATTAAGATAGCCAATATCAGAGATAAAACGTCCGCCGCGTAATGAGAAGCCGTCTGGCAATGCTAGCGTTTGAATAAACGCTTCCTCTAATCCAACTTCAGTTTCGCCATCATGAGACTCAATCACTGTGGTGATTTTCCCAAAAAAAGCATCATCAACATTACCGCTAATCGCTAACTCTGTTTCACCAAGGCCGAACCCTTTTTGTCGCTCGGCTAACACTCTATTTTGAGTTTGATAATATCCATCAATAACGGCACTTACTGCAATCGTCGATGACTCTTCTGCACTTGCGATGCATGGCAGAAGGTAAGCGGCTGCTACACAGGCAACACGTTGAAATTTTATAGACTCTTTGTACAACATAAATCACTCCAAACCTCTGTGCGCAACAAGCGTGTTCACAGAGATAAATCACTCACATTAACGTCAGTAATTTAAATAAATTTTACGCAGGCATAATGAACCAAGCCGTGCTCGGCTTAGTATCCTGCTGCGGATAATAAAAATTTAAGAATGATTGAAAATAGGTGGAGCTCTACTGCGGTATACCGTGCTTGATATCAAAACATATATCGGTGTTTTGATAGTAAAGGTGACATAGCCTTGAGGAATAACAGGCAGTGATAGGATTGGGCTATTTACGGCATTATTGAGCTGATGTTGATGAAAGCACAGCGTACAATGCCCATTAATACCATCATCAACGTGACTCGTAGAGTGCGCCGAAGCCGCAACAGACAGCAGCATCAATATAGCACTTAGCCATATTGCCCACGTTCGTTGACTTCGAAGAGAAAATTGCACTATTACTGCCTTTAAACCGCTACTTGATGCTTAAATAGCATTTTATAAGGTTTGCGATGACAATAACAACCGTTAATTATCTGATCATTTGTAGGGACTGGAAAAAATCTGGTGTCAGTGCAGGTTCATCAGCAACACCATATCCATGAGTAGAGATTATTTTATGAGCGGTTTGTGTCACATATTCCATAAATTGAGGATCATCGATTTTATCATTAAGATATTGAAATGCTGTGTCAAAATCAGTTTTCAATGTGTGTGTTCGAAAGTGTTCGGAGATTTCATTAAAGAGAATTGCCAAAAACCTCTTATTGCAGCTTATTTCGAGAGTGTCTTTTGCTTTAATGACACTATCGCATCGATATAGCTTAACTTGACCATGATTATCAATTCGATAAGCCTCCAGATCTAAGGCATTTAAAACAAACATATTATCAGTGGCTACCCGAGCAATTTCAAGCATGTCAGGCAAAACTCGCAATAGTTCAAGTTCACTTTTTTCACTTTTTATACTAGCGAAATACTCCTTAAATCCATTCACTGGGTAGTTCACCACAATTCCAATGGGAAGCCTGTTGCAGTCGTGTTGAACTTCAATTTTCAATATCGCATTGGTACTTTTCATTTGATTCAAAAAAGTAGTTAATGCTGCAAGATTAACCACATTACTTCTCATTAAGTCCTTGTATGCTGCTGAATCCATCGTACTCTCCAGCGAAAATGACCGTTTAGACAGAAGCCACAGTTGTTGAGTATTATTATTAATATTATAACAATCAAAGTCTCCAATTCCTGTGAAAACGCAGGTAACCGTTCCTGCAGCGATCTCTATTTCCATGGCCTTCAATAATTTTTGACGCGCCTCAAAGCATTCTAATACTTCTTTATCAGATATTTGTACGGAGCCTAAAGCAACAGCTTCTTGATATGCTTTTAAAGTCAGTGGTTTTACGTAGACTCTGTCTGTGCTGCGTGGAGAGAATGAAAAGGCAATACTTGTCCGTATAGACTGAAAGAGTTCAAATGCCATATGGTAACTCCAACTATCTAAAAGTGAAGCTACTTTAATCTTTTATTAAACTGACCATTAGTCTTTACGATTATATATTATGCATGATAATTGGGATGGAGCACTTAAGTACTACTCATAGCACCAACGATCCAACCAGTGCATGATTTCGCATGAATCATCAATATTTGCAGCAGGCGCTGACAAACTCAAAGCATTTTGACCCAGTGCATCAATAATTAATGTTCAAAATTTGCGCACATCAATACTCCTCTCTACTCTTAATCAGCTAGTACATTTAGGGGGCCACCCCTTTCGAAGTATCAAAGTCAGAAGGAGCGACTTGATGAAAGTTCATCATTTTCTATTAACCAGTTTAGCGATTGCAGTAATTTCAGGCTGCGGAAGCGACAATAAAAAAATAACTCCAGCAACCCCAATCACCCCACCAGCTAAAGTAGATCTCGTTGGTTATACCACTGGCGATCCTATTTCAGGCGCTACGGCTTTTTGTGACCCAAATAAAAACTTCGAACAAGACGATAATGAAGCCAGTGCTACTACTGGGGCTGAAGGTAGGTTCACTATATCAATGCCAGAAGCTGACCTTGGTAAATGCTCAGTTGTGGTTAACGTGCCAGCAAATGCGATGAACCTTGAATATAACAAAGCTGTCGGTAAAGCATTTGTTATGTCTGCCAATGCCAGCCTAATACAAAAGGGTGAACCGATTTATGTATCCTCTCTAACAACGATGCTTGATCAAGTCATGATACACAACCCTGAAATGACTTCAGATGAAGCAAAAGAAGTCGTTCAAAATATGCTTGGTCTTGATGGGGATTTTACTGACAGAGGCTATGAAATTACAGTAAATTCTACTTTAGTGGCAATTGAAAAAATAAATTTTGAAAACAATAAGATAACATCACAGATCGTTGCCGCTCATTTAGCTCACAATTGGACACCCGCTGTCGTTAAAGCAAAGAATGAAGGCTTTACTGTTGCGGATATGATGGCAGTCAAGTTTCATTCTTTAGAAAATAAATCTACTAAAAAATGGATGTCTCTTACTATAAAAAGCCATAAGCCACACTCAGCCATAGCAGCACCTACTTTTGAAAATATCCCGATGGAAGTACAAGCTCAGATGAGCCTTACACCTGATGAGATGGTTAAGTTGATCCCACTGCACCATTCAATCATGTCAGCAACGGACGGCAATGCAGCCAAACTTATTGCAGACGTTGGCTTACAGACATTAACTCATGGTATTGCTGATGGTTCTAAGTTCACTCCTTCACATAGTGCGACGAAGTATGATGTAAATACCGAACAAACCTTTTTAGCTAATTACTATTACAAAAGTGAGTCAGGCGGCTTTTTTGATGGTAGCCGAGATGCTCGATTTGAAAATAAATACGCTTTAGATGTTAGCACTGGTGATTGGAATCCTGTATTTCATGATTGGAATGTAAAAACTATTGATGTAGATAGCGGAGATATATTACTGGTTAATCGCACCCTCACAGACATCAGTCGTAAACCGACCTCTAAAGTTTATGATGTTGCAGGAAAACCTATCAAGTTGTCATTCATGAATAATCCATATCTGATGAAATCTTGGGGACACTTAATTAAAAATGATGCTGTCTTTAGCGAAGGTTCTGAATTGCATAAATTTGATGTCACCAATGGATTAGAGACATTTATCATTAAAGCCGATAATAAATGTGAAAAAACACCGTTAGATACTGAAAAATTTGCTGATATTGGTAATAAGTCAGTGTGTAACTTCGTTCATAAGCATGATGACGCTAATGGCGGCCTGCAAATAGCAGCTAATTTTGATGATATATTTACCGCTGAGCCGATAACGACTCTTGATCATGCTGAACTCGTAGGGCCTGTTATCGCGTGGGATGGTAAGCGCGTTATTGTTGCTGAGTTAGAGAAAAACGCCAGCACTTCTACTTCGGGTAATGTTAAATTTTACCTTGAAGAAAAATCGATTGATGCCGACGGCAATGTCGAAAAAACACTCTCGTTGGTCAACACTCAAATACCTTATATTTGGACGTCACAAGTAATCGGAAGCGTAGAGTTATGTCGTGTCAATCTGCCTACTGAAGTCACAAGCTTTGGTCGCAAAAACAGCATGAAATCCAAAGATGCATTTTTAGTCGAACTCGACGGTGGTTTACGTCATGGAGTGGTTATTCCTGCAGGTGCAAAATTACCACATCATCCGAAAGCGTTAAATGCTGAAGCGCTGCAAAGTGTTATTGCTTCACTGGATAACGACGCCTATAAAGCTCATGAAATAAAGTATGCTGAAGACGAACTTCGTTGTACTCATGGTGACACTCTGCTGGCACAAGGTAATATTCAAACCCCTTATCCAGAAACCATGAAAACGGCAGAAGAATTCGGTTTAGCGGTTCAGAACTGCAGAGCCTTTGATGAAGTGAAATTCGAACCTGAAGATATCAAGAATCAAACATTTACGGTTTATAACGAAAAAGGCGAAGAAACTCTACGCGCCGTTTTTGATGATGCCGCCGCTGACACTGATGGTAATACCTTAACGGAAGGCAAGGCTTCATTAAAGATAAACCTTGGTTTTGGCACTCCATATACTTATGAAGGCGATTGGACGCATGATGCGGATACAGGCGCATTAACGTTAGTGTATTCTGACTTTGAAAGCCCTGCTACTCACACTATCAGGTATGAAAAGCTGGATAAGAGTGGTGATTTCATCTCTACAAAAGCTTTTTACTTGAATTCTCAAGTAACCAGCACACCTGTAAAAGGTATTGTAGCGAGCAGCATTATTAAAGTTAAACCTCTTAATTAATAAGAGATAACGTTCTGACACAAAAAAGCCCGTGTAAACGGGCTTTTTTTATGGCTTCACAATTCGACTATGTACTTATCAAGTATCGACTAATTTAATGAGCTTCTGGTTTATGTTCTTGTGCTATGTACGAATAAATCACTGGCAGTACAAACAAAGTAAAGAAAGTACCAATCAGCATCCCTGCCACCAAAATCAAACCAATACTGTTACGTGCCGCAGCGCCAGCGCCTGTTACCAGCACTAACGGAAAATGACCAAGCACTGTTGCAGCTGTTGTCATTAATACTGGACGTAAACGAGCACCCGCAGCTTCAATAACAGCCTCTGAGCGGCTCTTACCTTCCATTTGTAAATGGCGAGCAAATTCAACGATCAAAATCCCGTTTTTCGCCACCAGCCCCACTAAGGTGATCAAACCAATCTGTGAGTAAATATTGATGGTGGTGAAGTTGGTAAATGACAACAGTAACGCCCCAGATAAGGCCAAAGGTACTGAGCCTAACAGCACAACTAATGGATCTCTAAAGCTATTAAACTGAATCGCGAGTACAAAGAATACGAATACCAGTGCCACGCCTAACACGCTAACTAGGGTATTACCTTCACTTCGTATTTGACGCGACTCACCCACATAATCAATGCTATAACTTGCAGGTAAAATCTTAGCCGCGGCTTGCTCTAAAGAAGCTAATGCTTGCTCTTTGGTACTGCTACCATTAATACCGCCATATACTCTGAATGAATTACGCTGCCCAAACTTAGTCAGTTTACGTGGCGCGGCTTTCGAGCTTACGGTTGCAATGCTTGACAACGGAATTAAGTCACCACTTGGTGTGGTCAATTGCAGCTGTAAAATCGCTTGTTGATCATTACGAAAACGCTCTTCAACCTGCGGAATTACTTTATAAGCTTTACCATCTAAATTAAATCGATTGACGTAATTGTCCGACAACAAGAACGACAATTGCTCATTTACATCACTGATGGTCATGTCTAAATCTGCAATTTTGGCTTTATCGAATTGAAAACCAATCTGCGGTAAATCAACTTTTAAGTCGGTATCAGCAAACAAAAATTTACCACTTTGAAATGCCGCATAAACTAATTGCTGAGCGTACCCAGCCATTTCAGTTTGTGGCACCGACGACGTTATCACCATTTCTACATCAAATTGACCTGATGTTGGCAATGCTGCAGGAAGACTTGGGAACGCAGTCACTTGTGGGAACTGGGTCAACAAACCATAAAGCTGGCCTTGAAGCTGCTGAATGCTTTGCTCGCGGTCATCTACTGGCACAAAGTTCAATCCACCGAATCCTGACGTACCAAATGCAAGATGCCACATACCAACGCTGTTCGGAGTTTGAATTGCAGAAGCAACAATGGTCTTCATTTGCTTACTGGTGTATTCCAACGTCGATTCAGGCGGTGTCTCAACATACATTTGAATGCTAGATTGATCTTCAACGGGTGCCAATTCAGACTTTGAGAAAAGGTAGAAAGGCACAATTAGCAAGGTAATGAATAACGCAATGACAATCACTTGAGGGCGAGAATGAAATACCCGTTGTAATAAGGCGCGATAACCTGTTTCTAAGCGAGCAAACTGACCATTAATTTTACGAGTAATTTTACCTTCTTTACCACCTTCAGGAGACACCATGGCGCTCATAATTGGCGATAACGTCAGTGCCACTAAGCCAGACATTAATACTGCAGTAGCCAAAGTAAATACAAATTCTTTGAACAGCACACCTGTCAATCCAGATAAGAATCCAATAGGTGCATATACGGCGGCCAAAGTAATTGTCATGCCGATAATCGGTGTGAATAACTGACGAGAACTTAATAGTGCGGCTTTATGTCCACTCATGCCGTTTCGCATGTGTCTGGCGACGTTTTCAACCACCACAATCGCATCATCGACCACCAATCCGACAGACAATACAATCGCCAGTAGCGTCAATAAATTGAGCGAAAAACCCATCATGGTCATGGCCGCAATCGCGCCAAGAATTGAGATAGGAATCGTGATTAGTGGTACTAGTGCTGTACGGAAAGAACCCATCATCACTAAAATAACAATACCCACTAATACGATGGTCTCTAACAAAGTGGTAAACACTTCTTTGATAGATTCACGCATGTATTTGGTCGCGTCATAAGCGATTTTAAGTTTTAAATCTTTCGGCAATGCTTTATTCAGCGTTTCTAAACGCTCATATAACTTGTCACCAATGGCAATTTCATTTGCGCCTGGCTGAGTAAATATTGACACATAAACCGAGTTAGTCAGGTTATAACCTGCCTCTGCTGCGGCTTGCTCTGCGCCGAGCTCAACGCGTGCAACATCAGACAATTTAATGCTACGACCATCCACTTCTTTAATGGTGATCTGTTCGAAGCTGGCTTTATCGCGTAATAACGTGTTGGCGACTAAATCAATACGTTGCGCTAAATTGCGAGTAGTACCAATGGTTGCGGTTACGTTGTTTCGAACCAGTGCTTGCTGAATATCATTACTGCTGACATTCAACATCGCCATATTGGTTGGGTTTAACCAAATACGCATTGCAGGTGAGCGACCACCTTCTACTCCAACCCGTTGCACGTCGGGAAGCGCATTGAGCAATGGATTAACTTGACGTACAAGGTAGTCACTCAATTCAGCACGGCTGAACTCTTTGGTGTCTGCATACAAATAAAACGACGCATAAGGTCTATCGGCGCGAGTTACCGTAATACTTGGGTCTTGTGATTGTTGTGGCAATTCAAAACGAATTTGACTCAAACGAGTGTTCAGCTCAGCCAACGCTTTGGTGCTATCAGCATTCAGTTGCAGCTGCACCGTAACCGTACTGATGCCCGATTTAGACTCTGAACTGATGTAATCGACGCCAGAAATCGTCGCGGCGGCTTTTTCGATAGGGTCGGTTACAAACCCCTGAATTTCTTCAGCCGAAGCACCCACGTAAACTGTACCGATCACCAATGATGAGCTTTCAATTTGCGGGTATTGCAACACGGGCAGTTTCATTGCTGAAATGCTGCCAATAATCACTAAGGTCAACGATAAAATAACCGCTAAAATTGGCCGAGTGACGAATATATCTGTGATCCGCGAAGTAAATTTTGAATCCGACATAATTATCCCTTAGTTGCGATAGCAACTTGAGCCGCTTGAGCTTGACGAATATTAACTAATTTATTCGGATACAACTTAAATGCACCATTAGTGACGACCTGCTCTCCAGCTTTTAAACCTGACTGGATATAACTCTTGGTGGCATTCTCTTGAAATAAGGTAATATCACGGCGCTTTACCCGATATTGACCTTTTTTTCCCGCTTCTGGCACAAGAATGTACACATAACGAGAACCTTGCTGCCTCAGAACCGCTTGCTTTGGTAACTCGATCATTGGCACAGCGCTGCCTTGCTTAACAATCACTTCAACAAATTCGCCCGGCGTTAAATGAGCAACTGTATCCAACACTAATTTAGCTCTGTGCTTTAGGCTTCGTGAGCGAGATTCTATAATTGGCGCTTTGGCAATAACCTCTGCATACACAGGCAGAGTTTTACCATCGATGGCTAATTGCAGCTTATCGTCACTGAGTAAACGCGCTTGTGATTGAGACAAGTTCACATCAATCCAAACGTGTCCGCGATTGGCCACTAAACTGGTGATTTCACTATTCGCTGCAAGGTATTCACCGACCGATAAGTTATGTAAACCCAGTACGCCATCGAAAGGTGCGTTAACAGTTTTTTTGCTAATGATCGCTTTAATACGGTCAACTTCAGCCGCATTAATTTTGATTTCAGCTGTTTTTTGATCGAGCTCTTCAGCCGATGCTAACTGTTTTTTGTTCAACGCCTTAGTACGAGATAATTCGGCTCTCGCTAATTCAACCCGCGCTTGGGCGGTTTTTAAACTCGCTTGCTCTTCACTGATGTCCAGTTGCAGTAAAAGTTGACCTTTTTTGACTGTTTTGCCGTTTTGCAGATTCATCACCATGACTTTACCTGCAAGCTCGCTCGTCAACATGACAGCATCAGGCGCTACTACTTCGGCAGGCACTCGAATCGATTCTTTGTACTCAACCATCTTGGCCGCCATCGCATCGACTGGCTCAGGGAATTCAGGTTGAACTTGTGCCGACATGGCCTCAATTTCAGAAGACTTATAGTGATACAAACCGTAGCCTATAGTAGCAATTGCGACTATGGTTAAACTCCAATTTCGAAGCGACTTAACACTGGACATGACACGTTCCTTTCCATTTCGCCGAACACATTCGGCATCAGTAATATTGATAATTTATTTACTATTTAACAACAATTCGAATTAACGAAGTCCAAGTTGTTGCAATGAGTTTTTAGTTTCTTCAATCCCAGCTTCAGTAAGGGGATGTTTCCAAGGGTAAGCATTTAAAAAATGCATCATGGCTTTAATGCTATGTTGGCTCAGCTGGCAAATGACACTTTCTTTACCTAATTGACAGTGCTCATTCATAAACCCTTGGTGATTACGGATTTGCTTAAATCCCATCGACATCGCCCAATTACCCACACTTAATTGTTGAATTTCCGTTTCGTCATCACCTAAATAATCACCAGACTCAAAACATTCACGGGTTTTGCTCTGGCATAGGCTCTCCATTTTGTCTTCAAACGCTAGCATTTGGGCTTTCCACCTCGCAGATGAACGTCTTAACACAGGTTCACTGGTGGCTAAAATTTCTAAATCGAGATCAAATGAGTACTTTTGTGATTTTTCAGGCGATAACAACATAAACGACATCATTTTTTGTGGCATCGTCAACGGCTGTTGATATATTTGCGTCGCAACACCATGAAAGTGCTCGAACATGTCACACGCAAGCGCCATGATCACATCTTCTTTGGTCTGCACATACTTATAAAGCGACCCCACTGATAACCCAGCTTGTTTCGCAATCGCGGTCATTTTAAAATCCAATAAAGAACTTTTTTCGATGACGTTTACTGCAGCCTGATTAATCATCTCAGCTTGCTGTTCAAGGGAGTATCTAGGGGCTGGACACATTAAAATAATC
>VSKX01036311.1_pt1 | contig 11642 bp, 8 predicted proteins | sample 4799481 | NCBI WGS metagenome assembly VSKX01 (sample SAMN12179537, study PRJNA552185) | sponge metagenome | biome: deep-sea hydrothermal plumes; feature: spots directly above weak diffusing fluid; material: sea water; isolation source: sponge from the Swan site of a hydrothermal vent ...
ATCAGGATCCATACTACCGTGTATATAGAGAGAGCCTAAAGTAATGAGGGTAGGTACTAGGTAGGTATAGTCTAGTAAAGCAAGCAGCTTAGCTAAAGAATTTATGCTGCGTCGACAATTTTTGTGTCATGTGACAGCATTGGCATGTATTCTGGAATGCATTAGAAAATCGTGACCAACCTCCTCTGCTGAGCTGGTATTGTTTACATTCCAAACAATGTGAAATGGGTGTGGTACAGACGGCGTCACACTATAATTATGAGTGACGTCACTGGTGCGCTATGATGTCATAATAATGGGCTGTGCAGGGGAGGGGCTCATAGCTAGCTGCTGACACCAGGACAGCTATTTACGGAGCTGCACTGTCAGTGTCTGGCTGCTTCTTACTCTATTACAGAATACAGAGTAAGTAATAATAATTATAACAATCAGTCAAAAAACACAATATCTAGCTATCTACCTACTCATAAAATAACTACCATACTCATAAAATAAATCTAGCTATCTACCTACTCAAAAAATAACTACCTACTCATAAACCTACTCATAAAATAACTGGACATAATGATAATTGGAGCTAGAGATAAAAATCGGAAGGGTGACATACCACACTATTGGTGTAGCAATAAGAGGGGAAAATATAAGCACCATGAAAATTGAATTTGGTATAATTATATTATCGAAATACGCGAAATACGCTACGAAGGCTACTATCTTACACACCCAGTGATAATAAAATCTATAAAATAACCTATTTATATAACTGTTGCTCCTGTACAGCTGAACGTAGTAGTCTGAGTGGATCTGTGCCAAGTTGTGAGGCGATAGTAGCGCATAAAGTATCAGCCAGACGGATCCCCATGAATTTTCTAGAGACCAGACCAATAATTTCGTTACGAAAATTAGCATGTTGCTTAGGCCGATGATTACTTTAAATCGAATTTTGTGGCACTTATCCTCGCAAGCGTATAGGAATTTTGCTTCCATGATAAAAGCAGGGAATATTGACAAATAATATAACGTAATACCCAAATAGGTGAATAGAAGTGTGAGAAATATCCAAACTCTGAGTAAAATAGAAGCCACGTTAATAATGATTCGAATTATATCGTTTTGAAGAATTTGCAAAAAATTCATACTGCACTGGTACCATGAATTGTCAAAAAAATTCAATTGAATCGATTCAATGTTCATAATCTCATTTCCTTTGATAAGTATCATATCATTGCCTCTAGATTTCACTGGTTTAATAGTTTCCAATATTTCTTCTCTGGCATTACTGGAAGTGTATCTGCCGAGTGGGATCACAAAAATAGCATACACAAGATGCTTTGGGAATATCGTCGGGAACTTGTAGAAGTATACTGTTCTCAAAAACCTGATGATAGTGACAACGCTATCCTTATAACAAGGATAGATGTACTTGCTAATTATTTGTAACGATTTAGTTGACAATATCAAACTTGAACAAGTTTGGCTATGCAAATTTATTAGCTTTTCTTTATGTGCCTCATCATTGTACATGTCTAAAATTTGCTTGTATACATTCTCAATGCCTTGAATTCCCTCTGTTCTATTTATTGAGAGCAAAGCAACGGACATTTTTAAGCGAATGCTCAGAATGTCGCGCTCCGCACTGCTGGAAAAGTTGTCATAATTTTCGAACGGTTTCATCAGAATTGATCCCCATTCAACAGTTTGAGATTTATTTTCCTTGACAATTTCTAAGCATTTAAGAACATCTTTTGGTTGTAGCTGAAGCTTTGATTCTGGTGCTGATATGACAGAAAATACTCTATCTTTAATAAATTCAGCGTCTATGCCACCTTTTTGTAACAATGTTATAGATTCTATAATAGCTTCCCAGTTGTTAATAAATACTGTATCATCTTCCATTTTCACTATTTGAATATATGCAGCTTTTAGGCGATCAATAGCTCCTTGTTCATTCGTTTTAAACCACCAATTATTGCCTTCAATGAACTTGTACGATGAAGCCAGTTTCACCAAAATGCCAGCTTTTGAAAAGTCGTTATTCAAATCGTGCTCGAATGAGAGTTCAAAGAAATTAGCAGCTTCTGCATAATTTCTAACATCCCAATATATATAAGCGACATCCTTATACAAACATTGCCCTTCTTCACAATCTTCGGTGCCTTTAGCTATCATAAGGTGGCACTGGATAGCTCTTGAATGATCGTGCAGGGAAAAATATAGATTTGCAAGGCTTTTATAATATGAATAGTATCTTGATTTAACGGAAAAAACTATAGTCTCGGGGCTGGTCTTAGGGTCAGTAATACCACTGTCTTTGCTAGAATACATTTTCGCTTGATTGGTGACATAGTCTACCATTCCTTTTCTCTTTTCCATGAATTCTGAAGCTGCTTTTTTATGAAGCAGTTCCGAATATATAATAATCAGTTCAACGTACGTACGTTGGTAGAATTCTTTTTGTGTCCATTTTGTTCCATGTAAGTCTTCAATTTCCTTTGTGGCGGCACGTTGTAAAAATGAGACCAAGTTATTATCTAAATATTCCACCACGGATTTTAGAACAGATTTTAGCTCCTTTGGGGTGAATCGACAACTCAAATATCCAACATTTAGCGAATGTGTTATAGAATCAATGGATAGTAGCAGTGAACGTTGTGAAAGCTTGTTAGGATCTTTTAGCTCCTTCAACAATTTGTGGAAGTTGTGTCTCTCAGCGTCCATAAACTTTAAAGACTTAATGTGTTCTGTTTTAAATACAATTGTGTGGCTGTAAAGCTTGTTTAGGAAGTGATATCGAAACCCTGCCATAAACTCTGTCGAAATTTGTGTGTTTTCTTTGGTAATAAAGTATTCCCTTATCAAGCGATGATATTGGTAACGTTCACTTCGCTTGTTGTATTCCAAGAGAGAGCGATCTACCAATGTCTGAAATGTATCGTCTAGCAAATTGCATATATCCGTAATGTTTTTATATCTAAAACACACATCCACTGCTGTTGCTTTTGTAAACGATCCTGGAAATAGTGATAACAAATAGCCAGCTTTTCTCTGGATTGTGTCAAGATGCTTGTATGATAGACTAATCGATACATTTAGTCGATCCTCGGAGGGAATCTTCTGTGAACTAAGGAAATTTACTGGGTTTTGTTCAAGCTCCTCAATAACAGTTGCTATTGATGGGGGGTGTGGTTGAAGGAGTAGCGATCCTACTATTTGAAGTGCCAAAGGAACATTTCCCGTCAATTCTGCAATTTTTTCTTTTTCTTCCGTTGTTACCGATGTTAATTGTGACAGTTTTTTATTTAGCAGCAACAGCGCTCCTTCGTCGCTTAGCTCCGTTACTTTGTACCAGGAGTAGTTCTCTAAGTACAGTGTGAACTCTCTGCTTGTCGTTACAATTTTGACCGTACTAGATGCTTCAAGGATTTTTTTTATGACCTGTTGAAATCGCTTCTCCTGTTTATTCAATATTTCATCGCAATTATCAAATATAAAGACTGTGTTTTGGCCTTCTCTCACTTTAGTTAACAACTTGTCAAAGCTTACGTGTTTTTTTTTCTCCAACATTTTTTCAGCTAGTACTACTTTAACATTTCGTTCCAAAACTTCAGCCATGTTTATGTAGCGTACGAATACATTTTGTTCGATTAATTTGTGTCCGAGTTGAATAGCCAGTGTTGACTTTCCAAATCCTGGAGAGCCTATGATACTGAGCACTCGTGCAGTGGATCTATTTTGATTGAAACTCAATTGCTCTGTTAGGTTTGTTAGTTCAGTTTCTCGCGCCACAAAGTCATTTAAAGGGTATGGGAGCGTTTTGGTTGAATATCTGTCTGTTTGGGTCTGTTTCATTGCACAATAACACACAATAACTATTGCACTGCCGACTATGAAGCACCTCAGGATCATTTTCAAAGCATCTTTGGCAACTGCAGTAGCTGTAGCCAAGGCTATGTGAAATAACAAAAATATTAAACTTCATGTGTGCTCCTATATCAGAGATGACGTAAAATTCTACTAATGTACATCAAATATATAGCTATAGACTATAGTTTAAAGTTGCTCTCACCTTTTTCACATCTTTTGCTTCTTTCTATTTTTTGGAGAACACCCATAAATATAGAATGTTTGTCTGGATAGTGAAACACTTTGTTCCTGACTGCATTGTACAGTCTTCTCGCTTTTGCAGTTTTAGTTTCATTCAGTTCGTTCACTTCCTCCACTACTTTATCCGGTATGAAGCCTTTTGCGTGTAAATTGATTGCCATTGCCTTTGGATGTTTAGCTATCCTTTTAATAATTTCTGGACCTTTCTTGACCATTTGCTCATATTCTATACAGATCAAGCAAAGACTATGTATGTATATAGCTACATGCCAAAAGCTCAATATTTACCTTCGTTAGTCTTTTCCATTGTGACAGTCTTTTTTGTTAAATTTGTTATGTAGCCAGCTACCCAGTAACAAGCACAACTCTAATTGTACATGCAGTTTATTTCTGTATGGCTGTTGCTATGGATATGTGTTGACCAATCGTATTCATTGCATGCTTATACTTGTGAATTTTGTTATAATTATTGCAGGCAACCTAGCCTCAGGGCCTTACTTCACTGAGGCAGTGGCAGCTGTGAGGGGCGACAAGGAGGCCTGTACATTGCTAGGGGAACCAGTGAGAGTGCTGGCACTCAGACTGGGGGACAAGGGGAACAAGGTCACCACTGAACATGCACAGGTGAGTTGTATAGGGTTGGTTGGTTGTTGATTCACACTCTGAAATTAAGTGAATGATAGACTACGCTTGATAACTCTACAGCTATTACAGTATTATTATATATTATGGCCTTAATTCACTGCACATGCCTTTATTATGACGAGCCTATAGTTACTATTTTTTATATGATTACCCTGTCTATGGAGTTTGATGTACGAAACTTGATATAATTTTTTATTAATTTTCTTGTTTCATAATTGTGTAAACAACAGAATAATGATTGATATAAGTGGTACAGTATAATAATCATGATATTGAGCACTCGTGCAGTAGATCTATTTTGATTGAAACTCAATTGCTCTGTTAGGTTTGTTATAGTTCAGTTTTACGCGCCACAAAGTCATTTAAAGGGTATGGGAGCGTGTTGGTTGAATATAATTAATTATTATGTCTGTTTGAGTCTGTTTTCTTGTTTTTATAATTGTCTGAACAACAGAAAATGGTTGATATAAGTGGTAGAGTATGATAATCAACATCTCTCTATCGACTACATGTTACAGGTGTTGATTCCGGTACGTGGTTCCAAGTGTAGAGGTCAAGTTAGATCCAATGCTACTGTTCGGAATGGGAAATGGGAACTGGACAGAGTTGTATTGGAAATAAAGAATAGACGAGATGTGGTCTTGGACACAAATACAAGTAGAACTAGCTAGGCAATTACTGCATGTATAATTAACGAGCCGAGTGTGACACTATAAATAAGATAACTAATGAACAAGCCATGTATAAAAGTAATTTTATAGGTAATTATTATACGCATGTCAGTGTTATAATTATCTACGTCACAAAATAAAATGTTAATATGGAAATAGCAAGCATGATTATTCTAAAACAATCTACTGCTTTTACAATCAGCCCATGAGCGATAAATGAAGGGAGTAGTGCGTACGATAGCCATGTAACAAGAAAACAAAAACTCTACGATCCATATCATGAAGTTTACTACAGAAAGTGTTGAAGGAAAAAGAAAAACTTTAGGAAATCGAAATACCAGAATGACACATGTCTTAACAATTGTTCCAATGAGACTAAAAAACAAAAAGATACTGCAATCAAAAAATATTCCAAAAAAGATGAATAAAAAAATGTCAAGGCGAATGTAAACCGATAAAATGTTTATCACAAAGCGGATAATTGAATACTGTGAGTATATGTGATCGAATAGGGGTGAGTCAGAGTGTACGTGATAGGATACTATTAGGCTGGTATTATCGTTAAACACATATGTAGCTGACGGTACAAGAGTCTGTACATAGTCAACATCAGCAACAGCAATGGCAAGGGCAGATTCTGTCCTGGTAGACACTATTATTGAGCGAGAAAATAGGGTTATTTTGATAAATGTTGACGTAAGTGGTGGTGGTGATGAAGACTCAGAGACGTGGTCAGAGGGAGAAAAATGTGTTGGTATTGCAAATACTGTGTACATTATAGCAATAGCGGTGTAGCGTGGAATGTTATACACTTCTGGATAGCAGGTTGGAATATACTTAAGTCGAGGTATTAGGTACAAACAAATATCTGAAAATTCTCTTGCTTGCTGATTTTGCAAAGGGGAGATTAGCTCCTCCATTTTATCCATTCCCTTAAATTTACTTTCGCCCCAGTATATTGCCTTTGCTACTAACATCTCTCCTCGAATCATTACAACTCTTAATAATATACTTATACTGATGGGACATGCTTTAATATTTTTCAAAAATTGCTGCCCAAACTGTATTGTTTTGTTGTAGTTCTTTTGTGTATACCAGTTTTCAATCAGGCTCAAAGTTTCATCGTCATTTCTTTCGAAACAAGTTGTTTCATAAGATTCAATCTCCAGAGTAACCTCTAACAATTTTTGATTCAAATCCTCAGCAATAGCATGCAAATTTAAATTCATTAGAATTTTAATTATGCCGGTCAGCTTCTTCTTTTCTTTGTACATCTTAGTAGGTGATATTAAATCATCGTTTAGCATTGCCTGCATAATTTGACTGTATTTTTCAACTTCAGTATTTCTGTCGAGTCGGTTGTTCACCTCTGCCATTTTCGCCAGCAAAGAAAATTTAAACATTTCGTTGAGCGAAGAAAATTCAAGTTTGTACACTAATTCAAAATAACGAGCAGCTTGCTCATAATCTTTGTTGTCATAATAGAACAGAGACATTTCTACATACGAACATTCACTTTTGGGGTCTGTTTCATTGCAAATGAAACCTAAATCTTTTCCCAAACTAAAGATGGCTTTTTCACAATCCTCCATTTTTTCGTAGTTGTCGAGTTCTTTGTAAAGTATCTCCAGTTGTTCATAAACCTTAATCTTGTCGGTTTTTAACATTGAATCACATGCAATGACTGAGTTAACTATGTTTTCCTTTTTAGAGAAAACGAGAAAAGCATCATCAATTTCAAACAATTTTTTTCTCATTTTGATCACCTCGTAGAGTATACTCAAGTAAGCAAGTTTGAAGGAATTCGTTTGTTGATGTAGTACTTGGTTTTCTTCAATGTATTCAAGTGCTGAGTACAATGACATCATTATTTCCTCATCGCCAAAAGACAAACGTAAAAAGTGAATTGTGTTTGGTAGAGGTTTGGTTATAGCTAGATTTATTATCATTTTTAGAAATGGCTCAGTTTGATGGTTCTTTGTTTTAATGTCCTCAAGAATTTTTTGAAAGTTTTGTCTTTCTGTGCCAAGCGTGAGGAGCGCTAATTTGTAGTCCACAGAAGTGTCATATAAATCAATTGTCTCTATAAGAAGGGAAGAATAGTACACGTGGAAGTTTGAATTGAATTCATCTTTGTCTTGAGGGATTTGCTTGTCTCTTAAAAACTCCCTAATAAGGCGATGAAATGTATATCTTTGGTGATTAAATTCAATCAACGACCTAGATAAAAGATTGTCCACTGTATCAGTGATTAAAGACTCATGTTTTGAAGAGTTTTCTAAACAAGGGCATGCCTGGGTACAGTTAAGAACTTCTTTAGCTGTATCTAAAGTAAAGGATCCTGGGAAATTTGCAAGATACTGGCTTATCTTTTGCATATTGGGAGACAAGTAGCGATATGATAATGATATCGAAACATTGATTTTGTGATTGTGTTGAAGTGCATTACTACTAAGAAATGGAATAGGACGATCATTTAACTCATCAATAATTTGTGACATTGAGGGAGGGTTTGGAGAATTCAGTAAAGCTCCTATTATCTGAAGTGCTAAGGGAGCATTGCCTGTTAGATTAGCTACTTGTTCGATCTCAGTTATTGTACGATTTATATTTGGTGGCAATATTCGTTCAATTAGTTCACAAGATGCCTGTTTACTTAGCTCGTAAAGAGGATACCATTTATAATACTCTAAATGAATTGTCATTTCACGACTTGTGATAAGAATTCTGAGTCTTGTCGTTTGCTTTACCATCAGTTCAAGCGCGTTGAAAAATGGTGTTTTGTTGTTATTGCGGACGAGATCATCGCAATCATCAATGATGATTAAGGTATTTGAGAACATAATATTTCTAAGCTTTCTTTGTAGTTGTTCAAAAGCATACATCTCTAAACTGTACCCAGCGGCTTTTAAAATCTTTTGGGCAAGAATTTCCTTCACACTGCTATCTTGTACTTGATATTCAGCCATATTAACATAATGCACAACAATTCCTTGCTTAACCATTAAGTGTCAAACGTGAATAGCTAATGTTGACTTGCCAAATCCTGGTGACCCTACAATGTTCACAATTCTAATGTCTGTGCTGCCGCTACGGAAGTCTAAGAGTGTCATCAATTGAGATTTTTCCTGCTCTCTTCCTACAAATATTTTTGAAGTGTGGATTAGGCTTTTCGACTGGTATCGATCAAACAAATTAAAGTAGCCGGGGTAGTTTAGGAAAAGTGTCAGGGTCATCACAAATACAAATGCTGCTGCGATAAAATATGTCCAGGAGGTGCTGTTGTGCTTTTCTGTATGTATAGGTTGGTATAATAATATTATAGTGTGTGTAAAATTATACTCACAATGGTTGCTTATCACATGATACGTGCTTATAGTAAACTGTTTACAAACTATTGTTAACTCAATGTACATTGTCATTATTCCCATGCGTTATAAACCCACCTTTCTTTCTGTTTCGAAGAATGTCGTGTAATTCCTTCTGCTTGGCATCCCGTCTAGCTATTTGTCCTACAAGGTCTATAAACTCTCTCTGGGCATCTAGTCCTTCTCGAGACTCAATAACTTCAAGCAATTTGGAAATCTTTCCTTCCGTTGTTAGCTCGTACTTGGTTATTTCACTTTGGTCTTTGGTACAAAGAAAACCCTCTCGACAAAGAAGTGGGTACAATTTATCAAAATCTAGTAACGTGTATATGTCAAGATAGTGGGGCTTTAGGATATTTGTTGCCTTGTCTGCAAGAAATTATAGTGAAATTGGCTATAATACAATAATTGGCTATAACATACCCTTTGTGGCTAGTGTTTCACGACCACTTCCCTGCCTAAGATTTCCTCTAACAGTGTTCAAGCCACTCGACAGAGCATCCTCAAGCGTACGTGGCAATTCTTTTAATTCAATGTCTTGCAGTACATCTTTCACTCCGTCCCAAGTGTACGGATATTCTCTTTCTTCATCACTATCCACTTGCTGCCACTTTTCTAGTACTTCAGCAAGACATATGTCAGGTGTACTTCCAGATCCTGGGTTTTCTATGCTTACTATCTGAGACTGGCTCAGGCCTATTAGTACAGCTATTTTTCTCCAAAGAGGTGCCATGGCTTCAGAAATCCGTAGCTTTTTCGTGTCTGTATCTCCGTTGGGAATCCATTTGATAAGGAGTAGGTGCTTCGCTGACACTGGCTGATGACCAGTTAATCCTGTAATGGATTTACTGTGGTACAAGCTGTTGCATTTGTTCATAGATATAGTCTATAGACACAGATGTGGTTTAGTATTTTAGCTATTCTAGCTGTAAAGAATAAAGAATATAAAATAGTGGTCGAGACTAGCCTAGATTCTGGGTCTCTCTGCATGAGCTATTGTCACTGTGCATGCCAGGCATGTACTGTAATTAAGTAGCTATGACTTACCGTGCTCTTTTTCAGTCATATCTTTCAGGGAAGCGTTAATTATAGATGAAGTAGAATGCCAACCTATACAGTACAACCTACCAGACCCACCCCTTTTTTGTCTGCACAAGTACGTACGTATACCAGGTAGGCCGTTTTTTTCTCCAATTGAACGCTGGGTCGGCCAAGCATGCATTACAATAGAAAAAACACGGCATGGGAAACAACCTCGTATAGAGGCAGTGGATGCATGCTAGGGCTAGGGGAACCAGTGAGAGTGCTGGCACTCAGACTGGGAGATAAGGGGAACAGGGTCACCACTGAACATGCACAGGTACGAGCTGTAGAGGGTTGGTTGGTGTTTGAATGAGAATCACTGCACATGCCTTTATTACGACAAACCTATAGTTGCTTATTATTCCCCTGTCTACGGAGTTTGATTACTTGATATATATTTTATAAATTGTCTATATAAACAACAGAATATAAACAACAGAATAGGTAGCTAATGATCGATATAAGTGGCAGAGTAAATTATTATGACATCTCTCTATCGACTACGTGTCACCAGTCGTTACGCAGGCAGACCGGAAGTGTGTGTGTATGATCGTGTTTTATTTGCAGCTGGAATGTACACTGAACTACTTATGAATAATTCATGAACTTCTTTTTACTGCTATATTATCCACATCATAATGTTCAGTAATCTGAAACAGATACGTATACTAAAGCATGGCTAGTGCTACAACATATACCAATTTCATGAATCGAATGCAGAAAATCTTGACAGGAGCATGCAGGGGACAAACTTTTTTTGGTGACTGCAGCAAACAAGTGCAGTGGTCGTTTCTGACAAAACCTAGAACCTGAGGAGCTAACAGTAGCAAGTTAAATAGCTCTACTTTCCAGGTCTCCAATTTGGAGAAGTTCCACGTATGCAGAAGAAAGATATGCAAGCACAAATTTTACCACACATTTCCATAATATATTATGCCACAATTGAGTCAGTTCTGAGGAATTGCAGGCAGGCAAGATGTCAAACATACCATGTAAGTAAACTATTATAGTTTTAATGCAACAATGAAGTAATTTAAGGTACACTGTATAGCTAAACTTTAATGTGAGGATTAATGTGAGGAGTAGCAATGAAAATCTTAGAAATGTCGAGCAAGAGGAGACTGTCTTATACAGAAGAAAGCAGAGTTCAGATCTGTACACTCTGCAAGACTGCAAGCCATCAGACATCAACTCCGGGAAAGTGGAGAAACTCTTGAGGCTAGAAAACTGGCTCTCTCATTCCGTGACTTCACAAGTATCTCACCAGTGTGTAAGCCTTGTCGGGATGATATATCCAAGTGCCTGGTAGATACGAGTCACATTCCTAGATGGGGGAAAAAGACAGCTAAAACCAGTAAATGCATTATAGTGAACTGCGATAAAGCAGCAGATCACTCTACGTCATTGTTTACAGATTTACAAATGATGACACAACAAGCTGGTTTACAATTTGACAGTGCCTACACTTCTATGCAACTCTCACTATCATGTTTTGTACAATACCAACCCAAACAAATTGTTCTACCTGCTCGGTGTCTATTAAATACACTAGAAATCGAACTTGCCCAGACCCAAATGTAATAGGAGACAAAAGACAGGCAAAATTCGCCCTGATTCAATCATAAATTATGCTATAAACTGCATCTACATAATTATACTAAACGAAAAACGTACGGATGACGACCTAAAGCAACTTTTGGGAGTGCTGAAAGTCAAATGCAAAGATGCTACCGAATTGGCTAGTGGAGATGATGTGGTAAATGAGGCCATA
>VSKX01008177.1_pt1 | contig 11640 bp, 8 predicted proteins | sample 4799481 | NCBI WGS metagenome assembly VSKX01 (sample SAMN12179537, study PRJNA552185) | sponge metagenome | biome: deep-sea hydrothermal plumes; feature: spots directly above weak diffusing fluid; material: sea water; isolation source: sponge from the Swan site of a hydrothermal vent ...
CATACGGTCGGCAGGTAGTGGTGCGGTTAATGTCTTGCCATCAAATTTGGCATTCATCATATCGGCAGGACCAAAAAGCGGAAACATATCAGACGGATTTATTGGACACGCTTCTATCTCCACCAATACGTGCGCCCCTTCTGGTGTGGGTGTTTCCACATCGGTCAGCGCCAGGGTTAAGCCATCTTTATCTATTGTAGAAAATATCTGTTGGTTGTTCATAATCGTTCTCTTTTGGGTTATAGGGTTACGGGGTTTGAATATCAGCCGCTAACCTAGTAGGTCAGGCAAAAGAGAGCAAGTCTAATTACTCAAACTTTTTAAGATGATGTTGAAACGGATAGAAGTATCGGGTTCCACCGAACCGGCATTGGTATTATCACGCGCTATCACAACATTGAATATCGTGCATTCATCTTCATAGGAAACCCCTGCTTGCCCGAATGTTTGGCGGTCGTTCTCCAAATCTTCTCGGACAATCGCATTGAGGCGCCAGTGGCGATTTAACTTATAATCAAGTTTGGCATAAACCTCTTTACGAGGCTTATTGTCAATCTCCCCCGCTTCAAGAAAGTTGTAATTGCCCGAAATCGTGAAGCGGTCAAAAGATAATTCCAGCCCCGCCCGATGCCGCAGCAGGTCATCGCCATCACGGGTGAGGCGCATATTATGGATAACCCGTGCCACGCCATAAGAAATCTGCGCTTGTGTTACAATCGCAGAAGCGTGATTGCGATAGCCTGTCGCAAGGGCGGCATCCTTCGCTGATAAATCGTATGACTGACCAACAAGCAAAGAAGCGGTCGCGCCATTATCCCAATCGCCTTTATATTCTAGCCCATAATTAACCCGACTGGCTTCGTCTTCTGGATTTTGTATCTGAAACAGATTGCTATACTCTAACTCCACCGCCGCAGTGCTACGATAGGGGATTTGCGTATATCTAACATTCTCGCTGGCACCAATGGCTTGCACACGCGGCGTAATCGTATGGGTGCTTGCCCCTTTATATTGCACAAGCGGCAGGGATAATTCCACCGCCGTGGCGTTGGCGATATAGGTTTTGCCATCGCTATCTAAATAGATTGGGTCGCGGGCTTCGCGCCCGAAATAATAAGTGTCTATGTCTAGGCGATTTTGTGTATCTAGCACGAACCCCCCCGCCAATATATCGCGTCTCTGCCAATCCACCCGCGCCCCTAACTCGCTTATGTCTAGCCCTTTATTGCGAATACTATGCGTGAAATGTGTCTGCACACTATAAGTGCCGCCAATAAATGTGTCGGTCGGGTCGTAGCGATATTGCCACTGCGGGGCAATATAATCTACCGTGCTGTCCGTCTCATCATTAAGGGTGCGGCGATAGCGATGGCTTGTGGCACGGAAACTATGCGCCCCCGCTGTCTTGGATAAAGAGAGACGGCTCTCTAATAATGTTTGACTGGTGATTTGATACCGCCGAAAAAATGCGGCATCACTGCTTTCTTCTATTTGGAATTCTGCTGTCCAGCCATTTTGCGAGGTAAAAGCACCCTCGCCAATAATGCCACCGCGAAAATTATGATTGCCGTCTATATCGGCAAGGTCATCTTGGGGTATGTGCCCATAGGCACTTATTTCATATTGTCCTCTTTTTGTTAAATGTCGCCATGTGCCGCCCAGAACAACGTTCTGCTTCGCCGTAAAACGAGGCAAAAGCGTCAAGTCATAATTAGGGGCGAGGTCAAAGAAATAAGGGGTCGTCAAACTAAAGCCAAACCGACCGGAGGAGGAATAGGAAGGCGATAAAAACCCACTGCGGCGTTCCACTTCGGGGGAGGGGTGCGTGAAATAAGGTGTGTAAAATACGGGCACACCCAGCACTTCAAATCTGGCATGATGGTAGATGATGTCTTGTTTGGTGCTATCATGGATGGTGCGCGCCGCCTTCACACGCCATAGCGGAATCTTATTTGGTTTGTCGGGGCATTCATGACACGCAGAATATGTCGCTGACTTCAGATTGATTAAAGTATCATCGCGTGTGCCATGCTTGGCACGAAGCCATGCCCCCTCTGGTAGGGCGATGCGCAGCGAATCTATCGCGCCGTGCCGTAAATCCTCGCTCAACTCTGCCCGTGCCGCCGTCATCTTTGTGCCATCAGCACGATGGATACGCACCGCACCCTCCGCAATGACAATATCTTTCTGCTGTTGCCATATCAACTTATCCGCATAAAGGCGATCGCCCCGATAACGCAAATCAATGTTGCCGATGGCGATAATCACGCCTCGTGCTTCGTCTAGGGTGACCTCATCTGCCTCTAATATCGGCTTGTCATTCGCATAAAGAGGGGTGCTAAATGCGCCCCAAAAAAGCAAAGCCAAAAAGAGCAAAAGAATTTGCCATGTTATTTTCTGCATAATCATATAAGATAGCGTTATAAAGTGATTTGCAGAAATAAGAAAGAATAAGAGAGAATATATGAGCGTGAAAATTACAATCATAGGCGGCGGTTATGTTGGTATGTCATTGGCGGTCGCTATGGCTATGGCTGCCCCTCGTTTAGGGCAGTCCTATCGGGTCGTGGTGCTGGATATAGATGTGGCGCGGGTGGCGTCAATCGAAAAGGGAATATCACCGATTAAGGATGCGGATATAGAGGCAGCACTCGCAAAAGGCGGGCTTGATATAAGCGCCACCACAGATGCGGCAGAAGCCTATGCCCAAGCGGCATTTATCATTGTCGCCACCCCCACCGATTATGATGGCGGGCGGGGTCAGTTTGATACACAAGCGGTTGATGCGGTGGTGGCAGATGCCCTCGCCCATAATGAAGACGCGAGCATTATCATCAAATCCACCATTCCTGTTGGGCATAGTCGGGCATTGCGCGAAAAACACAAAACAGAACGGATTATATTCTCGCCAGAATTCTTACGAGAAGGGCAAGCCTTGCACGATAATCTGCATCCCGCACGGATTATTATCGGGGCGAAAAATAAGGCGGCAGAAGATTTTGCGGCAGTGCTGCAAAATATCGCGGTAAGCCCCGCTGTGGAAACGCTCTTTATGGATAGCGATGAAGCCGAAGCCGTTAAATTATTTGCCAATACTTATTTGGCTATGCGGGTGTCATTTTTTAACGAGTTGGATAGTTATGCTATGGCGCGGGGTCTTGATGCGGGGGCGATTATCAAAGGTGTTAGCCTAGATTCGCGCATTGGGGATTATTATAATAATCCGTCTTTTGGCTATGGCGGGTATTGTCTGCCGAAGGATTCGCAGCAATTGCTCACCAATTATGAAGCCATACCGCAAGATTTAATCGGGGCGATTGTTGCCTCTAACGAGACACGCAAGGATTTTATCGCCGCCCAGATATTAAAAAGCGGAGCAGGGGTGATAGGCATTTATCGCCTCGCTATGAAAAGCGGTTCCGATAATGCGCGCACGGCGGCTATTTTGGGTGTGATAGAAAAACTACAAAGCCATGATGTTCGCATTCTCATTTACGAGCCATCTGCGACGCCAATAAAAGGGTGCGAGATGATTGATGATTTAACGGCTTTCAAAACACAGGCAGAGATTATCATTGCCAATCGTCGCCATACAGATTTAGATGATGTGCAAGATAAACTATTCACCCGCGATATTTTTGGGGAGAACTAAATGCCAGAGAAAATAAAAGAGAAAATAACACCTATAATTATGTGTGGCGGGGCGGGGGCAAGGCTGTTTCCCGTTTCACGGCGTGATTATCCGAAACCATTTATGCAGATTGGTGGGCGCTCATTATTGCGTCATGCCTTTGAACGCGTCGAAGCGATAGGGGCGGCGCAAGTGGTGGTGATAACCAATGTCGCCCATTTGCATTTGGCACAAGCGGAAGCCGCAGATATGCCATTCGCGGTGCATTATTTACTAGAACCAGAAGGGCGCAACACAGCACCCGCTATTGCGTTGGCGTGTCTTTATGTTGAAAAATTATGGGGGGCGACAAGCCGATGTCTGGTGATGACGGCAGATCATTTGATTAGCCCTCTGGCAGATTTTGCGGCTGATGTCGCTCTTACTACTACAGAAAATGGGCTGGTCGTGTTTGGGGTAGCGCCTACGCACCCCGATACAGGCTATGGCTATATTGGTGTGGTGGAAAATTCTGGTGAAGTGCAAAAGGTGCAATCATTTAAGGAAAAACCCGATGCGGCAACGGCGACGACCTATATTGAGGCGGGCACATATTATTGGAATAGCGGTATGTTCGCCTTTGGTGTTGATGTTATGAGCGCCAACTTTACCGCCCATGCTAGTGATGTTTGGACAACGGCACAGGCGGTCTTTGCCGCATCTGAAACTGCCAATAATATCACGCATTTTGATGCGGCTCTTTTTGCGGCGATGCCAGATATTAGTGTGGATTATGCGGTTATAGAACGCAGCCTTGATGTGGTGAATGTGCCAGCGCATTTTCAGTGGAGCGATGTTGGTTCGTGGCGCAGTGTTGCCGATGTCCAAGACAAAGATGAAAATGGCAATGGGGCGGTCGGTATAGATGCCGCACATCTTATTATGCGCGACACACATAATAGTTATGTTGAGGTGCATAGTTTAGATAAAAAGATTGTCGCCACAATAGGGCTAGAGGATATTGTGATTATTGATATGCCTGACGCTTTGCTGGTGGCGACCCGCGACAAAGCACAAGAAGTGCGTGGCATTGTTGATAGTCTAAAGGCGGGTGATGAGTTTGCACAAGGGCTGACACAAACACCACCTGTGGTGCATCGCCCATGGGGAACCTATAGCACTCTAAATAAACAAGAGACTGGAAATAAAAAAGAAAATAATTATCAGGTGAAACGTATAACGGTTGATGTCGGGCAGAAATTGAGTTTGCAATACCACCACCATCGGGCGGAGCATTGGGTCGTGGTGCAGGGGATTGGCGAAGTACAAATCGGTGATGATATATTTGAAACACGCGCAGGGGAATATCGTTATATTCCGCTAGGGCAAAAGCATCGCCTAACCAATATCGGTGATGAATTATTGATATTGATAGAAGTGCAATGCGGGGATTATTTGGGCGAAGATGATATTGTGCGCCTCGCTGATGATTATGGTCGCTCGTGAGCGGCAAGGTTTCGTATAAGCAAGCGATAATAAAATAAGGGTAGCGCAATAAACACCACCCCCGCCGCCACCCCTTGCAGGGTAGGGGCAATAAAGGGGGTCAGGATAAATATCGCAACGCCAATCCAAATAAGGGCAATCGCCCCTGCCCCCATAATCAGTAAAATCTGTCGGGGGGCGAAGCCTTTATTTTGCAAGAGGTGATGTAAGTGGGTGCGGTCGGCAGAAAAGGGCGACCGCTTTTGGCGCAAACGCCGATAGCTGAGTGTTAAGGTCTCAATCACCGGCAGAGCAATCAACCAGGGGATAAGCGAACTCGGAAAAGAGTCACCGCCCTCATAAGTGCTGGCGGTAATCAAGAAATAACTGAGCAATAGACCGATAACCATAGAGCCAGAATCGCCAAGAAAAACTTTGCGCCCCTTAATGGCGCCCATATTGAAAATCATAAAGGCGGTCACCGCCCCGATAGCGGTGGCAAGTGCCCCCCCAAAATTAGTGCCAAAATTGGTGGGGAGGGGATATCCCAACATAATCATTAACCCTACCAAATGAATGAGGGCAATGAGGCATACCCCCCCCGCCAGCCCGTCTAAGCCGTCTGCCATATTGATAGCGTTAATCAATCCGACAATGGCAATAATCGTGAAAGGAGCAGCGTATGCCCCCAGATAAAGCTCTTGCGCCGCATAAGTGCCAAACGACACGATGACTAAATCATCACCATAAATCAATAAAGCCGTTATTGATATTTGCCCTAGCAGTTTCACAAGGGGGCGCATATCTAACATATCATCAAGCACACCCAACACCAGCAATCCACAAAGGCTCGCCAGTAAATAAAGGCTAGGCTGGGCAATTGCTATAAAGGTGAAACCAATGGCAATGCCGCCTATTAATGCCACCTCCCCCTTATGTTGTTTGCGGGTGTCGGGCTTATCGGTTAGCCCAAATCTTTTTGCCAAAGGGTGCAGAGCAAACAAAACCCCCGCACATAATATAAAACTCGCCAGTCCTGTATATAATGCTGCATATAAAGTCATTATGCGGTTTCCTTATGCAACATCATAGCGATGATGAAAATCACAAAACTGCTGGCAATCATAACGCTTTGCCACAGGCTATAGCTGAATAAAAATTGCCCACAATAGGCACTCACCGCCGCTAGGTAATAAGGGTAATGGCTGGTGGGGGCGGTTGCCAATAATAAGCGCAAAGCTTGTATCACTGCCAGTAAAAATAAAATACCCCCGACAATGCCAAAGTTAAAAATGAATTGTAAAAATATATAATGCGGGTGCTGGGCGATGATAGCGGTATTTTTATTTTCAAAATAAGCGGGAATAGATGCCATTGAAGGTATGGATTGCGCGGTGCGTAGATAATCAGGTAAGGCGGCGGGGGCGTAATTGCGATCGCTATTTAAGCCACGCCCAAAAAGTGTGTGTCCTTGTGTGTCGTTGGCATAAACATAAAAAATGAAACGACGGATATTCACACTCGCCACTTCATTTAATTTTGCGGGAATAAGATTATTGATTTGGGGCTGGTCAAAACTATATTTTGCAAGTGGGGCGGAAAATAAAATAGCACCAACAAACCCCGCTATCATAAGGCGGTGCGTGAGGCGGGGCATGGGATTGGTAGTGGCTTTAGCAAAGGCAAACACCACCACCCCCATTATCATCGCCAGCGCCGCACTTTGGCTTTGCGACAGCAGACTTATACTGATGGCGGCGATAAGGCTTGCCACCATAAGTTTTGGGTGCGAACGCGCATAAAAGGCGGCGCAAATAAATATCAACACAGAGGCTATCCCCAAAGCCCGATTGACTTGCCGTGTTGGTTCCGATGTATAGCCGAGCCAAAGCGATAAATCTTGTCCGTTGATATATTGGCTCGCCATATTTAAATAGGGTGTGTAGTGCATCCACAAGCCAGAGATGAAAGTTGCGCCCACCCCGATAGAAACACTTGCCGCCAGATATTTTATCTGCGCAGGGGTGAAACTGGTATTTTTCATCCATATCAACAAGGCGACAAAGCCACTAATAAAGGCGATTAGTTTTAGAGCAAGCGCCCCACTGAAAGCGGGGGTCGCCGACCAAAAATAAGAGGCAAATATATATGCCACTAGCACCCATACCCAGCCTAGATTCCCCCCCAAAAAATGTTGGCGTAGATATTTGAGGGGGCGTTTTTGTATGAGGCTTATAAGGCACAACACAGCAGCGATGGCGAATAAAGCGCTAAATCCCTTCACGGCAATCGGTAAAACCACACCGCTTAAACATAGGGTGAAAAATATCAGTCTATCAATATGTGTCATCCTAAAATCCACTATAAGATTTTGCGATAGGCATCAAGGGTGGCAGAGGCGGTTTTTTGCCAAGTGAAATCTGTTATGGTGCGTGTGTGTGAAATCGCCCCCATCTCTGCTAAATCACTAGCGAGTAAATTATCAATAGCGGCGGCGAGGGCGCGTGGCTTTTGCGGCGGACACAAAATGCCGTTTTCACCATCACGCACAAGGGTCGGCAATCCCCCGACATTGCTGGCGACAATCGGTAGTGATGCCGCCATCGCCTCCAGACAACTAATGCTGGTGGCTTCCATAAGGGAGGGTAGGATTGCGAAATCAGCCGCACTATAATAAGGCGCAATCTGTGTATGCGACATCTCACCTGTCATAATAAATCGTCCGTAAAAATTTTTCTCTAGCACATCGGCAATCTCTGTTTCTTGCTTGCCGCCACCGATGATGAGCAATTTTAATTTTGGGTGCTGAATATATTGTGTGGCGTTTGCTAAATCAAGAATACCTTTTACAGGCTCCAGCCGACTGGTGATGATGGCGAGGGGTTCGTCTTCTTTAACACCAAAACTATTGCGCAAACGTGTGCGGTTGCGTGTATTGCGCATGAATTTTTCCACGACCACGCCATTGGGAATATAAGCCGTTTTCGCCCGCAAAGGCGATATTGTATGCAAGCGGTCTTCGCTAGGGGCGAGCAATAAATCAATCGGTGCGAATAATTTATCCAGTTTTTTGATGCTGTTTTTACCTTTTTGTAATCGGTTCAAATAGCCGGATGAGTGATTGGTAAAAACAATAGGCGCAGGTTTTGGGGTTAGCCCATGCAGTGGTAATAATCCGTGTAGGTGGATTATATCGGGGGCGATAATTTTACATAATTTATCTATTCGTGCATTGATTTGATACCCATAAAAGGGGCGCAAAAAGCGTCGCGGCAGAGAGTGGAGATGCACCCGCCCATCTTTGTTTGTCGGGGCTATGTTTTTTATAGGCTTTGTTAGAATATGCACTTCGTGTCCTTCGTGTCCTTCGGTAGTGGCGGCGATGGCTTGATAGAGCTCCTGCACATGGGTGGCGATACCCCCAATGGTTGGGGGATAATCATAAGAGACTGCTAATATCTTCATGGGCTCACCCCCGCTTCTTGTTAAGCAATGTTGTTGCAATACCACTCATAAGTGTGTTTTAGCCCCGTGTGCAAGTCTGTTTTTGCTTGCCAGCCTAATTGGGTAAGCGCACTGACATCTAGTAATTTGCGCGGCGACCCATCGGGCTTGCTGGCATTAAAGGTTAAGTCGCCTGTGAAGCCGACAACATCTTTTATGGCTTTTGCCAATTGCGTAATGCTGACATCACGCCCCACACCAAGATTGATAGGGGCATCAGCAGAATAATTTTGTAATAAAAATACAATGCCTTCGGCGCAATCATCTACATACATAAATTCGCGTTTGGGGTTGCCCGATCCCCAAACTTCCATATTTGCCGCCCCCGCCGCTTTGGCTTGGTGGCACTTATGCAAAAGGGCGGGCAATACATGCGATGTCGCAAGGTCAAAATTATCATGCGTGCCATATAGATTGGTCGGCATCACAGAAATAAAATCATCACCATATTGGGTGCGATAGGCTTGGCATAATTTAATGCCGGCAATCTTGGCAATCGCATACCACTGATTGGTCGGCTCTAAGGCGCCGCTTAATAATGCCGCTTCGGCAATCGGTTGCGCCGCATCCTTCGGGTAAGCGCAACTAGAACCCAGAAACAATAATTTTTCCACGCCCACTTCATGGGCGGTGCGAATGATATTACTGGCAATCATTATATTCGTATAAAGAAACTCTACAGGATAAGTATTATTGGCAAGTATCCCGCCAACTTGTGCCGCACACACCACCACGGCATCGGGCTTGGTATCTGCTAACCATTTTTCAACTTGGTCTTGGCGGGTGAGGTCTAGTGTGTCGCGCGGTGCTGTTAGCACCTCTGTATTTTGCCGCATCAATGCCGCACAACAAGCGCGACCAACCATACCATTATGCCCCGCCACCCAAACTTTCTTATTCGCTAGGGCATACATTACATATCAACCTTAATCGGTTTGGGGGGATGTTGGATGGCATCTCTTGCCGCCACCACCATTTCGCTGACCAATTCCTCTAGGGTAATCTTCGCTTCCCAGCCGAGTAATTCTTTGGCACGAGAGGCATCGCCTATCAATAAATCCACCTCTGTCGGGCGGAAATAACGAGGATCTATCTCTATCAATACTTGCCCTGTGTCGGCATCTTTGCCCACCTCATCAACGCCCTCGCCCTGCCAAATAATCTGCCGCCCAATATGGGAAAAAGCCAATTCTACAAAAGTGCGCACTTTCTCTGTGCGCCCTGTGGCGAGCACAAAATCTAGCGGTTCTTTATATTGAATAATAGCGTGCATGCCCTCAACATATTCGCGCGCATGACCCCAATCGCGTTTGGCATCAAGATTGCCAAGATACAATTTATCCTGCTTGCCCGCCTCAATCGCCGCTACCGCATAAGCAATTTTTTGTGTCACAAATGTTTCGCCGCGCAAGGGGCTCTCGTGATTAAACAAAATCCCATTTGAAGCGTGGATACCATAAGCCTCGCGATAATTAACGACAATCCAATAGGCATAAAGTTTCGCCACCCCATAAGGCGAACGCGGATAAAAAGGTGTGTTCTCATTTTGCGGCACATCTTGGACCTTGCCATATAATTCCGATGTGGAAGCCTGATAAAATCGCGTCTTATTCTCTAGCCCCAGACTACGAATAGCCTCTAGCAGACGCAAAGTGCCAAAGGCATCGGCATTGGCAGTGTATTCTGCCGTCTCAAAACTGACCTGCACATGAGACTGCGCCGCTAAATTATAAATCTCATCGGGGTTAATATTTTGCACCAGACGCATAAGATTACTACTATCGGTTAAATCCCCATAGTGTAGAAAAAATTGCGGATTGGGCTCGTGAGGGTCGGTGTAGATGTTATCTATCCGTGCCGTGTTGAAAGAAGAACTGCGCCGCTTCAGACCATGCACTTCATAGCCTCGCGCTAGTAATAGCCGTGCGAGATAGGCTCCGTCTTGCCCCGTGACGCCTGTTATCAGCGCAATCTTTTTAGATTTATTCTGTGTCATTATTCTTTTTGGTAAAGGGTTTGGGCTGGTTTGTCTAGTCTATCGTTTGCAAGCGGAATATGGTATGAGGCGTTATGACAAAGCAAAAAACCGCTATCATCATCGGCATTACAGGACAAGACGGCGCTTATTTGGCGCAAGTGTTATGTGCGAAAAACTATCGGGTGATAGGGGTGGCGCGGCGTATCGCTTCGTATGAGTTGTGGCGGTTGCAGGCTTTGGGTCTGGCGGATTCTGATGATATTACACTGGGCGAACTTGATATTATGGATTTCCCCGCTACTTTGCGTTTATTGCGCGAACACAAGCCCGACGAGATTTATAATCTGGGTGGAGTCAGTTCTGTGGCGAGTTCCTTTGCACAACCGCTTGTGGTGTCGGAGATGATAGGGCTAGGCACTTTGCGTTTGCTGGAAGCGATATTAGCCAGTGGCTTACGCCCGCGCTATTACCAAGCCTCCAGCAGTGAGATGTTTGGGCATAATGACACACGCCCGACACTTAATGTTAATGGGCAAACTGTTAATGAACAAAGTGATTTTGCGCCTGTGTCGCCTTATGGCACGGCTAAACTTTATGCGCATTGGCTGATTACCAATTACCGCGAGGCACATAATCTTCATGCGTCTTCGGCGATATTGTTTAATCACGAAAGCCCTTTGCGTGATGTTAATTTTGTCAGCCGCAAAATAATACATGGGCTGGTGGCTTTGTCATCTGGTTCGCAAGAGGTGCTAACGCTTGGTAATATAGATAATGTGCGTGATTGGGGTTTTGCGGGGGATTATATGCAAGCCGCTTGGGCTATGTTGCAAGCAGAAACGGCTGATGATTATATCATTGCGACAGGCAAACCCCATAGTGTGCGCTCTATTGTAGAGCACGCCGCCGCCGCCCTTGATTTTGATTTGGCGTGGGAAGGCGAGGGGGCAAACACCACTGGCATTGATAAAAAGAGTGGGCGCCTTCTGGTGGCGATTGATACACGTTTTTATCGCCCGACAGAGCCCGATCCTTTGATTGGTGATAGTCGCAAAATCCGCGA
>VSKX01028367.1_pt1 | contig 11637 bp, 8 predicted proteins | sample 4799481 | NCBI WGS metagenome assembly VSKX01 (sample SAMN12179537, study PRJNA552185) | sponge metagenome | biome: deep-sea hydrothermal plumes; feature: spots directly above weak diffusing fluid; material: sea water; isolation source: sponge from the Swan site of a hydrothermal vent ...
CGGGATTCGAGTAGGCATATGTCAGGTAGAGATCTTGGCAATCAAGAAGAAACTCCTTCGTTAAAATCTCATGCAAAAATATTTCATGATATGGATTGTGCTGCATGATTGTCAATTAAGAAAAACTGCAGCATCGAGTTACATGAAATATGTGCCAACGAGAGTGTTCAAAATAATTTATATCGTGACACTTGATCTAAACACCTTAACTGTCTAGTATTGGTGTCATGAAAACTTCAAATCAATATTCTTTATCTGAGCTATGTGAACTGGTGGATTTAACGCCACGGACAGTGCGCTTTTACATCCAAAAGAAACTGCTTGCTACACCTGATGGTACTGGAAGGGCGGCTTTCTATCATCAACTGCACCTTGAGCAGCTGTTAGAAATTAAAAAATGGCAACAAGCTGGCTTATCACTGGAACGGATTAAAGAAATTCTAGAGCAAAAAGTAGACATTAATGATGTCACGAACTTATTGCCACCTGAAAAGCCAAAGCAGATAGGCGACATAGAAGTTTGTAGTCATATTCATTTAGTTGATGGTCTTTCCTTACAAATTAATCCCTCTAAAGCAAAGTTATCATCAGAGCAAATTCGTGAACTGGCGAGTGTTATTGTGCAGTCTTATAGCAGTATTATGGAGCGTGTGGCATGAATAATAGCGCATCACTTAAATCGCAATGTGGTCTTGAACTGCCTTTGAAAAGCATTGCTATTCATTCAAAGCTTACAGGTGTTTTGTCACAAGTGTTGGTCGAACAGCAGTTTTGTAATGACTCAGCAAGCAATCTTGAAGTTGGTTATAGCTTTCCACTGCCACTTGATGCCGTGATCTTTGATTTAGAAGTTGAGCTTAATGGTGAAACACTTAAAGGTATCATCAAAGCCAATAGCGAGGCTGAAGAAGATTATGAAGAAGCCATTGAAGAGGGAAACTCTGCTTTTTTATTAACAAAGGTTTCAGCAGGATTTTTTAATCTTAACTTGGGCAATGTTCTAGCGAGTGAACAAGTTATCATTCGGATTAAATATGCTCAGTTATTGCAGTGGCAAGGCGAAAAGATAAATTTTTACTTTCCTGCGACTTTTACACCTAAATATGGTCGTGTTGAGGGTACTAATTTTCAACAGCATCAGGTACCTTCACATTCGTTATTCGCTGAATATGATTTTAAGTTTTGCATACAGGTGCAAGGAGAGCTGGCTAAGTCAGATATTGTTTCTACAACTCATGAAATTGTAGCGTGTGGGCAAAACGCAACCGATCAATGTGTTTCGTTTGAGTTTGCTCATTTTGAGCAATTAAACAAAGACATCATCGTGTCAATTTACAAGCCTTATGGTTACGTTGGCGAAGCCTTTTCGGTAGATGATTTAGATGGAAAGGTGCATTTAGCGTCATTATGTCCCCCTTCGATGACTGATATTTCAGCAAAACCCAAGTCATTACATCTGATGCTTGATTGCTCAGGCTCGATGATGGGCGAGTCTATCGAGCAAGCCAAACATGCACTCATTCAAACTGTGATTTCATTATCAAAAAATGATCAGTTTAATGTGCTGGCTTTTGGCACAGATACGCAAAGTTTGTTTGGTGAGTTGGTCTTGGCAAGGGATAATAATATTGATCTTGCACTTAGTTGGATAAATAGCCTTGATGCAAATATGGGAGGAACTGAAACTCAACTTGCACTTGAAAAAAGTTATCTACTCTGCAATAAACAGACTGATATTTTGCTATTGACCGATGGTGCAATTTGGCAGGAAGATGAAGTGCTTTTGGCAGCGAGTAAATCGAAAATTCGTCATTTTACGATTGGTGTTGGTAATGGTGCTAATTTGGCATTTTTAGTGCGTTTGTCGCGTGCTACTTCTGCTTCATCAGAATTGATCGAGCCGCATGGAAGAATGGCAAGACAAATCACTCAGCATTTAAATCGTATCGATCAACCCAAGCTTGATTCTGTCGATATTGACTGGAACGTAAGCACTAATCATATTGAAAAATTACAACTTGAAAGGGTATTTATGGGGGACACCAGTAATATCTTTTGCTGGTCTGATGGTGATTTAGATGAAATCCTCGATTATTCCTATCAAATTAACGGTAATGATATAAATCGCACTATACCTGTTAAACACGGTAAAGGTGATGAAGCAGAAGCGTTGAGAAGTATTGCTGCGTATGAACGTTTGCAGTTTATTGACGATAAACAACAATCAATAGAATTAGCTGAAAAATATCAACTTGTCACAGAGCATACTAGCTGTGTTTTGGTACATGAGAGAGAAATAAAAACAGGCAAAATTCCTGAGTTTATTGATGTGAAGCATCAAATTCCACAAGGCAGGCTAGGCTCGAATTCATTGCCAACCATGTATTGTATATCGTCACCAGAACTTGATTTTGGCTTTGGGCGTAAACGTAGTCGTTCGACAACTGCAATTAGTGATGCGTTTAGCAAGGTTAAAGGACTATTTACCAGCCATTCAAGCAAAAATGAATTTGAGAAAAGTACCTTTGAATCTGACCAATCTTTAACTCCTATTCGAACGAGTGAAAGTATGCATGAAGTTGACGCATTGGCAGATGATAGAGCTGAGGCGGTTTTGGAATCAACAGGCGAAAGCTGGGAAGGAATGAAAGTGTACTCTAGTTCTCATATTTCAGATATAGATGTAGATGTAGGGACAAAAAATGATCTAGATTATTTAGATATCCCCGCGTTTCTACGTAAACAAGCAGATGAGCCTGTTTCAAATTCTGAAAAACTAGAAGCTAATATTAGGGAAGTTAGTACGGAATTTTCATCGTCAAAAACGAGAACCCAAATAGAACCAGAGTCTCTAAGAAAAGAGCGCGGTTCATTCTCTGAGTGGATCACTGCACTATCAAATTGCAAAAAAGCACAGTTTGCACTGATAGGTCTTAAATATAATTATGAGTATTTTGATTACATAGAAGTGATTGAAAATCTTATTAATGATGGATTTAACGAGACTAAAACAGTGCTGGCATGGTTACTGATCCGAAATGAATATGTCGACATGCACCTAGGTACAAAACAGCAGCTGTTCTTAGATACTAAGGCTGTAGAGTTGGAAATAACTGACTACCTAAAACAGCAAATAAGCTCAGCTATACAGAGGCACATTAACAAAAAAGTGGCTTAATTTCACGTGAATTATTTTCCTCGCCGCTTGCGGCGGGATTATTTATTTACTAATCCAGCTAAACTCGTAAATAAGTTTTTTTGTAAAGCGACATACCATAGTAGTATATTTTTATTCTGTCTTATCAGCGAAATTGAGAACTTAACTCTTACTCTTATTCCTTCTCCCGCATTCGCTGATGTGAATATATTGTTTTTAGAAATTGATGTGAATATTTGTATTTTCTATATTAACTCTGCACATCTTTTTCCATATCTTCGTATGAGGTATGGCGTACATCTTTGCCTTTGACATAGTAGATAATGTATTCACAGATATTTTTGCAGCGATCACCAACACGTTCAATCGCTCTTGCTGCCCAAAGCACATCTAATACACCGGGTATTGAACGCGGATCTTCCATCATGTAAGTCATTAACTGACGAATAATACCTTCATACTCTTTGTCTAACTTGGCATCTTCTTTATGAAGCTCTAATGCTGCGTCAGCGTCCATACGTGCTAATGCGTCTAACGTTGCATGAAGCGTACGAGTGGCGTGACGGCCCATACTTTCGATACTCACTAATAACGGCTGTTGGTTATTAGTACGCTTTTCAAGTGCCGCTTTTGCTATACGGACACAAGCATCACCAATACGTTCTAGGTCAGTGATGGTTTTAGTAGTTGTAATGATGAGTCGAAGATCGCTGGCTGTTGGTTGACGTTTAGCGATAATACGCGCACATTCTTCATCAATAGAGACTTCCATGCCGTTGACTCGATGATCGCCTTCGATGACTTTTTTAGCCAAGTCAGTGTCTAAAGAACTCAATGCATCTATCGATTGCTCAAGTTGTCTTTCAACCAAACCACCCATAGCAAGAACACGATTACGAATGTCTTCCAGCTCAGCATTAAACTGTCCTGAAATGTGTTTATTTAAACTAATGTTATCCATATTGACCTCAAAATTCCTAAACTCTCAACCAAATTTTAACTAAAGAAATTCGATTATTAACCGTATCGACCCGTAATGTAGTCTTCAGTTTTCTTTTTACGTGGAGTAGTAAAAATAGTATTCGTATCTTCATACTCGATTAATTGACCCATATACATAAACGCAGTTTGATCAGATACCCGTGCTGCTTGTTGCATGTTATGAGTAACAATAACTACTGTGTATTGTGATTTTAATTCTGTGATTAGCTCTTCAATGGTTAGTGTTGATATAGGATCCAAAGCCGATGTTGGTTCATCCAATAACAATACTTCAGGCTCAATGGCGATGGCACGAGCAATCACCAAACGTTGTTGCTGACCACCCGATAACCCAAAAGCGTTATCGTGTAATCGGTCTTTTACTTCGTCCCAAATAGCAGCACCACGAAGTGAGCGCTCAGCGGCTTCGTCTAACAAGCGGCGATTATTAATGCCTTGCAGGCGCAAACCGTAGACCACATTTTCATAAATCGATTTTGGAAATGGGTTAGGACGCTGGAATACCATGCCAACACTACGACGTAGAGCTGCAACATCAACACCTTTATCGTAAATATTTTGACCATGAAGCAATATCTCGCCTTCAGTATGGCAATTATCAACTAAATCATTCATTCGGTTAATGCAACGTAATAATGTAGATTTACCACAGCCACTCGGCCCAATAAATGCGGTAACTTGTTTCTTTGGTATTCTCATTGAAACATCAAATAACGCCTGCTTGTCACCGTAACGTAAGTTTAAGTCACGGATCTGCAATGCTGTTTGACTCTCAGATAAAGCAGCTAAATCAAGTTTTTCTTTTTTCATATTAAATTTTGTTTGATCTATTGAAATCATATTCAGTCCTAATCACATCAGCTATTGCTTTTTTAATTTTCTAATGAGCGGTATTTTTCGCGCAAGTGGTTACGAACACCAATTGCCGTTAAGTTAAGCGTTACAATTACTGATACCAGTAAAAACGAAGTGGCATACACCAAAGGTCTTGCCGCCTCAACATTGGGGCTTTGAAAACCAACATCATATATATGGAAGCCTAAATGCATAAACTTGCGCTCTAAGTGAACGAATGGAAAGTTCAAGTCGATAGGCAGCGTAGGTGCTAATTTAACAACACCAACCAACATCAGTGGTGCAACTTCACCAGCAGCACGTGCTACCGCAAGAATCAGCCCTGTCATGATTGCGGGACTCGCCATCGGTAGAACGATTCGCCAGAGTGTTTCTGCTTTCGTCGCACCTAAAGCCAAGCTACCTTGACGAACTGAGCTTGGAATACGGCTCAAACCTTCTTCTGTTGAAACAATCACAACAGGCAGGGTTAGAATAGCAAGCGTTAACGCTGACCAAATAACTCCGGGTGAACCAAAAGTCGGTGAAGGCAGTGCTTCAGGATAAAACAGTTGATCGAGTGAGCCGCCGAGCATGTAAACAAAGAATCCAAGACCGAATACGCCGTAAACAATCGAAGGAACACCCGCTAAATTAATGACAGCAATGCGGATCAATTTGGTTACAGCGCCTTTTTTAGCGTATTCATGTAAGTACACAGCAGCGATAACGCCAAAGGGGGTAACGATAATAGCCATTAACATCACCATAAAGACGGTGCCAAAAATCGCAGGAAACACACCGCCTTCAGTATTAGCTTCACGAGGGTCATCACTGACAAACCGACCTATACCAGTAAACCAATGGCCAATTTTATCAAGAAACTCCATCTTATTAATAAACGAAACTTCTAGAACCGTATTCATCGGCAGCTTGACGATGTCACCAGACATATCTTTAACTAGAATTGCATCACGAGATGCTTGTGTTTTTAATGCAAAAAATTGTTTCTCAAGCACTTGGTAATCATCATTCAACTTGTTTTTTTGTTGCTCTAATTCTTGTTGGCGCTCGACGGTAAATTCATTATTAAGTTCATATTTTTTACCTTTTAAACGCAACTTTTCAAGTTGATAGTTAATGGTACCGATATCACTTTTTTGCAGAGAGAGCGCTTGATGAGCAAGATCAACCGCACGTTCAATGTGTTGATGTAACGATTGAGCTAAATTGTCGCTTTCAAGCTTTATTCCGTCTTCAACAACAGCAATCGGATAACCGTAGAAATTACCATTCTTGTTGCGTTCAAACAAAGCGACTTCTTTAGGTATCGTTTTGCTCACCATGTCAGTTTCTAATACCCAACGGAAATCCAAACCAACACGCTCACGGTTACCTGTTTTAATTAAAAAACGCTTAACCGTTTCACCGAGGTGTTGCTTGAATTTATGTCCTGCTGATTCTAAACGTTCAGTAGGGACTAACTCAGTATCATAAATTTCACCGATAAGAGTGGAAGACTTGCCGTTATAGTCAACCAACTCCCACTGATAAATGTCGTTTGGCCAGAAATAACTTAAGCCACGACTCGCAATTAATAATAAAAGTCCTAAAACAGCAATCAAACATATACTGACGGCTCCACCTGTCATCCAAATCCAAGGTGAGCCTGACTTAAACCAGTTACCCATTACGCGAACCTCTCCAGTTCTGTAGCACAATCACTTGCTCCACAATAATCCCGTTCATATTAATTCCTTGGTGTCTCAACTTATAGTGAGCTATATTTTTCACGTAATCGTTGTCTAACGACTTCAGCAATAGTGTTAAAGAAGAAAGTAAATACAAACAGTACAAATGCGGCTAAAAATAAGACTCGGTAATGCGAGCTACCAATGGCAGATTCAGGCATTTCAACGGCAATGTTCGCAGCAAGTGTTCTCATACCTTCTAGCACACTCCACTCCATAATTGCGGTGTTACCAGTAGCCATTAATACAATCATTGTTTCACCAACTGCGCGGCCAAGCCCCATCATAATGGCTGAGAAAATACCCGGACTAGCAGTAAGTAATACGACTCGAATCAGTGTTTGCCACTGAGTTGCACCTAGCGCCAAGCTACCGTTTGATAAGTGACGAGGCACGGAGAAAATAGCATCTTCAGCAATAGAGAATATGGTAGGGATAACCGCAAACCCCATTGCGATACCAACAACTAACGCATTACGTTGGTCGAACGTGATGCCTAAATCATTGGTGATGAACTGTCTTGTGTCGCCACCGAAAAATGCTATCTCAACAATTGGGCTCATTGAGAAAGCGAACCAACCAACGAGACAAATAACAGGAATAAGCATCAGTTCTTGGTAAGTATCAGGCAGTCTTTGCTTCCAATTAAGTGGTAATTTACTCCAACAAAAAGCTGACAATAATATTGATATGGGCAGCATGATGAGTAGCATCACAATGCCGGGGAGGTGTTCTTCAATTAAAGGTGCTAACCAAAGTCCCGCTAAAAATCCTAAAATTACGGTTGGTAACGCTTCCATAATTTCAATAGTTGGTTTAACGACGTTTCTTACTTTAGCAGACATAAAGTAGGCGGTATAAACCGCGCCAGCAATGGCTAATGGAACAGCAAACAGCATGGCATAAAAAGCCGCTTTCATTGTGCCGAAGGCTAACGGCATTAAGCTTAATTTCGCTTCAAAATCAGCAGAACCAGAAGTCGACTGCCACACATATTGAGGTTCAGGATAACTTTCGTACCAAACTTTATCCCACAATGCGCTCCAAGATACTTCAGGATGTTGATTATCAACATTAAAATGGTGAAGTTTATCGCCAGTATCAATAACTAGCCCGTTCGAACGTGGGTTAAAGCCCATTACTTGTGGTGCGCCAATATCAAACTTTTGGCGCAACAATTCACGTTGGCTAGTGGTATAAAGTAAGATGAGTTCGCCTTCAGGGCTAGCAACAAAAAAACTTCTTCGATAAAACTCAGGTGCCATATTAGCGACAGGTGGTAACCCATCAAAGCCACGGATCATTTGATATAGACGACCTTTTTTGCCATTTACTTGAAAGTACTGACTAACTTTCCCTGACTCATAAGCGGCGATAATTGAATTAGCACCAGCGAGTAATTTTATATCGACAACTTTTGTGCCTGCGTATTCAAGGTTGATCACTTGTAGAAGTTTGGTTTCGTCTAAATACCGAATGTCATAAACAAATATTTTGTCGTCAGATTTAAGCATTAACTGACGCTGATCTGGCGTGACGATGACTTGGTCAACAGTAGCAGGTGAGTCCTGTAACTCGCTTTCTTCAGAAACCCATTCGATTTCTTCAGTCATCATGTTTTCTTCACCGACAAAGCGTTTAAGTTTCCAACCTGATGCACTCAAGTACGCAAAGGTCATCTTGTCGGTGTCGAATTCAAAGGCAAGTTGCTTTAATGGTGTGCCACCTTCATCAATAGTGAGAGGTTGTGATCCCGCAGGGTAATCAACATTTGGGGTCGTCATTCTTTTATTGTTTGGGTAGCTGACACCAAATTTAATAGAAAGTAACAAAGCCTGACCATTGCTTAAGCCTAAAGCGAACATTTGTTCACTTGGTATCGTTTTGTTACTACTTACAACAGTGACACCTTCAGGCAGTTGTGGCTTAAAGTCTAATAACATTTCACCAGAGCTTACAGAAAAGAACTCTACGTCTCCGTTTTGAGATACCCGATAAATGACTTCATTTTGTTCATCACTGCCAACAAATAAGCTAGGTGTACTTTGCTTTTCGACCGATATCGAAGTGCCTTGATTAATCGAAGCGCCGTCGAAGATAGGTTTAATGACATAAAGTAGATAAAAGAAAATGAGTAAAAGCGCTACAAAAACCATAGTGCCGCCTATAGCAACACCAATTTTAACGGCTTTATCTTTGATTGTCCGACGACTAGCAGAACTGCTCGCAAACAGTATCTGAGCGTTTGAACCAGGTTTACTTACCTGACTTTCCATTAAGAACCTCTATTTATAATCGCTGCATGTAAATTTGCTACAAATAAACAACAAACTTACGAGTCCTTTTTGACGATGAGGATTGTATGACGTAAAGATTACAGTTGTATTACAGTGCAATATTTTTAGAAATTGAAATAAACAGTTAATAGTAGGTAAAAATACTGATCTTTTGATGTGAAAAATGAATTATCAGTGCTGATTAAGTATCATTACGAGCAAAAAGCAGAATACTTGGTTTAAAAGTGAGTGAGACTGTCGAAATTTTGGTAAGATCCACCTAGATAAATAAAATGCTTTATTGAAATATAATTAGGAAACCCGTCTTGAGTCAATCCCAACAGTCTTCATCACAAACAGCAAAACAAGCAACATCTTTTTCATCGTTAGCTTTGAAAAGTGAATTAATAACAAACCTTGATACCATGGGGTATCAAACGATGACACCAATCCAAGCTGAAAGCTTGCCGTTAATTTTGGCCGGACAGGATGTAATTGGACAAGCAATGACGGGCTCAGGTAAGACTGCTGCATTTGGTCTAGGTCTACTGCATAAGCTTGATGTGAAGCGTTTTCGTATTCAATCGGTCGTGTTATGCCCAACTCGTGAATTAGCCGATCAAGTTGCGAAAGAAATTCGTACACTAGCGCGTGGCATTCATAACATTAAAGTGCTTACCCTTTGTGGTGGCGTACCAATGGGGCCACAAATTGGTTCTTTAGAGCACGGCGCTCACATTATAGTTGGTACACCGGGTCGTATTACCGATCACCTAAGTCGTGACCGTTTAGATTTAAGCAATGTAAACATGCTTGTATTGGATGAAGCCGATCGCATGCTTGAAATGGGCTTTCAAGACGCTGTAGATCAAATCTTGGGTGAAATGCCGATTGAACGTCAAACATTACTATTCAGTGCGACATTCCCTAAACAAATTAAAAAAATGACCGAAAGTATTATGTATTCACCAGAAAGAGTCACGGTGAAAGAAGCGCATAATAGCGACAGTATTGAACAGCATTTTTATCGTTTAAAAACTAACGATGAACGTACGCAAGCACTTCAGTTACTTCTTTTAGACAAGCAACCGCAAAGCGCAGTTGTGTTTTGTAATACTAAACGTGAAACGCAACAAGTTGCTGATGTACTGGCAGACCGAGGCTTTAGCGCACTCGCATTACATGGCGATTTAGAGCAAAAAGATCGTGACCGAGTATTGCTGCAGTTTGCTAACAAGAGTATTAATGTTCTAGTAGCTACTGACGTTGCAGCACGTGGACTCGACATTGATTCACTTGATGCAGTATTTAATTATCACTTAGCGTTTGATGCTGAAATTCATACTCACCGTATTGGGCGAACAGGTCGTGCGGGCAGCAAAGGCAGTGCTTATACCTTTTTCACAGAACATGGTTACATTACCGAATTGATTGCAGAATCAATAGGTCGTGAAATTACCAATGAAGAATTGCCGCCATTAAGTACGCTAGATATTTTCCCGCCAGCACCGCTTATGCAAACTATTCAAATTGAAGGTGGCAAAAAGCAAAAGCTACGTCCGGGTGACATTCTTGGCGCATTGACTAATGGTAACGATTTAACAGGTGCTCAAATTGGTAAAATGCACATTACCGATATGCGTGCATTTGTTGCGGTTGAACAAGCATTAGCGAAAAAAGCGTTACGCAAGATCACCAGCGGTAAGATAAAAGGCCGTACGTTTAGAGCGTGGTTGGTTTAGGTTTTAACTGATTTTAAAGCAGCGCTGTAGTTGTAGTGCTGCTTTAATTATGTCAATAGCAGTGATAAGCTTTTAACGTAAAAATATGTATGAAGATTCAATGAAGCATTCTTCTGTACAGTATGTTTTATGATATATTTTTGCAGCGTTAAAAGCATTTTGCTGAACCTTACTTAATTTATTAGTATTTCTGCCTTTATTGGTGAAGTTTTCTATATTCATATCAGTTTTAGTTTCTATGATTTTCAATGCTTCATCAAGTTCATTTTCTCTAATTGCTTTTGCTATCGATAAATCTATTAGAACGTTTAAAGCATAAGAATCCAAACTACTTTTATATGATAATTGAACTAATTTATTCATCTCTTTTATTTGGTGACGTGAAAATATCTCACAAGAAGCTAAACCAAAAACGAATGATAACAATATAAAAATGAAGTTTTTATCCAATTTTTGTAGTTTCATAAATTATAATTACTCCTTGATTTTGAAGTTTAAAATACAATATCTCTATTTTTTATAAGATGCAAAGTCATAGTTTGATATTAACTTGCCTTTGTCTTTTTTCGGAAACAGGCATCCAGTGATTTTTTATATTTTTAAATAATCAACACTTCGGACAGTTTTTGATTTACCAACGTTAAGGAGTTTCTAACACGTTGAATTTAAATGAATTGCATCTTTTTAGATGAGTTTAAAAACTTGTACGAAATTAATGACTTATAAAAACTGTCCGTAACTTCTCAATAACCCGTGGCAGCTCTAGATTTTTTCAGCACCAATTCACCCAAGGATGGGATTTGATTGTTCATTGAAAGTCGATCTTGAAGATATTGCCAGAACGATATTTTCAGCTTCCGACAAGTCTTCTTTAA